>ERZ791922.948-NODE-948-length-13541-cov-3.280513_pt1 | contig 13541 bp, 14 predicted proteins | sample MGYA00510134_ERZ791922 | MGnify/ENA primary metagenome ERZ791922 (study PRJEB30046, sample SAMN00792101) | human gut metagenome | study: EMG produced TPA metagenomics assembly of the A metagenome-wide association study of gut microbiota in type 2...
GTAAATGATTTTAATCAAGACTGGTATTCAATGTATGGTGATAATATAGGAATCTGTGATTTAAAAGATTAAAAACGCACTTATGTGCGTTTTTTATATATAGGAAATAATGTGATACTTATTTTTAGCTTTAAATATACAAGGTTATGGTGTAAAATATGAGTTGGAAGATTGGAGGGGGATAATATGAGTAAAGAAGCGTTGATTTTAGATACAATTTATTTGTTAGTCATGGTTATTGGCTTTATCTGGTGTTTGCCATATTCAAAATCTATAGATGTGCTTTTTAGTGTTTTGATTGGTTCGATAATTTGGGCATTAGTTAGTTATGGAATGTGGGGAGTTTATAAAATATTAGATAGAAAGAATGTATTAAGTGATTTGGTAAATAAATCATCATCAATCATGATGTACTTACCATATGTATATTTAATCGTCTTTTTGCTGATTGCTTTTATTGGAATGGTTAGAGTATTTATTTTTAAAGATTACATATATGCATATACGTTTTTTTCAGCTTTAACGGTTTGTCATGCGACAAAAAAAGCAGTTGAAATGATTGAAAAATAACTAAAAGAGCTTTGTTATAGACTGATGTTTATTAATAAAGCTTTTTTAATAAAAGTCGAATTAAGATTTTTTTAAGAATTTTAAATATAGTTCTTTTATTTTTAAATATTACAATGAATATGAAAGGGGAATAACAGTGGAACATACAATATTGATTGTTGAAGATGAGATGGGAATTAGAGATACTGTAAGTGTCTTTTTAAAAAATCAAGGATATAAAGTATATACTGCTACAAATGGGCAAGAGGGTTTGGAAGTAGTGTCAAAACATGAAATTCATTTGGCCATAGTAGATATTATGATGCCAGTTATGGATGGAATTACGATGACAATGAAACTAAGACAAAAATATGATTTTCCAATTATATTTTTAAGTGCAAAATCAGAAGATATTGATAAAATTACAGGGTTAAATATAGGCGGTGACGACTATGTTACTAAACCATTTGAACCAATGGAATTGGTTGCACGAGTTAATACTAATATTAGACGCTATGAACAAATCATTAAACTAAAAAATATGACAACAAGTGATAATGCTCAGCATAAATTAGTTGTGGGTGGCTTAGAACTAGATAAATATACAAAAGAAGTAAGCGCCAATAATAAAACTGTACGTTTAACAGCAAAAGAGTTTCAAATTTTAGAATTATTGATGAGTTATCCAGGAAGAGTGTATTCAGCTGAAGAAATATACCAAGCTGTATGGAAAGAAGAAGCGATTAATACAGAAACGATTATGGTGCATATTAGAAAACTTAGAGAAAAAATCGAAATTAACCCTAAAAAGCCGGAATATTTAAAGGTTGTTTGGGGAATTGGTTATAAGATTGAAAAGGTGTAGGATGATGAATAAAACAAAAAGAATATTTGGTGTTATTTTTGTAGCTTTTTTATTAGTGCTTTCAACAACTGTTATATCTTTATTTGATAATGTTAAAAACAATATTACTTTTAAAGATAATTGGGATGTTGCAGAATTTTTTAATGAAGAATTCCAATATTTTACTTTAGCAATAATAAAAGAAGTAGATCCAAACTACGAAATTTTATCATATAAACAGGAATTACCAGAAGAAATAAAACAAGAGATAAATAAAAGAGTATCAGATTTAATTAGTGATATGAAATATAATTTTCAAAATGACGCATATTTTGTTTATTCAATAAAAAATAGTGAAACTAATATAAGTGTAACTAATAATACTGATAAAATTTCTGATAATGATGATAAATCAAAGTATAATTTCTATGGTAAAATGACATGTGATGCAAATGGTAATTGGCAAATGGAAGGTGATATTAACAATGAAACATTTGCACATTCAAAAACATTAGCTAGTTTATTGTATTATAGCGATTTAATTGAAACATATGACCAAACGATAATAGATATCAATGGTTATCAAATACCTGTAGATAATCTTGAAATCAATCGCCCGACTAATTTAGAAATAACTTATATTATTCCTGAAAAAGTAGAAGGCTATGGATATATTTCTAGCTATATCAATTCATGGGAAATATATAATGGTTTTTCTGCTATTGCACTAATTACATGTACTATTTTATTAGCGATATTTATTTTCTGTTATCCAATTAGAATTGTTAGTGAGGTTAATCCTTTTAAAACAATAAAAAAATGGAAGGCAGAATTTAATGGAGTTTGGTTATTTTTTGGGATAGTATTACTTGTTTCAGGTTGCATGGTTTTGATGGGAAATACAATTAATGGGAGTTTAATTTCGTTTATTAATAAATTTGATTTTATAAATGGTCTTTTTGTAGCTGTGATTTTAAATTATTTAATGTTATTTTTTACATTATTAATAATTGCAATAGCATTGTTTATAATCAAATATATTTTTGTATGCGGATTTTGGCGTTATTTAAAAGAAGATACTTTAGTTGGAACATGTTTAAGGTATTTAAAAAGTAAACTTGATCTTATCTCTGAAATAGATTTATCATCACCAATTAATAAAACGATTATGAAATATGTATTACTTAATTCTTTGGCAATTATGGTAATGCTGGTGTTTTGGAATATTGGAATTATTTTAGTAGTGATTTATACATTTGTGGTATTTTTTTGGTTAAAAGATAAAATTTTGAAGATTCAAAATGATTATAATCAGCTATTAGATGCTACTCATCAATTAGGACAAGATAATTTTCAAGTAGACATTGATAGTGATTTAGGAATCTTTAATAGCTTAAAAGATGAATTTAATAATATAAAAGTTGGTTTTAAAAAAGCAGTAGAAGAAGAAACAAAATCACAAAATATGAAAAATGAACTTATTAGCAATGTTTCACATGATTTAAAAACACCATTAACATGTATTAAAAATTATATTGTCTTATTACAGGATGATACATTATCATCTAACACAAGACAAGAATATATTAATAGTTTAAATCAATATGTTAATCGTTTGACTTCATTAATTGAAGACTTGTTTGAAGTAAGTAAGGCTAATAGTGGTAATATAAAATTAAATTTGATTAATTTAAATATTGTCGCTTTATTAGAACAAACATTTACTGAAAATAAAGAAGTGCTAGAATCAAAAAATCTAACAACGATTAAAAACTATGCTAATAATGAAATAAAATTAAACTTAGATGGTGATAAAACATACCGTATCTTTGAAAACTTATTTACAAATATTTCTAAATATGCAATGGCTAACAGTCGGGTATATTTAGAAATAAAAGAAACTGACGATGAAGTGATTATTGAATTTAAAAACATTTCAGCTACCCAAATGAACTTTTCAGCTGAAGAAATTGTTGAAAGATTTGTACGTGGTGATAAATCACGACATGAAGCTGGCAGTGGCTTAGGGTTAGCGATTGCTAAAAGCTTTACAGAAATCCAAAATGGTAAGTTTGAAATTGAAATTGATGGTGATTTATTTAAGGTTATTATCACTTTTAAAAAATAATTTTGAATATTAAAAAAAAGTAGTATTTTTTATTTCGTTATGGTAGAATCGTTCCATGACTATTCAAATGGAGGTATGTTATGTATAAGATTTTACTTTGCTGTAGATCAGGTTTAACAACAAGTAAATTAGTGAATTCAATGAAAGAAGAAGCAGCTAGTCAAAATATTGATGCAATTGTTTGGACTGTTGGGCAACATGCACTTGATTCATCTTGTTTTGATGCTGATTGTATCTTAGTTGCACCACAAAATGAATTTGAATATAAAAAAGTTAAATCTGTGGTAAATGATATAATTCCTGTCAGTATAATTGATTGTGATGATTTTACTAAAATGGATGGAAAAGCTGTTTTAAATAATGCAGTTGAATTAATTGAAAATACTAGGCTGTAATAAAGCAAAATTTGCTTTATGCAGCTTTTTATATTATATGAAGATAAGTAAGTATTATGATTCAAGAGTTAAAATTGGTAGATATTTTTTGATAAATAATATACAATATCTTTGGTGATGTTATGTCAAAACAAATTCCGTTAAAGCAAATAAGAATAAGCGATAAAAGAATCGAGGTATTAAATAAGATGAATATATATTGTCTTAAAGATTTAGTACTTCATTTTCCTTATCGTTATGATAGTATCGAAGCAACAACATTGATTGATAATGAAAAAATTACAATTGAAGCAACTCTTGTAGATGAACCCAAGGTATTTTATAATGGTCGAATATCAAGAATGACTTTTCCAATTTTATACAATCATGAAATTTATCAAGTAACGATATTTAATCGTCATTTTTTAAAGAAAAATATGGTTAAAGGAATGATTCTAACTATTATTGGTAAATATAGTAAAGGTAATATTACGGCTAGTGATATCAGGCTAAAAAAATTAGAAGAAGTTTCTGGGATTACACCGGTATATTCTTTAAAAGATGGATTGACTCAAAAGTCATTTCAAAATTATGTAAAAAAGGCATTAGCGTTTTATCAAGGTCATATTCAAGATGAAGTTCCAATTGCTTATATGATCAAACATCATTTAATTCATAAAGAGTTAGCATTAAATTTAATTCATTTTCCAAATAGTAATCGTGATATTCAAGAAGCAATGCGTTATTTAAAATATGAAGAATTCTTAAAGTTTCAATTAACAATGCAATATATTAAATTATCACGTAAAAAGAATTTAGGAATAAAAAAACAATTTGATCAACAAATTATCGATAAATTTATAAATGAACTGCCTTTTGCTTTAACAACTGATCAAAAACAAGCAGTAAATGAAATCATCGAAGATTTAAAAAGCGATACTACAATGTATCGCTTTGTTCAAGGAGATGTAGGTAGCGGGAAAACTGTAGTTGGAGCAATTGGTTTATATGCTAATTATTTAGCAGGGTTTCAAGGGGCATTAATGGCACCTACTGAAATTCTAGCTACACAACATTTTACTTCATTGCAAAAATTATTTAAGGATACTAATATTAATTTAACACTACTTACAGGGCATTTATCAAATAAAGAAAAACAAATAATTTATCAACAATTAAGTGATGGTAAAATCGATATTGTAATTGGAACCCATGCTCTATTTCAAGAAAAGGTAAATTATTATAAATTAGGTTTGGTAATTACTGATGAACAACATCGCTTTGGAGTAAACCAACGTAAAGCATTAAAGGAAAAAGGACAACAAGTTGATTTCATGGTTATGTCAGCAACGCCTATTCCTAGAACATTAGCAATATCTTTATATGGAGATATGGATGTTTCAACAATCAAAACAATGCCTAAAGGTAGAAAACCAATCATTAGTGATGTAGTTAGATCACACAGCATGAAGCCGATTTTAAATAAATTAAAAGCTTATTTAGCAAGTGGTGGTCAATGTTATGTGGTTTGTCCATTAGTTGAAGAAAGTGAAGCGATTGATAGTAAAGCCGCAACAAGTATTTATGCAGGAATGAAAAGCTATTTTAGTGGACATTATGAAGTTGGATTACTTCATGGTAAGATGGATGATGAAACAAAAAATAAAATCATGGATGATTTTAAAGCCAATCGGATTCAAATTTTAGTTTCAACGACAGTAATTGAAGTTGGGGTAGATGTTGAAAATGCTAATTGGATGGTTATTTATAACGCTGAACGTTTTGGCTTAAGCCAGCTTCACCAGTTAAGAGGACGAGTTGGTCGTGGTGATAAGCAAGGATATTGCTTTTTGTTGACAAGTTCAAAAAGTAAAGAAGCACTTGAGCGATTAGAATTTTTGAAAAATTGTTATGATGGTTTTGAAGTTTCTTTTTATGATTTGAAATTAAGAGGACCCGGAGATATCTTAGGGGATCAACAAAGTGGTTTACCAAATTTTATGATTGGAGATGTTTTTAAAGATGTTAATATTTTAGAAGTATCGAGAAAAGATGCTTTAGAATTATTAAAGAGTAAGTCTAATGATCCAGTTTATTTAAAATTGATAAAAGAAATAGAAGAGCAGTTAGTTGATAATAATAAATATATTGATTAGATGAGGTGAAAGATATGAAATTAGGAATCGATGCAATGAGTGGTGATTTGGGAAGTAAGATAGTTGTAGATGCTTGCTTGTCATTTCTTGAAAAAAATAAAGAAGATGAATTATATGTAGTAGGTAAAATTGAAGAATTAGAAGCGTTAAAGAATTATTCGCAAGTTACTTTGATTGATGCTCGAGAAGTATTGGAAATGACAGAAAATATTTTAGCAATTCGTCGAAAAAAAGAATCGAGTATGGTAAAAACGATCATGTTGGCAAAAAAAGGTGAGGTAGATGCGGTTTTATCTTGTGGTAATACGGGAGCTTATTATGCAAGTGCAATGCTTTTTTTTAAACGTTTAGAAGGTGTTGAAAAATCTTGTTTAATGGCTACTTTACCAACGTATAATGATAAAGGTGTCTTGATGCTTGATGTTGGTGCTAATAGTGAAAACACCCCTGAACAATTAAAATCATTTGCAATCATGGGGAATATTTATGCTAAAAATGTTCGTAAAATTGCTAATCCTAAAGTAGCTTTATTGAATATTGGAAGTGAGCATCATAAAGGTGATGAAACTCATCAGGAAACTTATAAATTACTTGAAAATATGCAAGAAATTAATTTTGTTGGTAATATTGAAGGTAAAGAAATCTTAAATGGTGATGTTGATGTTATCGTTACTGATGGTTTTAGTGGCAATATTGCTTTAAAAACGATTGAAGGTGTTGCTAGTGTGTTAGTAAAAAGTTTAAAGGATGGTTTTATGTCTTCGTCGCGTACTAAAATTGGTGCTTTAATGGCAAAACCAGCTTTAAAACAGTTAATGAAAAAATTTGATACTAAAGCTGCCGGAGGAGCATTAATGATAGGTTTTGATAAACCGGTGATTAAAGCTCATGGTGCTAGTGATGCAATTGCTTTTGAAAATGCAATGCATTTAGCATTTGAAATGGTATCAAGTGATGTGGTTAGAAAAATGAAAGAAGGATTGAAATAAAGTGGAATTAGAAAAATTTTTACAGGCTATGGAAATACCATATCATGATATAGAAATTTTTAAACAAGCATTTACACATACTTCATATGCTAATGAAAATAAACTAAAAAATCATGATTATGAAAGATTAGAGTTTTTAGGTGATGCTGTTTTACAATACCATGTTTCAAGATATTTATTCGATTTATATCCTACTATGCCTGAAGGAAGACTAACAAAATTGAGATCTAAATTAGTTAGAGAAGAATCATTAGCACGATTTGCTCGAGAATTGGATTTAGGAGCTTATATTTATTTAGGTGCTGGAGAAATCAATAATGGCGGTCGTGATCGTGATAGTGTTTTAGCAGACATATTTGAAGCTTTTATGGGAGCAATCTGTCATGATTGTGGAATGAAATATGTTGATATGATGCTTAAAAAAACAATTTATCGTCATATTAATGATGTTAATTATGATGATATTACGGATTTTAAAACTAAGTTACAAGAATTGATTCAAGCAGATCAACGTAAAACGGTTACTTATGAATTACTTTCAGCGACCGGTCCGTCTAATAATCCTGTTTTTGAAATGGCAGTTAAAATGGATGATATGATTTTAGGTACTGGTATTGGTTCAAGTAAAAAAAGAGCGGAACAACAAGCAGCTAAAGATGCTTTAAATAAATTAGCAAAATAACAGGTTTTTAAACCTGTTTTTATTTTTGAGTAATAAAACCCAAATGTATTCATATAGTGCATTAAAGGGGTTGAAAGTATGATACATAGAGGGGAAATTTATTATGCAGATTTATCACCGGTAGTAGGAAGTGAGCAGGGTGGTTATCGTCCTGTAGTAGTTCTTCAAAATAATAAAGGAAATCGTTATTCAACAACGATTATTGTTGCACCAATTTCATCGAAACTAACTAAAAATCCATTACCAACACATGTAATGGTTGAAAATAATTGTTTAGAAAAAAAGAGTGTAATTTTATTGGAACAAATTAGAACTATCGATAAACAGCGAATCAGAGAAAAAGTAGGATTCATTGATAATAAGGTAATGCAACAAATTAATGAAGCGATTAAAACTAGTTTAGATATTAAATAAATTTACTTTTATGATGTATTTTTGTATAATACGCTCATGGAGGTAATTGGAATGAACATACGTGATATTAAAATGAAAGCAAGGAGCGTTTTAGCAAATCAAAAAAATGTATTTTATGTTTTTATTTTTATTAGCATTATTACAACTTTAGTTGATTATGCTGGAGCATCATTTAGCGCTGCGATGATTCCTTTTGCATCATTAATTATATCAATTATCATGTTACCGTTTTCGCATGGTAATATTGTTGCATCTTTAATGGTAGTAAATGAACGCGGTGATGAAATTGATATTGAAAATGTTGGTCTTACTGGATTTAAAAGATTTAAACAATTATTTTTTACTTATTTTATTCAATATGTATTTTTCTTTGTAATTGTCTTATTTATTGGTTTGATTATGTTATTGATTACAAAGTTAACAGTAGATGTTGATATATTTAATGAATTTTCTAATTTATTATTAGCAGAAGGAATGTATGCAAGTGATTTTAATGGAATAATAAATGATCCAGCTTTTAGTAATACTGTAACTTCACTTGGTTTAATTGTTGTACTAGGATCATTGATTATTGCAATCGCATCATTAATTTATAGTTTGATTTTTGCGTTAACACCATATATTTTAGAGAAATATAAAATTACTGGAATTAAAGCAATGAGTGAATCAGCAAGAATGATGAAGGGTTATAAAAAGACATTATTTATTTTAAATCTTTCTTATTTAGGATGGATTATTTTAATTTATATAATTGCAGTATTTGTACAGACAATTTTACCTATTCCTATAATTGTTGATTTATTGGTAGCAATTGCTTCTGCTTATTTGTATGCAGTTGAATTACAAACATGCACTGCTGTTTTATTTGAAGAAATTGATTTAGAAGATAAAAATCTTATTTAATGGGGTGTTAGATTGAATTTAATGACAAAAATAAAATTAAATGGACGTCAAAAAGCAATTGGAACAATTCTCATTTTTCCGTGGTATTTGTATTTTGCGCCAATTATATTTAAGTTTTTGATTACATTATATACTTCATATATTAATAATAATGTTTCAGTTGAAAATATTAATGTTTATTATAATGTATTGATTACATTGTCTACCGCAATCTTTTTATTGATTGTATTTAAAGATTTTGTTAGAGAAAATATAAAAGCATTTAAAGAGAATTTATTAGAAAATATTATTTGGACATTAACAATTGGAATTGGTGCTGTATATGTATTTAGTTTTATTGGTGAAATGATTGTAAATTTATTTTTACCAGCAAACTTACAAGAAGCATCAAATCAAACATTAGTTGTTTCTTTGGTATCATATAATGCAGGATTAATGGCATTTAATGCTGTGATTTTAGCACCTATAGTTGAAGAATTGCTTTTTAGAGGTCTAATCTTTAATTCATTACGTCAAAGAAGTATGCTTTGGGCTCATTTGATTTCCGCATTTTTATTTGGTTTTTTACATGTATATAGTTATATTTTAAGTGGTGATATGAGCGAATGGATCAAACTTATCCCATATATGATGGCTGGTTTTGGTTTTTCATTTGCATATGAAAGAAGGCAAAACATCGTTGTACCGATTTTTTTGCACAGTATTAAAAATCTAATTGCAATGATTTTAATTTATATTATGTTATAAAAAAAGCGTGTTGAAAAAACACGTTTTTTTATAACATCATGGTAATAATACCAACTCCAATACCTAAAATCATACCAAAGATTATGTCGCTTAAATAATGTACAAATAAATACAATCTTGAAAAAGCCATTAAAAAAGAAAATAGTATGTAAAATGCACCAACCTTAGGATAGAAAAAGCATATTACTGTTGCACAGGCAAAACTAGAAGCTGTGTGTCCTGAAGGAAAAGAATAGTCGCTAGGAATAGCAACAAGCATATTTACATCATGAAAGGTATGACATGGACGTTTTCTTTTTACTAATGATTTAATCGTTACTTGACCAATAATTGTAGCTAAAAGTAGTGCAGTAAGCATTTTTTGCGATAATAGTTGTGTTTTAGTATGGAGACTTAAAGATAAGATTAAAACTAACCAAATCATACCAAAATCACCAACACCGGTTATTATCTTCATAAAATTACTAAATAGTTTATGATGGTAGTATTTTGGGAAAATATAAGAACATTTGATATCGACTTCTTTAATTTTCTTCCGTAAGTTCATCTTCATCCTCCACTTCATTTAATAAAGAAAGTCCAAATTTAAATACGTATACAATAATTAAATTAAAAATGATAAATAAAATTAATTTAATTGCAAGTGACGATAAAAAATCATTACCCATAATTAAATGATTATAATCAGGAATAAAACTAATAATATGATGTAATCCATTAAAAATAAAAGTATATATAGATAAAACAATATTAACATAAATATCAATGATCATTTTAATTACGCTAGCAATAACACTAGGACCATTAATAAAATCTTGAAATGCGACAAATACTAATAATCCAATAAAAGAAACAAGTGCGACAACTGCTAATGTATAAAGAAAATGTAAAAAACTATCAAAAGATCTTTTTTCTTGTTTAGTTGTTTTTACTTCATTGATTTCATTTTCTGTTTCTACCGGTTGATTTGAATGACCGTTTATGATATCCATTAATTCATTAATATGTTCAGGGTCATCTTTGATAGTTGGTTTTTTATGAATTGTTTTTTCTGGGACATCATTAAATTCAAAATGATCCACTAATTCTTTAGAATTTGATTCATTTGATGCTGTTTCATTTATAGTTTTGTTAGTATCAACGGATTTATTTGTTTTTTTTGTATCTTTATTTTCTTCTTCAAAAATTGAAGATATCGTTGATGAATCTTTTTTTAATATCTCATTTAAAAAATATTGATAAGTATTATTAACTAAATCAATTAATTGCTCGTCATTTTCATATTCTTTAAGTAATCGTTTATATGTTTGTTTAAGAGCAGGTAATGGCATATCACTAGACATTCCTAGTAATGGAGAATACATTTCCATTGTATCGTATCTAGCAAAAAGCATAATATTAATAACATCTAAGTTGTTTTTAGCAATTTTAAAGGCGCTAGAAATAATTGAATTAGTTGCTGGGCAAAGATCGTTTAAGTATATTACATTCATAAATTTACGATTTGCTGCATAAAGTAGATTAGGGTAGTTGGCAATTACTAGGGCATTATTTGAAGCAACACCTAATTGTTCCAAAGTAATTGTTAATACAGATGGATCAGGTAATGGTAGGTTGTTATTATCTCCACCAATAACAAAATCAATATGATTATATAATCTTGTTAATTGAAGATATTGGATAGCTCGTTTTATTTTATGAGTTGAAATTACCGCTATTTTTATATTTTTTTGTTTAAAGAACTGTAATAAATCTTCTGTTCCTTCTTTTATTAATGAATTAGGTTTTAATTTAGCATATTCATATAAATCATGTTCAATTAATTTATTTAAATCATCAGGAACAATATCATTAGCAATAGGTAAATTAATATACATTGTTTCCATATTACCTAATGATTTTTCAAATTCTTCTTTTGTTATTGTAATATCATGTGATTTACATATTTTTTTTAAATAATTAAATCTTAATCGATTTAGATCTAACAAGCCACCATCTAATGATAAAATTACAAGTTTTATATCATCAATACTTTGTTTATAAAACATATTAACCACCCCACTGCTTTTTGATTATAGCATAATTTTTGTATTTTATCATTAAAAACCGCTTGATTTTATCTAAAAATGGGTGTATTATATTACATGTCATCTCTCCTTAGCTCAGTTGGTAGAGCATCTGACTCTTAATCAGAGGGTCCACGGTTCGAGACCGTGAGGGGAGACCAATTGAAAATATGGCTTAAACACTAGATTTTACTAGCGTTTAGGCTTTTTTTATTGCTTTAAATTTGCAATTCTTCTTGTTTTAATTTACTAGAATTTAGTTGGATTTTAGTTAATTAAAAGTATGCAAAAAGTATGCAAAAAAACTACTCATTCCTGAGTAGTCGCTTTAACATATCTTTTCGATTATTTTTTAATTTATTTTGAACAAAATTTTCAATAATATCATTTTCTCTTAGCTGTTTTTTATCAAGATGAATATATACTTGTGATAGCATTTTACTATCACTGTGTCCCATGTAGTATTCAGCATCTTTAAGTCTTACTCCTGAGTAATATAAAAGGGTGGCATATGTATGTCTAAAGATATATGGAGTAAAGCCAGTAGGATTAAAATCAATGTTAAGTTCTATTGCTTTTAGCTTAATTTTATCAATTATTTTTTTAATCATCCATTTATAGCTTTGATTTGTCATATAATTATCGCCACCAGTGAGGTTTGTGAAAAGTTTGGATGTTTGTATACTAGAAAGATAATAGCTGACAAACGGCAAAATATTAGTGAATAGAGGCACTTCACGAATACTGCTATTATTTTTAGTAAATGCTTGAAAAATGGGTTGATTAGAAGTATATACAACAGTTTTATTTATAATTACATATCTGTGTTATTATCTATTACAAAATCATCTTTTGTTAGAACTCTAGTTTCTTCAGGTCTAAGTCCACAGTACTTACTCATAATTACAAACATCTTTTCACGATTAGTAAAATCAGCTACCTCAGTCAAATAGAATCAATATTTTTTTGGTTATCATCTAGGATATGCTAAATAAAATGGACTTCTAAATTTGGTTATATGGATTTGATTTTTAAATTTTTAGCAATTCTTTATATTTTTCGATTCTTGAATTAGTTACGATTGAGCAACATTTTTGATTTATCTTGTCAATACCTTCTTTTTTAATTTTTATTGGTATTTTTGAATCAAACCTTGATTGATAACGTAGATTATTATAGAAATGGTTATAATTATTGATTGCTTTCATTAGATTCTTTTTATTATGGATATCATACATCTTATATATTGATGATTCTCCATAGTCCTTTCTTCAGATAATTACCTAGATAATATACAACTCCAGACATAAATTGTATCTTCTCGTATTTTTCAGTTTGTTTTGGAATACCAATCTTGTGTATTGATAACCGCGATCTTTACTATACTGAATTCAGTATAGTAAAGATTGTAGAAGTGAAATTAAAAATGAAGAAATTGAAAAAGTATTAAAAACATTTGATATTAGCAGATTATTAAGTACTAAAAAATGTTCATGTGATAATACAGTAGATGAAGTAAAATATAAAATTATTAAAACAGAATTTGTATTTAATAAAAGATTTGAAAGTTTAGGAGAACTAGAATTATTTGATTATGTAAATAAGTATAATAAAATCAGGATACTGGGTTCATTTGGTTATAAAACACCAGTTGAATTTAGAATTTCCTTATAGAAATTGTTCAAAAAA
>ERZ791922.951-NODE-951-length-13525-cov-3.423831_pt1 | contig 13525 bp, 10 predicted proteins | sample MGYA00510134_ERZ791922 | MGnify/ENA primary metagenome ERZ791922 (study PRJEB30046, sample SAMN00792101) | human gut metagenome | study: EMG produced TPA metagenomics assembly of the A metagenome-wide association study of gut microbiota in type 2...
GAACTTTCATCCATTAGCGACGTGCGCCGCAAGGCGCACTAAAAAACTGAAGAATCCCAATACTATGATCTCCTTCATTATTGAAACATCTTATTCTTCTTGTATTCCTATTTTCAAAACATTTTTCTCAATTCATACTCAATTTTCTCTCAATGTCTTATTCCTCCAAGTATTGTAGTTTTGGTAGGGACATAAATGTCCTTACCAGAATTTTTTGCAGCTTCTAAAAAGGCTTTTAGTTTTTTTCCACGAAGTACTTGATATCCATTAGCAGATAATTCCTCACTGTTTTGTTCCAAATAACGGCTGATAGTCCTTATATCCACATCAAAAAAATTAGCAGTCATCTCACGCGTTACAAACAGTTTACCCTCCCATAAAATACCTTCTATTCCTGACTTCTGTTGTATCTCGTCAATAGCAATCTCGTTGTTTAATATATTTTGCCTATCCAATCTTGAATTTGTCAAATCTTTTGCCATGATTAACCTCCTATTTGGCAAACTATGAAATCATCTTAAAATGCCGCATTGCTTCCTCAATCAACTTTTCTTTCTCCGGCGGACACTGCGGCTGCCTTACATTTTTCGACTTAGCTGTATTGTAATTTTTTCGTTCGATAATTCCATACTTTTGCTTTACCTGTGCAATATACAGCGAAGACACTTTCACATCATATTTTTCCTCAATATAATCCTTAATTTTCTGATAAGTCACTTTTGCTTCAGAAGTAGTCAAATCCAGCTCATCCATATCCACGGTAATATCGATATATGCATCGGGAGTTTTTCTAACCAGCTTGACAACCGTCTCCACATGCACCGTCATCGGAAATTGATCCACTGCCCGCCATTTCTGAATCTCATACTCCCCACTTCCACACAAATATTTCAAATCGCGTGCCAGTGTTGCAGAATCACAGCTTACATACACAATTCGCTCCGGTTTCATATCCAGCATGGTTTTTAACAAAGATTCCTCACAGCCTTTTCGCGGCGGATCCACCACGATCACATCTGCATGCGCTGTTTCCCCCGGGTGTTCCTGCTGATACTTCTCATAATATTCCGGAAGAACTTCTTCCGCCTTTCCCACATAAAATTCTGCATTCTGAATCTCATTCATCTCCGCATTGCGTCGTGCATCCTCTATTGCCTGCGGCACAATCTCTACGCCTCGAACTTCTTTTGCCCTCTGCGCCAGAAAAAGGGAAATGGTTCCGATTCCGCAATACAAGTCCCAAACATTTTCCTCTCCCTGCAGTCCTGCATACTCCAGCGCCAAATTATATAACTTTTCTGTCTGCACCGGATTCACTTGATAAAAAGAAAGCGGTGAGATCTGATATTTGACATTTCCGATATAATCCGTAATCGTTCCCTGCCCCCATAGCACTTTATAGGAATCCCCCATAATCACGTTGGTCCGATTTGGATTTGGGCTAACAGTAATGCTTGTCATACCTTTGACTGCAGTCAACATTTCCACCAACGCATTCTGATGTGGAATCCATTCTTTCTGCGCGTGCATTTTCTCTTCCGCACGATTTATCACCAGACAGACCATAATTTCTTTTGTCGTAAATCCATATCGAATCAAAACATGACGAATCAGCCCTTCCCCTGTCTTTTCATCATAAGAAGGAATCTGATACTTTTTCATAAATTGCAATATAATTTCCAAAATTTCCCGATTCACCGGAACTCCCAACGCACAATCCGTATTTGCGATGATATCATGCGTCCTTCCCGCATAAAATCCAGTAATCGGACCGCCCTCTTTATCTGATCCAAATGGAAACTGTGCTTTATTTCTATAGCAAAACGGCTCCTGCATCCCTACGATCGGCTCCATCGTCTCATCCAGCAGTTCCGAAGAGAAACCGCCAATCCGCTCCAGATTGCCACGTACTTTCTTTTGCTTAAAAGCAAGCTGCTGTTCATAAGACATTTCCTGAATCTGGCAGCCTCCACATTTTCGCGCAAAACTGCATCTCGGCTCTACACGGTATTCTGATGGCGTGATCACCTGCATCAAACGGGCATAGCCATAATTTTTCTTTGCTTTCATGACCTTAACTTCGACGACATCACCAATGACTGCATCCTTAACAAACAATGTATAGCCATCGACTTTGCCGATCCCTTCCCCATTGACTCCAATATCTTCAATTGTAACAATTGCCACTTCATTTTTCTGCATTTTTATTTCCTCATTCTGATCTGATTGATAAGCCACAGCGAGGGCATCTGTCAGACGCCCTCATACCTCTACTACTTCACTTTGTCTTTTTCTTTATACTTCGCTCGTTCTTCTTAAATTAGACTCGAACAACCGATTGAATCCAAGCCAGTCATTCCCCTTCTTGTCTTTAAAAATCTCTTTCAAAGTCTGCATTTTAGCATCTGCATTGTCAGCCAGATTCAAGGCTACCGCCTCTGCCAGCGCTGGTTTTTTCGGCGAACCAAACTCTAACTCTCCATGATGCGCAATGATGCAGTGTTTCCATTCATTTGCCAGCACGATCGGGAAATCAGGTATTGTGCGAATTGCTTCACTCAGCATCTCTACCCCGATGACAATATGTCCGATCAGCTGTCCTTCATCCGTATAGTCATTATCCGGAAAATCAGACAATTCCCTTGTTTTACCGATATCGTGGCAAATTGCAGATGCGATCAGCAGATCTTTATTAATGATCTCGTATGCACCGGCAAAATATTCACACAATCGAATCACGCTTAACGTATGTTCCAACAGTCCTCCCGCAAATCCATGATGTACCGTCTTAGCTGCTGAATGCCCCTTGAAAGTCCGCACAAATTCAGCATCTCTCACAAAATAATATTCAATTGCCTGCCGAAGGTAAGTATTAGAAATGCCACGAATATATCCCAACAGTTCCTCATACATCCCATCTACGCTCTTTTCTGAAGTAGGCATATAATCCGCCGGATTATATTCTTCCTCAGACGCTTTCCGTAGCTGTTTGATATTCAACTGCAGGTTATTATTATATGTAATCACATCACCTACTACTTCGATAAAATCTTTTTCATCGTAATCAGCAATTCCCTGAGAATTAGGATCCCAGATTTTCCCATCCAGTACCCCTGTCTTATCCTGTAAAATCAAATTATCATAAGGTTTTCCGTTCCGCGTTTCTGCTGAACGTTTCCCCTTACACAAATAAATGCTTCTGATAGTTTCTCCTTCATGTAAATCCTTGATGTATTTCATGCTCTAAAAATCCTCTTTTCTATTTCTTAATCCCAATACTTAATGTAAACTCTGTATCCACATAGCCGCTGGAGCCTCTTCTCTTTCCTTGTACTTTCACAAGATCTCCAACCGCACAATCCAGCATTACATTTTCAAAGGAAGAGATTCCGGTCACCGTTTCTCCATTAACTTCCTGTATTACATCTCCATTCTGAATACCAGATGCCATAGCCGGTGAATCACTCTCCACTTCTGTCACATACAATCCTTCCGGAATTGCCTGCTCTTCTGCCACATCTTTTGTAACAGTCACGCCACGCATTCCCGCATAAGGAACATTTTTCCCATTCAACATCAGTTCCATCTCTGATTTCAGATCAGAAATGCCAAGTGCATTTGCTGTTACCTCCGGATATTCCGAACCATTTTCACCAAATAATCCCTGCCGGATCAATCCAATCACTTTACCTGACTGATCAATCAAAACACCTGTCCCGGATTGTGCCACCGCAATATCAGTTGCAATCACACCACATTGTCCGTCTGCAAAGATTTCATGATACTCTACTGAACTAGCTATGCCATATCCCAATCCCTCTTCATATCCGAATAAACTGCCGATTCCGATCACAATATCTCCCTGCGCAACCAAATTGGAGTTCCCGAATTCTGCCGTCTTCGTCCGCCTTCTTGTATTCTCTGAAACATCACCATACAATACACGAAACACAGCAAGTCCTCGATTCTTATCCTGTACCTTCAAAACTGCAGGCACACTGCTTCCATCAGAAAATAATATTTCCCATTCTGTTCCGCTGTGACACACACTTTGATCCGTCAGAATCAATAACTCCTGTCCGTTATCCGCGGCAATAATCCCCGCAGCGCAGGCATCAGACTCCTTCTGTCTCTGTTCCTCCGTCCACTCTGCGTCTTTTTTTATCCGCACTGAAACAATGCTCTTTTTCGCTTCCTGTGCGGTCAGATAAAGAGTATTCATCATCTTCTGATAGCTCTCCTCAGTGAACTGCTGCCCCTGAGTCTTTGTACCCACGGTTCCCTTTCCCCCTAAGAACATATCATCTTCTGGAATTGTAACCTTATCAGATTCCTCGCCAAAAGCACGCTCCGCCCATGGTTTTAGCGCAAAAAAACTACAGCAGGCAAACACTCCGATCACCAGTCCGTAAATAACCATTCTAACAAACTGCCTCAACAACTTTTTCCTGCTTTTTGTTTTTGGTTTAATTGTTTCTGTTAAAAAAGAAAACGTCTCTCCTGTATCTTGTCCCTTTTCATTCGGTTCACTTTGCATAGGCATATTCTCCTTTAGATTTTAGTATAACCGATTCCTGACAATTCTTCAATAATTATCCTTTTCATTATGGTACAAATAGAGTAGAATGAAGAGTGAACATTTACAAAAAATAAATCACAAATAAAGGATTGTTATACTATTTATGAATCAAAAAACATTAACCAAATTGGAATATCATAAAATTATTGCGATGTTAGAAGAACAAGCCTCTTCTTTTCGCGGAAAACAGCTCTGCCGTCGTCTAAAACCGATGACGGATTTGGAACGGATTGATACTGCCCAGGAACAGACCGCAGCTGCCTTCACAAGAATTGTGAAGAAGGGCCGGATTTCATTTAGCGACGCATTTCCTGTAGAAGAATCTATGAAACGACTGGAGATCGGAGCAGCCCTCGGCAGTGGAGAACTACTTCGCATTTGTAAGGTATTAAAAACCACAGCTCGCGCCAAAGCATACGGACGACATGACACACAGGACGATCTTGCCGACTGTCTGGATGCTTATTTTGAGCAGCTGGAGCCTTTGACGCTTTTGAGCAACGAAATCGAGCGCTGTATTATTAGCGAAGAGGAAATCAGTGACGATGCCAGTTCTGCGCTGAAACACATCCGCCGCAGCATCCACAGCATCAATGATAAAATACACGCAACACTGAACACGCTTGTCAACGGTTCCCTGCGGACTTATCTGCAGGATCCCATCATTACTATGCGGGGAGACCGCTACTGTATTCCGGTAAAAGCTGAATATCGTGGGCAGGTCCAGGGACTCATCCATGACCAGTCTTCCACCGGTTCTACTTTATTTATGGAACCTATGGCGATTGTAAAACTGAACAACGATTTAAAAGAACTCTATGCAAAAGAACAGGAAGAGATTCAGGTGATTCTCGCCCGGCTCAGCGAAGACACTTCTGCTTATATTGAAGAGATCCGTACCAACTATCGCTCTCTGACTGATTTGGATTTTATTTTCGCACGCGGGCAGCTCGCCTACTCCATGAACGGCAGCCGTCCAATACTAAATACAGAAGGCCGTATCCGCATCCGCTCCGGAAGACACCCTCTTCTGGACGCACGAAAAGTGGTTCCTATTACAGTGACACTAGGAGAAGATTTTTCTCTTCTAATTATCACAGGACCAAATACCGGCGGAAAAACAGTATCCTTAAAAACAGTGGGACTGCTCACACTTATGGGGCAGTCCGGGCTTCATATTCCTGCTGCAGACCGTTCAGAAATCGCAATATTTCGACAGATTTACGCTGATATCGGAGATGAACAAAGCATCGAGCAAAGTCTAAGTACTTTTTCCTCGCACATGACCAACATCGTTTCCTTTTTAAAGGATGTGGATCAGAACTCTCTTGTTCTTTTTGATGAACTTGGCGCTGGAACTGATCCGACCGAGGGCGCAGCACTTGCTATTGCAATCCTCTCTCATTTGCACACGAAGGGAATTCGAACGATGGCCACAACCCATTACAGCGAATTAAAAGTCTATGCCCTGACTACGGAAGGCGTAGAAAACGCCTGTTGCGAATTTGATGTAGAAAGCCTAAAACCAACGTATCGGCTACTCATCGGAATCCCTGGCAAAAGTAATGCATTTGCAATTTCGAGCAAACTGGGACTTCCTGATTATATCATCAAAGACGCAAAAAACAGATTATCAGAGCATGATGTTTCTTTTGAAGACCTGCTCGGGGATTTGGAAAACAGCCGCCGAACCATTGAAAAGGAACGCGATGAAATCCAGAACTACAAACGCGAAGTGGAACGTCTAAAAACACAGACCCGGCAAAAACAAGAAAAGTTAGAGGAACAACGCGAACGGATTTTACGAGAGGCAAATGAAAAGGCCAACGCCATCCTTCGAGATGCCAAGGAAATGGCCGATGAGACCATGAAGAACTTCAGAAAATTCGGCAAAGAAGGAATCTCTGCAGCAGAAATGGAAAAAGAGCGGGAACGTCTGCGTCAAAAAATCAAAGAAACTTCCGCGAAATCCACACTCACACCGCAGAAACCGAAAAAAACTTACAAACCTTCGGATTTCAAACTGGGAGAATCCGTTAAAGTTCTGAGTATGAATCTGACTGGAACCATCAGTTCTCTTCCAGATTCTCGTGGAAATGTGACCGTTCAGATGGGAATTTTGCGTTCTCAAGTCCATATTTCAGATTTGGAAATTATAGAAGAGCAGAATCCCTATGCTCCAAAAAATATGCGACGCACCGGTAGCGGTAAAATTAAAATGAGTAAATCTTTGTCCGTCAGCCCGGAGATTAACTTGCTTGGAAAAACCGTGGATGAAGCAGTTGCTGAACTCGACAAATATTTAGATGATGCTTTACTTTCTCATTTGAACAGCGTACGTGTTGTTCATGGCAAAGGAACCGGCGCTTTACGTAAAGGTATCCACGAATACCTACGACGCCAGAAACATGTCAAATCCTATCACCTTGCCGAATTCGGTGAAGGGGATGCCGGAGTAACAATTGTAAATCTTGTATAAATATTCACATGAACAAACACTGGAAGGAGACTTCATGAATAAGCAAAAAATCTTAATCGTAGATGATGATGAAAATATTGCAGAGTTAATTTCACTCTATTTAAATAAAGAATGTTTTGACACAAAAATGGTATATAACGGTGAAGATGCTCTGACTACCTTCGATTCCTATCAGCCCAATCTCGTTCTTCTGGATCTGATGCTGCCAGGAATCGACGGTTATCAGGTCTGTCGGGAAATCCGCTCCAAATCGACAACTCCGATTATCATGCTTTCCGCAAAGGGAGAAGTATTTGACAAGGTATTGGGACTGGAGCTGGGCGCCGATGATTACATCATGAAACCCTTTGACTCCAAAGAAATGGTTGCTCGCATTCGTGCTGTTTTACGCCGCTACCAGGTCGCCAAGCCAAGCGTCACCCCTACAGATAACATCAAATGTGTCGCCTATGACAACCTGGAGATCAACCTTACCAACTATTCCGTAACCTGCGATGGACGTTCCATCGATATGCCTCCGAAAGAATTAGAATTATTATATTTTCTGGCATCATCTCCAAATCAGGTTTTTACCCGGGAGCAGCTATTAGACCAGATCTGGGGCTATGAATATATCGGTGATACACGTACTGTCGACGTACACATAAAACGGTTACGCGAAAAAATCAAAGACCACCCGTCATGGGCCCTAAGCACCGTCTGGGGAATTGGATACAAATTTGAAACACACTAGACACACAATTTTCATTTAATTATGAATCAGATACACTTACTACAAAGGATTTTCCTATGAAACATACACTCTATTTAAAATTTATCTGGCTGTATATCGTATTCGCTTTTTTAAGTTTGTTTACAGCCGCAACTCTGGGCAGGCAGCTAATTCTTAATCAACTTAAGGATACCTTTTCGCAACGTCTGTATCGGGAAGCTAACCTAATCTCAACCAACTATCTCCCTTCCTATTTTGATGGGGAGACTACGGTTCAGGCGGTTCATTCCCAACTAACTGCCATGCAAATTTATCTAGGTTCCTCCCTTTGGTTTGTTGACGAGGATGGAACATTGATCACAGCTTCCAACATAGAAAGCACAACAGCGCCAGCCAACATTCCTGATTTTGATCCGGCAGAAGTTGTCAGCAGCCAATATATTACAGGAACATACCATGACTATTTTCAAGAAAATGTAATCACAACCATGGCCCCTGTCATCCAAGGCTTCCACACCAAAGGATATCTTTTGATCCATCAGCCGGTCTCTATTCTCGACAAAGAAGTAACGCAATTGATGCTGCCACTTTATATCACGCTTGGAGTCGTATATTTTCTCTCCTTCCTGATACTGTTTGGCTTTCATTTTTTTATCTATCGTCCACTGCGCAAAATCATTGGAGCAGCCACACAATACGCATCCGGCAATCTGGACTATGAGATTCCGGTTTACACACATGATGAGATTGGTTATTTATCCGCTTCTTTAAATTATATGTCTTCCCAGCTCAAAGATATGGAGGATTATCAGAAAAAAATCGTAGCCAATGTCTCTCACGATTTCCGGTCTCCATTGACTTCCATAAAAGGATATGTAGGAGCTATTGCCGATGGAACAATCCCACCGGAGCTGCACGAAAAATATTTAAAGATTATCCTGTTTGAAACAGAACGGCTGACAGATCTGACACAAGATCTTCTGACACTCAACGCATTTGACACCAAAGAATTATTACTGAACAAGAGTAAGTTTGACATTCAAGAAACCATCAAGAACACAGCCGCTTCTTTTGAAGTAATTTGTACAAATAAACGTATTTCCATTGAACTCTTATTGCTTTCCGGACCAACACTTGTTTATGCAGACCAACGCAAGATACAGCAGGTTCTCTACAATCTTCTGGACAATGCGATCAAATTCAGCGATCACGATTCCTCTGTCACAGTGGAAGTCATTCGCAAAAATGAAAAGTTCTTTATCTCCGTAAAAGACAGCGGTATGGGAATCCCCAAAAAAGATCTCAATAAAATCTGGGAACGGTTTTATAAATCAGATCTCTCCCGCGGAAAAGACAAAAAAGGAACCGGACTCGGTCTTGCAATTGTCAAAGAGGCAATTCAGGCCCACGATGAACATATCAATGTCATTAGCACAGAGGGTGTCGGAACAGAATTTATCTTTTCACTTACCCGAGCTGAATAAGGAAACTTTTTCTTTCATGCACGGCAATCGAGATAGCACAGGCGCTCCTGAAACTTCAGAAGCGCCCTTTTTTATTCCTGTTTCTGTTCTCTTAACTCATTTCCAAATCGTGTATACTGAGGCATCCATGCCAATCGAACGGTTCCAATCGGGCCGTTTCTCTGTTTTGCTATAATAATCTCTGCGATTCCTTTATCTTCCGTATCCGGAATATAATAATCCTCTCGATAAATAAACATACAGACATCGGCATCCTGCTCGATTGCTCCAGACTCACGCAAGTCAGACAGCATCGGACGTTTATCCGTTCTCGATTCAACCGCACGACTAAGCTGCGAAAGCGCGATAACCGGCACATTCAGCTCTCTGGCAAGCCCTTTCAAAGATCGGGAAATTTCCGAAATCTCCTGCTGACGGCTTTCATTGCTGCGGCCGCCGCTTCCGCTCATCAACTGCAAATAGTCAATGATAATCAAATCCAATCCCAGTTCCAACTTATACTTGCGGCACTTTGAACGCATCTCTGCAATAGAAATTCCGGACGTATCATCGATAATCATTCTGGATTTTCCAATTCGTCCGGCACCCTCGATCAGCTTTTCCCAATCTGTATCTTTCAGATTACCTGTACGCAGCACCTGCGCATCGACATGAGACTCCAAAGAAAACAAACGGTTTACCAACTGCTCTTTTGACATCTCCAAACTGAAAATCGCAACCGCCAGATTTTGGCGAAACGCTACGTGCTGTGCGATATTCAGTACAAACGCCGTCTTTCCCATAGAAGGACGCGCCGCTACCAGGATCAGATCCGAGCGCTGCAATCCGGACAGCTTATAATCCAGATCAATAAACCCGGTCGGTATTCCCGTTACCGTTCCCTTCGTTTTAGATGCCTTTTCAATCACATCCAGCGCATTGAGCACGACTTGTTTAATCGGTGTATATTCCTGAGAATTTCCATGCTCTACCAGTTCAAACACCTGTTTTTCTGTCTTTTCCAGAATCTCGCTCAACGGCTGATTTTCCTGATAACATGTATTCGCAATCTCTTCATTAATCTTGATCAATTTTCGAAGGATTGCCTTTTCCTGTACAATCTTTGCATAGTACTTCACATTTGCCGAAGTTTCCACGCCCATCTCAGCGATCAAATCTTTTACAAACTCCAGACCACTGACTTCCGGCGGAACATTTTTTTCCTTCAAATGCTCCTGAAGTGTAATCAGATCGATCGGCTGCCCCTTGTGAAACAATTCAAGCATCGCATCATAAACAATTCCATACGCAGTCTGATAAAAATCCTGACCGGTAATCAGTTCCGAAGCCGCCATAGCCGCTTCTTTATTCATCAGGATCGCACCGATGACCGCCCGCTCCGCTTCTGTACTATGCGGCATGATTCGTTTAATTACTGCTTCATCCATCAAGCATTCCCCTTACTTATTTTTCTTCTGTCACAACAACCTTCAGTTCTGCCGTAACCTTCGGGTGGAGTTTCACCGGAACCGGATGTGTTCCTAGTGTTTTAATAGCATCCTTCAATTGGATCTTTTTCTTATCAATCTCCAGATTCATCTGCTCCTTTACTGCCAGTGCAATTTCCTTGCTGGATACAGATCCAAATGTTTTACCGCCTTCTCCGACTTTAATAGAAACTTCAATCTGTCCGGCTTTCAATTCTTCTGCAAGTGCTTTTGCAGCATCCAGATTTTCCTTTGCAATCTTTGCCTCATTATCCTTCTGCAGTTTCAAATCATTTAGATTTTTATTATTCGCCTCAACGCCTAACTTTTTCGGCAAAATAAAATTTCTCGCATATCCGTCATTGACATTTACAATTTCACCCTTTTTTCCAAGAGACTTTACATCCTGTAATAAAATAACTTTCATTTCTATACACTCCTTTTTCAAATTAACTTAACGCTTTTAAATATCTCCTTCTTCGATCATCTGATCAATGGTATCCTTCAGCGTATTGATTGCCTCTTCTATATCTGTATGGTCAAACTGTGCACCGGCTGCATTGATATGACCGCCGCCACCCAGTTTCTCTGCGATAATCTGCACATTAACCTCATCAATGGAACGGGCACTCATATAGATTCTTCCATTATAAACTGTCAGCACAAACGATGCTTTAATCCCATTGATATCCAGTAATTCATTGGCCGTCTGTGCCCCCAGAACAGTCGGGCTGTCAATATCACTCGGACACTCTGCAATCGCATACTCACTGCGATATACTTCCGCCAGTCTGACCGCCTCTGCCTTCGCACGATAAGACTCAATATCATCTCGGAACATTTTGCGCACTCTTGTAATATCCGCACCGCATCTTCGCAAAAATGCTGCTGCCTCAAAGGTACGCACTCCTGTACGATTCATGAAATTTCTAGTATCGATCATAATACCTGCATACAGACAATCCGCCTCCACACTCGGTACACGAATATCTTCTACAATATACTGCAGCACTTCGGCAACCATTTCGCAGGTAGAAGAAGAATACGGCTCGATATAGGACAACACCGCATTCTCAATTCCGGAACTGCTCTGTCTGTGATGATCCAATACCGCGATCAATTTCGAACGTCTCAAAAGTTCCGGACATTCTGTCATCTGCGGTTTGTTCGTATCTACAACAACGACCATCGTATTTTCATTAAACTGATCCAAAGCCTGTTCAGATGTCAGGAAAATATCCTTCTCATAAGAAGAGCTTTCCAAAATCTCATCATACAGCGGTCTGATTGAACTTGTATTTTCATTCATTACAATATGCGCCCGTTTTCCCAGTGCCTTTGCCGCCCGGTAAATACCCATACAGGCTCCCAGACTGTCTGCATCTGCAATCTTATGACCCATAACGATCACCTGATCTTTTCCGGTAATAAATTCACGCAGCGCCTCTGCTTTTACCCTTGCTTTCACACGGGTATTCTTGGAAGTCTGTTCCTTTTTTCCGCCAAAATATGTAATACTCTGACTGTCCTTTGCCACGGCCTGATCGCCGCCTCTTGCCAGAGCCAGATCAATTGCCATACGGGCATAGTTATAACTCTGTGCATAAGTAGTCGTATTCAGACCCAGACCGATACTCAAAGACGCCGAACGTGCATTACCGATATTGACCTGCTTGACCTCTTCCAAAAGCGAAAACTTATCCGCCTCGAACTTGCGGTAGCTTTCCTTTCGAATCACGATAAAATACTTATCCTTTTCCAGTTTCTTGACGATTCCGTCCTCATCGCCGATATATTTATTGATTTTTCGATCAATGAGCGCAACCAAAAGAGACTGTCTGACCTCTTCTACACTTTCCATTACTTCATCATAATTATCAATGTAGATCAGACCTGCGATCATCCTCTGGTCTTCGTTTTCCCGAATATAAGAATTCAGTTCTGTTACATCATTGAGACACAGCGTAACAAAATACTCCCTGCCTTCCGGCATCTGCACAACTTCTTCCGTATCACTGAACCCTTCCACCGATACTTTACGCAGCACTGCCTGATAATCCCGGTCCTGATAATGCACTTCCAGTTCTACATGATCCACATCCCCATGCGGAATCACCCGCTGTCCCAATTCAGGGATCAATTTATACATATATTTTTCACGTTTCTGATCTGCAAAAATTTCCGCAAACAGCTTATTTCTCCAGAGAATCTTCCCATCCTCCAGCAAAATCGCATAAGGTACTGTCAATTCCTGCAGCAACGTGTTCTGAATCCCACGATACTGCGTAGAAAACTGGATCATATCTGCAAGTATCAAAGATCGTTTATAAAAATACAGTCCTCCGACCATCACCGCATAGATAATAACAAAGACTGACATTACCACACCAGCTTTACGGTCTACTTTATACATCCAAAGATTCATGGCAATCAAAACTACCGTCATGATAATCGGCCAATACATATAAATCTTAAGCTGACCCTTTAAACGCACATCTCTTTCCTTCATTCACTTTCCCTCCAAGCACACATCCGGATGATACTCACCTCTGTTGCGCTTTCTGTTGTATCCTTATTTTACTACTTTACTCATTAATAGATACAGTATACCACTTTTTCCGCATAGAATCTACTGAGATTTTTTTGGAAGAATTCTACAGACCGTACATAGACGAAAAACAGATCGTTATACTATGTCAGACGGCAGCGACAGTGACAACTAACCCAACGAATGCTCAACCTTAAAGCGCGAAGAAAGCCCCGGAGCTGCAACTCCGGGGCTTTCACTTTGTGTACCACTTGGAT
>ERZ791922.957-NODE-957-length-13450-cov-3.146473_pt1 | contig 13450 bp, 13 predicted proteins | sample MGYA00510134_ERZ791922 | MGnify/ENA primary metagenome ERZ791922 (study PRJEB30046, sample SAMN00792101) | human gut metagenome | study: EMG produced TPA metagenomics assembly of the A metagenome-wide association study of gut microbiota in type 2...
ATCAGATTCATTTAAAAATGTCCGAAAAAGTGTCTTAATTTATGAGACCATTATAGAACACATATATCAAAATGTAGTTCATTTACATTTAACTTCATTTGATATAGTTCCGTTCCCGTAACGGTATTTATTCTTCTACGGACAGCCAAAATTTCTCCCATAACAGAATACATATCACATTCTACTCCATAAGGCATAAAATACGTATCTATAATAGAAAATACGTCTTCATATACTAATCTTTTAGAAACCTTTGTATATAAATCCATATCCTCCAATGTCAAAGTTTCAATTGCATCCTGATTTCCTTTTCTAGCTGCGTTTAAAAGTTCTTTTCTATTTTGAAAGTTTTTTTCTTCATTAGCTACTTGCTGCTCACTTTTACTTATTGGAAGCAATATTTTTTCTGATAATGCAAGACCAGAAAAAGTTACTGATGAATTTGCTTCTAAAATATCATGAAACTGTTTTTCTTTCATATATTCCATTCCATTTTGTAAATGAAATATCAGAGTAATCCCAACTCTCGGATCTTCACAAATTCCCACATAAGTTTCTGTTTCTTTTCTTCGTTCTACCATTACATCCGAACAAGTTGTAATTCCGCTTCCTTCAAAATATGGAACATAATAATCTATTTCAAAATGATCCATTTCATCCAGCTCTCCACAGAGAATGATTCCAACTCCTTGACCATATTCTTTCCGTAACTCACAATAACTAGATTTTTCATTGTAAGAAACAATAATCTGTTGTGTACACTCATCCTCTGTTTTTTTGAGCAGTTCCTTTAATTCTTTTTTCGATTGAATTTTATCAAATCCAATTGCTTTTAAATACTGATGCATAAATACTCCGTTTAGTCATGGTAATCTTTCTTCAGTACTTGCAGTTTTTCTTAATTTTTCGGTACAATTACCGTATTTCCACCCATATATGGTTGCAATGCTTCTGGAATTTTTACAGACCCATCTTCCTGTAAATTATTTTCCAAAAATGCAATCAACATTCTCGGTGGTGCAACTACTGTATTATTTAATGTATGCGCAAAATACTTGCCACTTTCTCCTTTTACACGAATTCCAAGTCTTCTTGCTTGTGCATCTCCTAAGTTAGAACAACTTCCTACTTCAAAATATTTCTTCTGTCTCGGAGACCATGCCTCTACATCAACAGATTTTACTTTCAAATCTGCCAGATCACCAGAACAACACTCCAGTGTACGAACCGGAATATCCAAAGAACGGAACAAATCTACTGTATTCTGCCATAACTTATCATACCATTCCATACTATCCTCTGGTTTACATACAACAATCATTTCCTGTTTTTCAAACTGATGGATTCGATATACTCCACGCTCTTCGATTCCATGTGCACCTTTTTCTTTTCGGAAACATGGAGAATAGCTGGTTAATGTCTGCGGAAGTTGATCTTCTGTAAGTTGTGTATCAATAAATTTACCAATCATAGAATGTTCACTCGTTCCGATCAGATATAAATCTTCTCCTTCAATTTTGTACATCATGGCATCCATCTCTGCAAAGCTCATTACACCTGTCACTACATTACTTCGAATCATAAATGGTGGTACACAATAAGTAAACCCACGATTAATCATAAAATCTCTTGCATAAGAAATAACAGCTGAATGAAGTCTTGCAATATCTCCCATCAAGTAATAGAATCCATTTCCTGCAACTTTTCTTGCACTATCTAAATCAATTCCATTAAATCTTTCCATAATATCTGTATGATATGGAACTTCAAAATTCGGTACAACCGGCTCTCCATAGCGCTCTACTTCCACATTTTCACTGTCATCTTTTCCAATCGGAACAGAAGGATCAATAATATTTGGAATGGTCATCATAATTTTCTTAATTTTTTCTTCTACTTCTTTTTCTTCTACTGAAAGAGCCTCCATGCGGTCTGCGCTTTCAGCCACTTTTTTCTTCATTTCTTCTGCTTCTTCTTTTTTCCCCTGTGCCATCATTGCACCAATCTGTTTAGAAGCCTTATTCTTTTCTGCACGAAGTGCTTCAACTTCCTGTTTGATTTCTCTATTTTTTACATCTAATTCTAGAACTTCATCTACCAACGGAAGTTTTTCATCCTGGAATTTATTTTTAATATTCTGTTTTACTACCTCTGGATTGTTTCTGACAAATTTAATATCTAACATTTTTTTTCTCCTTATAATTGCTTTTTAAACTTTCTTTTTATCTTCTATTTTAAATCCAAATCTACATCTTTGATGTCATATGCTTCTTGATAAATTGCTCTTTCAAGGCATTCTTTTTCTTCTTCCGCTAATTCAATATAGCTTTCTCCTTTCACAACTTCTTTGATGTAGGTATAACAACCTTCTCTGCTATGCATTGCATTGAAAATCCATCCATTATTTTCTTCATCAAGCATTGTCAGTACAAAACTTAAATTTCCACCCATCTCATGAAATGCATCATATCGTACGATTCCTTTTTTCTGATAGGTTTGTTTTAATTTTTTGTAAAGCTCCCCGATTTTTTCTTCCGATGCCTCTGTTCTTTCAAGAACTTCATCTAATTCATTGAATCTCGTTTGAAAACTCTCCTCTAGAGTTTTTCCATCTTTTCCTCTCATAAACGAAGTATATATTCTCTTTAATCTATTATACTTCATATTTACATTGATCAGCATCATGAATAATAATACTTGTATCAAAAATAATAAAATAATCAAGTAGCCAGCATCAATTCCAAGACTACTTAAAACTCCACTTATCATTCTGTACCTCCCTTTTAATTTTCCCCTTTTTATTTATGAATGGACATAATCATATCATAGATTCTTTCCAATTCATCTTCTGAATAATATTCTATTTCTATTTTTCCCTTTCCATTTGCTTTTGTATGTATATTTACTTTTGTCCCCATGATATTCTTCATTTTTTCAATAATATCATCATAAACAAACATGTGTTCTTGCTTTTCTGTTTTCTTCTCTTTTTTCGGTGTTTTCAGAGATTTCACAAGTTTTTCTGTTTCTCTAACACTTAATTTCTCATCGAAAATCTTACTTGCAATGATATACTGTTGTTCTTCATCATCAATTGCCAACAATGCTCTTGCATGTCCCGTTGAAATCATATCATCAATCACCATCTGCTGGACACGACTACTTAATTTCAAAAGTCTCATGGAATTCGTAACAGCAGTCCTGCTCTTTGACACTCTTTCAGCTACTTCGTCCTGCTTTAAATTAAACTCTTCCAACAATCGCTTAAATGCCATTGCTTCTTCAATCGGATTAAGATTTTCTCTCTGAATATTTTCAATCAATGATATTTCTACAATTTCCTGGCTTGTATACTCTTTAATTAACACAGGAACTTCTTTAATACCCGCTAACTTTGCAGCGCGCCATCTTCTCTCTCCTGCGATAATTTCATAATATCCATCTTTTTTTTGTACTAAAAGAGGTTGTAATACACCAAATTGTTTTATCGAATCTGCCAATTCCAAAAGAGCATCCTCATCAAATTCCTTTCTTGGCTGATCTCTATTAGGCTCTACTTCGTTGATTTTCAGATATATTTCCCCTGTTTTATCAGCTTTTAAAGCTTCCTTTTCTGTGTTTTTTTCCTTTACAGCAACAGATTTCTTTTCCGCACTTTTTACTGATTTACTTGTTTTATCCGGTATTAGACTATCTAATCCTTTTCCCAGCCCATTCCTCTTTACTGCCATTACTCTTCCTCTCCTTTATGAATTACTTCCTCCGCCAACATCATATAACTTTCCGCACCCGTAGATTTTGGATCATATAAATGAATTGGCATGCCATAACTTGGAGCTTCTGCAAGACGTATATTTCTAGGTATAATCGTTTTATAAATAGTCTGCTCCAGATTATCTTTTACATTTTCCACAACTTGAAGTGACAAATTTGTTCTGGCATCGTACATCGTAAACACAACACCTTCAATATATAACTCAGGATTCAGCCTTTCCTGCACAAGATTAATCGTATGTATCAACTGACTTAATCCTTCTAAGGCGTAATATTCACATTGAATAGGAACTAACACTGAATTTGCTGTTGTCATCGCATTGATTGTAAGCATACTTAACGCAGGTGGACAATCTATAATAATAAAATCATAGTTTTCTTTTACTGCTTCCATTGCATTTTTAATGATATATTCTTTATCATCTATACCAATCAATTCAATTTCAGAAGCGGATAGATTTATGTTAGAAGGAAGTACATCAAGATTTTCAATCACTTCTTTGCAGATACATTCTTCTATCTCTGCTTCTCCAATAATCAAATCATAAACACTATTTTCAACTTCATCCTTATCCACTCCCAATCCACTTGTCATATTTCCCTGTGGATCAAGATCTAAGGCCAGCACTTTTTTCCCAAGACTGGCAAGAGAAGCTGACAAATTGATTGCAGTTGTGGTTTTTCCAACTCCACCTTTTTGGTTTGCAATTGCAATGATTCTTCCCATTATTTACACTCCTTTTCTTTTGAAAACGTTGTTTGAACACAATTTAACTTTCAAAGCAACGTTGCTTCTTTATTATATCACTATTGTTCATTTTATTCCACACAAAATGTTTCACGTGAAACATTTTTTATATTTCATTTACTGATTTCTTAATCAGAATGTTTCACGTGAAACATTTAGGAATTCATCCAAATATGCTTTATAAAAATATAATTTCATTTAAGTTTTAATCACTTAAAATGTGTAGTATAATAATACATATATAATAAAGGAGGATAGATTTATGGATCACAAAAAAACTTTCAGAAATATAACTCTTTTATCCGCAAGTACTGTTGCCACTATACATTGCATAAATAAATATATTTATCATAAATCAACTTCATTTAATATTAAAAATGAAATACCCACAAAAGTGCAATATTATAATTACAATTGGCATAACAGTAAAATAAAATATAGTATATATGGTTCAGGAAAACCTGTTTTGCTTATTCATGATTTATCTATATACAGTTCTTCCTATGAATGGAATGCTATTATTGAGAAATTGGGTGATAATAAAAAAGTATATGCCGTGGATTTACCTGGATGTGGTGAATCAGATAAATATAATTTTGTTTACACAAACTATCTATATACACAATTTATTCGAGATTTTATAAAAGATATTATTAAAGATGAGGTAATCTTAGTTTCGACAGGATTTTCTGCGCCATTTTCTACTATCCTGTACGCTTCAGAAAACTCTATGATTGAACATCTGATCCTAGTAAATCCAGAATCCCCTATTTTTGTATCTTCCATTCCTGTATCATTGATAAAAATAACAAAATATTTATTTACGTTTCCAATCATCAGCCGATTTATTTACAATTTATCAACAAGACGAGGATTGATAGAAAAGACATTTTATCAAAAATATTACTATTCACCTCATAAAGTAAATAAAAAGGATATTTTAACATATTACAAAAACTCCCAAGAAGGAAATGCACATGGAAAGTATTTATACTCCAGCTTTTTATGTGGATTTATGAACTTTAATATTTTAAAAAATCTTTCACAAATTAAAAAAGATGTTTCTATTATAGTAGGAAAATCTGACTTATCCGCTATAGAAAACGTAAAACTTTACAAAGAAAATCTTTCTTCTGTAAATATTTCTATCATAGAACATAGCAAACATCTTCCTCAATTGGAAACACCAGAGAAGTTTATAGAAACATTAATGAAACATCTATAAAATAAAAACCGGATTTATTTTACAAACATCCTTAACAATCATTTAAAAGGTTTTGTAAAAGTAAATCCGGTTTTTTTAATGCATAAGTCTTTAAGATAATGGCTCTTTTGCAGGCAAACCCGCTTTTCTTGGATCCTTTTTCTTTGTATTCTCGACTTTTTTAATTTTCACAAAAGATCTGCCTATTTCTGTTCCAGGCAATTGGAATTTTGTAATACTTTCAATCTCTCCACCTAACAGTTTTACTGCTTTTTCTGATTTTCCTGCCTCTTCATCTACTTCTCCACTCTTATACGATACAAATACACCTCCTACATTTGTGTAAGGAAGACAATATTCACTCAATGTAGATAAATTTGCAACCGCTCTCGATACACAAAGATCAAATTGTTCTCGATATTCTGCTTTTTTAGCATAATCTTCAGCTCTTCCATGTAATGTTTCTATTTCATTCAATTCCAATTCTTCTATTACAGCATCCAAAAATTTAATTCGTTTTTGAAGAGAATCCAATAAAACAACCTTTAAATGTGGATAAGCTATTTTTAAAGGAATTCCCGGAAAACCTGCTCCTGTTCCAATATCTATTAATGAATCAACTTGATCCATATCCACTACTTTTTTGACAGAAAGACTATCAATAAAATGCTTTTCATTCACTTCATCATACTCTGTGATTCCTGTCAAATTCATTACTTTATTCCATTCTACAAGCATTTCATAATATCGATGAAATTGTACTTTTTGTTTCTCTGTTAATTCAATTTCCAGCTGATTCAGCTGTTGATCAAATCGATCTGACATATTTTTTCTCCATTTTCTTCATAAAATTATTCACAGTATCCTCGTATTTTTTGTTCATTATGTGAATAACTTTTTGCTTTTTAATTTTATATAGCATACTATTTATATTGTACTTATTGCCTTTTTTCTATTATTTACTTCCAAGATAAACCAAAAGAACAGATATATCTGCCGGAGAAACCCCCGAAATACGAGATGCCTGCCCTATGGATAATGGACGGATCTGAGACAATTTTTGTTTTGCCTCAATTCTAAGACTTGGAATCTGTTCATAATCGATGCCTTCCGGTATCCTTCTTTTTTCCAATTTTTTAAATTGCTCTACCTGTCTTTGCTGTCTCTTTATATATCCATCATATTTAATAAATATATTCACTTGTTCAATCACATCTTCCGGCAATTCTTCCCGTTCTAAATCAATTGGTTTCAATAATTCATAATTCAACTCCGGTCTTCGAATTAATTCGGCTAATGTTGAACCTGATACAAGTTTTGTACTTCCATATTGTACCAACAAATTCTGCACTTCCTCAGAAGTACCGATATTCGTATGTTCAACACGTTCTATCTCTTTTTGAATGAGCTCTTCCTTTTTTAATAATTTTTCATATCTTTCTTCCGATATTAATCCAACATCATACCCGATTTTTGTCAACCTCTGATCAGCATTATCCTGACGAAGGAGCAAACGATATTCTGCACGTGAAGTCATCATACGATATGGTTCATGACTTTCTTTTGTCACAAGATCATCAATCAATACTCCTATATATCCTTCTGATCGATCAATCACGATTCCTTCTTTTCCCTGAAGTTTTCTGGCTGCGTTAATTCCGGCAATAAGTCCCTGCGCTGCTGCTTCTTCATATCCTGAACTTCCATTAAACTGACCACCACTAAACAATCCATCAATTTTCTTAAATTCTAATGTACTATTCAGCTGTCTAGCATCAATACAATCATATTCAATCGCGTAGGCATTTCTCACAATTTTAACATGTTCCAACCCTGGAACACTCCGATACATTGCATATTGTACATCTTCCGGAAGAGAACTGGACATACCTCCCACATACATTTCCGTCGTATCGATTCCTTCCGGTTCAATAAATACCTGATGTCGGTTTTTATCAGCAAATTTAACAACCTTATCTTCGATAGAAGGGCAATATCTCGGCCCCGTTCCTTCAATCATTCCGGAAAATAATGGGGAACGATCCAGATTTGCGCGAATAATCTCATGTGTTTTTTCATTAGTATACGTCAGCCAACAGGATACCTGATCAATCTGTACATCCTTTGGATCTGTTGTAAAAGAAAACGGCACAACACGCTCATCTCCCTTTTGTTCTTCCATCTTTGTAAAATCGATGGAATTTTTATCAATACGAGCCGGCGTTCCGGTTTTAAAACGATACATCTGAATTCCCAGTGACTTCAAACTATCCGTAAGATAATTTGCCGCCTGCAAACCATTCGGCCCTGTCTGCATACTCACATCTCCATAAATACATCTGGCTCTCAAGTAGGTTCCCGTACACAACACCACTGCTCTGCATGCATAAATTGCACCAGAATAGGTCTGCACTCCCGTAATTCTACGAACTCCCTGTTCATCCACATCATCTGTCAGAATCTCTGTAACTTCCATCTGCCGGATATCGAGATTTTCCTGATTCTGCAATACTTCACGCATTGTTTTACTATAGTTTGCCTTGTCCGCCTGTGCACGCAATGAATGTACCGCCGGTCCTTTTGACTGATTTAACATTTTAGACTGGATAAAAGTACGGTCAATGACCTTCCCCATTTCTCCTCCAAGAGCATCAATTTCACGCACCAAATGCCCTTTTGAACTTCCTCCGATATTTGGATTACATGGCATCAAAGCAATACTGTCTACACTAACTGTAAACAAAATCGTCTTAAATCCAAGTCTCGCAGATGCAAGTGCTGCCTCACAACCGGCATGACCTGCACCAACAACTGCAATATCATATTGATCTTTATTTTCCCATACAGAATTTGCTGAATATTTCATTTACTAAATCTTCTCCTATTGTCTCACCTGTAATACTGCCAAGTGCCTCATATGCATCCATCAGATCAATGGAATAAAAATCTTCAGGCATTTGATTTTCAATGCTGCTTTTCACCTTCTGAAGTGACTGATATGCATCTTGAAGTGCAGTTTTTTGCCGCATATTTGTAATATAGACCTCATCGTTAAATGAGAGATTACCTCCCAAAAACATTGCAGTCAATAGTTCTTCAAACTCATGGATTCCCAATTCTTCTTTTGCAGAAATCTCAATAACCGGATACTCCTGTACCGTTTCGCTCTGCGAAATTCTATTTTTATGACTCTCTTCAATATAAGAAAGCAAAGAATCTTTATCCAGAACTGTATGAAGATCCGATTTATTTAATAAAATAATCGTCTTCTTGCCGTATATCAATTGAATGATTTCCTTATCATTCTCATCCAACTCTCTGGACGCATCTGCTACATAAATAATAAGATCTGCCTCTTCTGCATATTCTTTTGCCTTATCAACCCCGATTTTTTCAATCACATCATCTGTATCACGAATCCCTGCAGTATCTATGATATTTAAATTCAATCCTCGAATCTGCACCTGCTCTTCCAATACATCTCTGGTTGTTCCTTCAATATCCGTAACGATTGCCCGTTCTCTTCCTGACAATACATTTAACAATGAAGATTTTCCTGCATTTGGTTTTCCAAGAATCACTGTCTGAAGTCCTTCTTTAATGATTCTTCCATTATCCGAAGAAACAATCAAAGAGTTAAGCTGAATCAGAAGTTCATCTATAACTTGTTCCAATTTCTCACCGTATCCATCTACACTGATATGTTCCGGATCATCCAAAGCTGTTTCTATAAAAGCTGTGTGATATAAAATCTCTTCTCTGATTTTATTGATTTTCTCCTTCACACTTCCGCGCAGCTGACTGATCGAACTTTTCAATGCATATTCATTTTTAGAATGAATCACATCTATTACTGCTTCCGCCTGTGACAGATCCATCTTTCCATTCAAAAAAGCGCGCTTTGTAAATTCTCCCGGTTCCGCCGGTCTTGCTCCGTACTTTAAGACAGTTTCCAAAATTCTTTTTACAACAAAAACACCGCCATGACAATTGATTTCAACCGTATCTTCTCCGGTGAAAGTTCGCGGAGCCCGCATAACTGTGACAAGCACCTCATCAATTGTCTCATCTCCATCCTTGATAAATCCATAATGAATGGTATGACTGGAAACCTCAGACAAAATGTCTTTTCCCTTATATATCTGATCAATTACATGCAGTGCATCCTCACCGCTGATCCTCACGATTCCAATTCCGGAGTTACTCATTCCGGTAGAAATTGCTGCAATCGTATCTTTCTTAAACATACAAAACCTCTTTTTAAACTCTTTTTTAAATATATTTAAAATATATTTTCAATCCTTTTTTTCCAAATAACATCTCTCATAAAACTTACCATTTAAAAATTATACCACAAAAAGAAACAGAATCCCATGAAAAAATAATGGTATAAAAAAAGCAGCTTATCAAACCATCAAAATGCCATCTAGCAAGTAGGTTAAATAAACTGCTTTTTCTTTTTAAACTATAGAACTATCTCTTCAGAGTAACAACCACTTTTCTATATGGTTCTTCTCCCTCACTATGTGTTGTTACATAAGGATCTGACTGGAGTGCTGAATGAATGATTCTTCTCTCATAAGGATTCATTGGCTCAAGAGCAACCGGTCTTCTGTTTCTCTTTACCTTATGAGCGATATTCTTTGCAAGATGTTTCAATGTTTCTTCTCTTCTTGCACGATAATTTTCTGTATCAAGTTTCACTCTTACATATCCATCCTGATGCTTATTTGCAACGCGGTTTGCAAGATACTGCAGAGAATCCAGAGTCTGACCTCTTTTACCGATCAGAATACCCATATTCTCGCCTTTCATATCAACAGTTAAAGAACCATCTTCTTCTATAACAGATGTAAGTTCTACTTCCATTCCCATTGCTTTTAAAGTATCTGCAAGAAATCCTTCAACAGCAGATTTTGCCTCTTCTGTCACTCTTACTGTGACAATTTCGCGTTTCGCAGGTGCTTTTTCTGTTTCTTCTGTTTCAGAATTCTTTCTTTCCTCTGCTTTTTCTTTCACAGTTTCTTTTTGCACTTCTGTTTGTGCTTTAACGTCTTTCTTTTCTTTTTTTGTATCTTTTTTTATTTCTTTTTTAGGTTCTTTTTTCTCATCTAATGAAAAATCAAATGTAATATCCGGTTCTTCTGCTGCTTCTTCCGGTTTTCTTCTAGCTTCAATTACAGCCTGTTTCATACCAATTCCTAAAAATCCGGCACTTCCCTTTTCGATAACTTCATATTCAAGTTTGTCACTTGTTACGCCCAACTGAATCAATGCTTCTGTAATCGCATCATCCACTGTTTTTGCTGATACTCTGATGCTGCCGTTCATGTTCGAATCCTCCTCTTCTTTACTTCTCGTTTGAATTCTGACCACTATTATATCTGCTTACCAGATTTGCCTTTGATGCAAGACTTCCCGCCTTTGCATTTTTATTGTATTTTGCTGCTTCTTCCAGCCTTTTTTGTCTTTCTGCTTCTGTCATTGTAGATTTACGTTTTGTAGGTTCTACATTTCTTGTACTGGTTGTAGCCATTCGATTAATCTCTTGAGCAGAAGTTCCCTTCTTCTCACGTTTCTTCGCAGCCTTTTTCTGGTTCTCTTCAATAATCTTGTCCACACCTTTTTTATTCAGGTATTTATTAATTCCAATCTGCTGAATACAGCGGACTACCGCACTGATTGCCCAGTAAAGACCAAGACCTGCCGGAAGTGTGAATCCCATAAATACAGAGATCAGTGGCATTGTATATGTCATAGTCTTCATTTGACTCGCCATTGCATTATTCGGATCAGTCTCCGGCTGTGGCTGTAATTTCACACTGATGAACTGTGTCAAACCTGCCATAACAGGAATGATAACTGCAAGAATAATTCCTACAATTGAAAATGTAGCAATAGATGCCATTAACATTGTCCATGGTGTTTCTCCAATATTGATTCCCATGAAACTGTTTAAATGACTCATTGTTTCCTGTGTGTCTGCTACGATATTTGCTACAGAAGGCATTTTATCTACTAATGTCTCCCATGTAGAATCCTGAAAACGATACAGAACATTTACCAACGTATCTGCCTGATCATAATGAAATTTATCAGGGCTAAGGAAAACTGGTTTCTGAGAACCAATTGCTTCCATTATTTTTTGATATCCCGGTGTTGCCATAATCTGATTTACAACCGGCATATATAGTTCTTTCACACCATTAACATATTTCGGAATATTCTGGATAACCGGATACAGTGAAAACAAAAGCGGCAGCTGAATCAACATCGGAAGACATCCACCTGTCGGTGACGTTCCATATTTTTCATAAAGAATATTTAATTCTTCTTGCTGCTTCAACATGGAAGCCTGATCTCTTTTATTTGCATATTTTTTTTGGATCTTCTGCATTTCCGGACCCATAACCGACTGCATCTTTGACCATTTCTGCTGTTTAATCGTCAACGGAATCATCAGTGTGTAAACTACGATGGTAAAAAGGATGATACAGATACCAATATTCTGGATTCCGAATACACCATCCAGAAAATTATAAATTCCGTTCATTACCTTTCCCATCAGCCATGCAAGCTGCTTAATAATCGGCCAGTCTGCATAGCCTGAAGCTAAAACTCCATACATTTCTTTTCCTCCTTATGGTACGGGATCATATCCCCCTTTTGCAAATGGATTGCACCGCAGAATTCTCCACGCCGTCAGAAGTCCTCCTTTTATCACACCATACTTCTCAATCGCCTCAATCCCATACTGTGAACAGGTCGGCGTATAAATACAATGCCACTGCGTCTTCATTCCCGACAGATATTTCTGATAAAATCTAATCAGTCCAATACATATCCTTTTCATCTGCGTCACTTTCCTTTATATATATTATGAAGCTTTCCCAAATGGATCAGCGCACTTTTCATGTCTGCAAATGTGATTTCTTTTGCGCTGACTCTGACCACGATTATAACGTCATATCCACATTGGAAATTCTCTTCTAGAAGCCGATAGTTTTCCCGAATCAATCTTGCAAGATGATGTCTGACTACACTGTTTCCAACTTTTTTACTTGCAGAAATTCCGATTCTGTTTCTTTCAAGTCCATTTTCCATCACATACATAACGAGATACTTATTCGCATATGATTTTCCATTTCGATATACTACTTGAAAATCTTTATTTTTTTTCAAAGATTCTGAGAATTTCATATATCTCCTTTTCTACTCTACTGATTTAAATGCAAAGAAAACCAGACAAAACTTATACGAAGTTTTGCTGGTTCACCTGCGGAAATAAATCAATATCAGTCCTTCTTTTCTTTATTCTATTGCTTTTCTTTAAATAGAAGAAAAGGCCACATATATGCGGCCTATGCTGATAACTGTTTTCTTCCTTTTGCTCTTCTGGCAGCTAATACTTTTCTTCCGCCCGGTGTGCTCATTCTTGCTCTGAATCCATGAACTTTTGCTCTGGAACGTTTCTTCGGCTGAAATGTCATTTTCATTATTCATACACCTCCCTTTAATGGATATCTTCAAAAGAACAATTTTATGTTCCCGATGTAACATTTTTTGAATCTTTTTTCCTTTCATATTTATAAGAATAAAAAGTACTAAAAGACACTGCTCTTAATTATATGCAAAAAATAGCGATAAGTCAAGTCTAAATCTTCTTTTCCAGTTTTAAAAGGTAAATTAATTTTATAACCTGCCATTCTAATAGATTTGCCTGT
>ERZ791922.958-NODE-958-length-13446-cov-3.330222_pt1 | contig 13446 bp, 11 predicted proteins | sample MGYA00510134_ERZ791922 | MGnify/ENA primary metagenome ERZ791922 (study PRJEB30046, sample SAMN00792101) | human gut metagenome | study: EMG produced TPA metagenomics assembly of the A metagenome-wide association study of gut microbiota in type 2...
GTTCATCGGTAGAACACCAGCTTCCCAAGCTGGGGAGGCGGGTTCGATTCCCGTCATCTGCTTTGAATAATCTGGAGATGCCATATGAGAGGGTGTCTCCTTTTTTGTTTTCCCGCTGAGATATCTCATGTCCGGCGCTGCGGAACGTGATGCATATAACGGACCGCAGGCTGAATTTGACAGTGATATAGTATGTTGACGGATTTAGTACCTGTGATAGAATCATAGTGAGGAGCAGGCAGAAACAGGAGGGAATTCCATGCAGTATATAAATCATTACGAATCTCCGCTGGGAGGCATCCTGCTGGCGGCAGACGGGATCGGACTGACAGGTCTGTGGTTTGAAGGACAGAAATATTATGCGAGAACGCTGGATGAAAAACATGAAGAGAAAGATCTGGAAGTATTTAGAGAGACACGCAGATGGCTTGATATTTATTTTTCCGGTCAGGAACCGGACTTTATGCCGGATGTACATTTGACGGGCACGCAGTTTCAGGTCAGGGTATGGGAACTGCTGCGGCAGATCCCGTATGGACAGACAGTGACTTACAGAGAGATAGCCCGGAGGCTGTCTGCCGAAGAAGGCGGGAACGAAGCCGGAAGAGCGGAGACGGGAGGGACCTCTGCCCGGGCTGTCGGCGGCGCTGCAGGACATAATAAGATCAGTATTATCATTCCCTGCCACCGTGTCGTAGGGTCAGATGGCAGTCTGACCGGATATGCCGGCGGTGTTGAGAGGAAGGTAAGACTGTTACAGTTGGAAAAGGCAGATCTTGGAGCCCTTACCGGCTTGTAGCCGGGAGGGAGGCTATTTTTTCAGATATCTGGCAATCTCTGCTATCTGTTTGCCCGCTCGATTGAAAAATATCTGATAGCTCTTGCAAAAATAGCTGCGGTACGAATCAGTTCCGGCCTCTTTGATTCGGGTGCGTCGGCACCCGCCACGGCAGAGTACATAATGTGGACATATTTTACATGAGTCGCTTATTTTCTTTGATTCGTTTATAAAATTTCTGGCTCGTTCGTTTTCAAAAAAACTCTGTGGTTTATCAATGTTGAAGTTTCCAAGTCTATATTCATCCAGCGCGTAGAAATCACAAGGATATACGCTGCCATCTGCTTCAACTACACCTTGTATGGAGCAGTTACCTCTCTGAGAGCAAGCTTCAGGAGGATATCCCATGGCAATACCGATATAATTTTCAAAGTCCCGAATGCAGGGCGCTTTTCCGCGCCGCCAATCTTTATACCACATATCAAAAAGTGTAACAAGGAATTCACCGTAGATCTCCAGGGTCAGTGAATGGGGCAAAGCAGCGTTTTCCGAACCCAGCGGATCAAGACATGCGATATACTGTTGAAAATTCCATCCCTTTTCCTTATAATCAGCATATATCTCGCGTATTTTGGGGGCGGTGTACGCATTGACCACGGTCAGGATATTGTACTCTACATGATGAAAGTCCAGCATTTGAATGGATTCAAGGACTTGTTCATAGGTGGGGCTTCCTGCCTTGGTATGCCTGCACTGGTCGTGGGTTTCTTTAGTACCGTCAACGGAAACGCCGATCAGAAAGCTGTGTTTGCGGAAAAAATCGCACCAGTCTTCATTAATTAGAAGTCCGTTCGTCTGAAGTGTATTTGAAATTTTAACATGATTTCGGTTATATCTCTGTTCATATTCAATGGCTTTATGAAAAAATGGAAGTCCGCGCATGGTGGGCTCACCGCCCTGGAATGCAAAGCAGACATCTCCGGAGGCCTGGAATAAAGTTTTTTTAATAGTATTTTTGAGTGTCTCTTCCGTCATCATGCCGTAAGAAAAGTATTCTCTTTTTGAGGCTTCATCGCAGTAAAAACAATAATTACAGGTCATATTGCACTGGCTGGACGCCGGTTTGATCAATACGGTATTTAAATTCATAACAAATTCCCTTCTGTTCGGATCCGAATGAGTCATCAAGGTATATTTCAGTATGGATACTATCGACATATCTATTATAAAGAGTTATCCTGCGAGGGGCAATAATGAGTTATTTTTCAGAAAATTATATCTTTGCGCGGACTGATAATTTTGTATGTTTTCTTTCCTTATTTCATCAGAAATTCTCATTGCAAACCGTGGAAAATCCTGTATAATAGGGAATCGTGCGAATAAAGAACGAGAGAGAAATATACAGGAGATGACGGCTATTATGAGTACGAATAAAACGAGCGATATGACTGCGGGAAGCCCGGTAAAACTGATTATCCGATTTATGATCCCGATGTGCCTGGGAAACATATTCCAGCAGTTTTACAATATAGCAGATTCTATCGTGGCAGGACAGTTTATCGGAGTTGACGCCCTGGCGGCTATCGGGAGTACGGGTTCCCTTATGTTTTTTGTGACAGGGTGGCTCAATGGTCTGAGCAGCGGCTTTGCGATTCTTGTGTCACAGTGGTTCGGGGCAAAGCAGTACGACAGGATGAGGCATTATGTCGCAATGTCAGTCATTCTTTCCGCTGTGTTTGCGGTGGTGATGACAGCGGGGCTCTCCGCAGCCAATGTGCCTATCCTGCGGCTGATGAATTACTCGGAAGAGCTTCTGCCGGATGTGAGAAGTTATATGGGTATTATTTATGCCGGCCTGATCGTCACAGCGGCATATAACGCGCTGGCAGCTTTTTTGAGGGCGCTGGGAGATTCCAGGTCCCCTCTCTATTTCCTGATCATTTCTGCTGTGATCAATGTCGTGCTGGATATAGTGTTCATCGTGAACTTCGGCATGGGAGTCGAGGGGTGCGCGTATGCGACGGTTATCGCTCAGGGGATATCAGCGGTCCTGTGTCTTGTATATATCATAAAGAAATATCCGATCCTTCATCTGAAGAGAGAGGACTTCAGGATCTCTTTCCAGAGTCTTGGCAGACTGCTGGCGCTGGGGATACCAATGGGACTTCAGTTTTCTATTACTGCCATCGGCACCATAATCGTGCAGGGGGCAGTGAATGTATATGGCGAAATCTATATGGCGGGATTTTCTGCTGCCGGAAAACTTCAGAATATCATCAGCACAGTGTTCGTTGCATTTGGGGCAACTATTGCCACTTATGTGGGTCAGAACCGCGGTGCGGGAAAAGCCGGCCGTGTAAGGGAGGGCGTAAAGTGCACGCAGGTTATGATCCTTGCCTGGAGTATAGTTACTATGGCAGTGGTGTATTTCGGCGGAAGATATATGACGTGGCTCTTTGTCAGCCCGTCGGAGACTGCTGTGGCGGACGCGGCGGTCATGTATTTTCATGCTGTATTCTGGTGCTATCCGTTTCTGGGAAGCATCTATCTGTATCGGAACGCTCTTCAGGGAATGGGCTATGGGCTGGTGCCGATGCTGGGAGGCGTCTTTGAGCTTGCGGCGAGGGCGGGGATCGTTGTGCTCGTTGCAGGGAGGACAAGTTTTACAGGCGTGTGCCTGGCAGATCCGGCTGCCTGGCTGGCGGCGCTGATCCCCCTGATCCCGTATTATATCTATACAATGAGAAAATGGCTGAAACATCAGACGCAGACGGCATAACAAAAAAGACCGGGCTCTACATGAGAGCCTGGTCTTTCAATACATCAGTAACCTTTTTCACAGGTACGATATCAAGTTTTTCTTTAACCTCTTCGGCAACATCATCCAGATCTTCTATATTGTCAAAAGGAATATACACCTTTTTGATGCCTGACCTCTGAGCTGCCATCAGCTTTTCGGGAAGTCCTCCGATCGGCATTACTCCTCCTCTTAAGGAAACCTCACCTGTCATTGCACAGTCTGTGTCGACCGATTTCCCAGTGATGAGGGAGGCAAGAGCGGTCGTCAGTGTAATGCCGGCGGACGGTCCGTCTTTTGGCACGGCTCCCGCCGGCACATGGACATGCAGGTCGTGATCTTCCAGTACACGGCTCTCTTTCGGATAGAGAGAGCGCACCAGGGTGAGCGCGATCTGAACGGATTCCTTCATCACATCTCCCAGCTGTCCGGTAATGAGCAGCTTGCCCTTGCCTTTTGTCAGCTTTGTTTCTATAAAGAGGATAGCGCCGCCTGCCCGGGTCCAGGCAAGACCGGTCACTACGCCGGGAGTACCGGAGGAAAGCCTTCGCTCGGTGCGGATCTGTTTCCTGCCAAGGTAATCCTGCAGGTTACTCTTTGTGACAGAGATGCCTGTGCCGGTCTCTTCCGTTTCTGGGCAGTTGTTTTTGACCAGTTCCACCGCGACGGTACGGCACAGTGTTTCGATAGATTTCTTCAGATCACGTACCCCGGCTTCCATTGTATATTCATCGATGATCTGGCGCAGTGCCCCGTCGGTGATCCTGAGCATATTTTTTTTGATGCCCATTGTTTCCATTGCCCTCGGGATCAGATGCTTTTTTGCAATATGATACTTTTCCACGGCGGTATATCCGGGGAACGAGATTACTTCCATACGGTTTAAAAGCGGTTCCGGGATTGTATCTGTTGTGTTTGCCGTACATACGAAAAGGACGTTTGACAGATCATAGGGAACATTCATGTAATGATCTGTAAATGTACTGTTCTGCTCCGGGTCAAGCACCTCAAGAAGCGCGCTCGCAGGATCCCCGCCGTAATCCTTTGCCAGCTTGTCTACCTCGTCCAGGATCATGACCGGGTTGGAGGAGCCGCTGCGTTTCATTGCCTCCATGATCCGTCCGGGCATGGCACCGATATAAGTTCTGCGGTGTCCGCGGATTTCTGCTTCATCGCGGATGCCGCCGAGGCTGATGCGGACGTATTCCCGGCCGAGCGCGCGGGCTATGCTCTGTCCGATGCTTGTTTTTCCCGTGCCGGGAGCTCCGACGAAGAGCAGGATAGAACCATACTGCTTTTTATTCAGAGCCATGACCGCCAGCTGCTGGATGATGCGCTCCTTTACCTTTTTCAATCCGTAATGATCTTCATCAAGGATTTTCTCTGCGCGCGCCAGGTCAATCGAGGCAAATTCCGGAGCCTTCCAGGACAGACTGGTGACAAAGTCAAGATAATCGTACAGAAGACCATATTCGTGGCTTTCCTTTCCTTCCTGGCGCATACGGTTCAGCACTTTTTCTGCCTCTCTGCGCGCCTCCATGTTCATGCCGGACTCGGCGATCTTTTTCTCAAATTTCCTTACATCTGAGATGTTCTCGGGATGCATATCGTCAAGCTCTTTCTGAAGGTAGTCGATCTGCTTTTTCAGGGCTGCCTCGCGGTAGAGCTGTTCCTGGCCGTCTTTCTGGGCTTCCTGAGCTTCAGCGGAGACTTTTGCCACCTCCATGAATTCATTGACTGCTTTTTCGATGAGAGAATATCTGGCTTTTATGGAATCCTCGGAAAGGATGGCGTACTTTTCATCTACACTCAGGTTCAGGTATTCGGACAGCGAAGATACTAAATCATAAATACTCCTGCGTTGAAGGATAAAGCCCCTCGCCCATATTCCCCACTGGTAATTCTGCACAAATCTGAGAAGAGAAGTACGGACATCGGAAAATATTTTCTGCTGATCCTTTTTGGGCAGGTCCTCGATCGAAGGCCGGACTGCAAATGCAGCGAGCACTTCACTGTTTTCAATGACCGGACTGATGATCTCCACCCTGTCGATCGTGCGGATCTGGATCACATCTTCATCGCTTACCGACTCCACTCTGGCGGAGAGCCCGATCGGATAGAAATCTTCAGCCTGCAGGCTGCTTCCTTCCGCTTCATTTTTAAGAAGGGCGAAAAGAAGCTGCGTCCCGGGCTTCAGCTCATCTGCACGGTCTGCAAAGAAATCCTTTTTAAAATAATATGTTACATCAGGTAACAACAATATATTATAAACAGGCTGTATAAACATATGAAACCCTCCTATTCTTTTGTCAGCACTCTGCTTGCGAGAGTGCTAAACGCTTATTATAGAAAAATTAGCACAGAAAAAACGTAATGTCAATAGGTGGAGGTTTCCAGGAGCAGGCTTTATAAAATATTCACACATTGTATCTATACGTATAAGGAAGCGTCCTTGACATTACAAAAAATACTTGTTATATTACAAATAGAACAAAATGAGTTTTTACGCCCGGAATCGGGATGTTCTGAAATATAAATGGCAGCTGCTGAGGAGATGTCAGTGAGCTGCAGATGCAGGAGGGTGAGTGAAATGGCAGAAAAGAGAGATTATTACGATGTGCTGGGTGTCAGCAGAAATGCGGATGAGACTCAGATAAAGAAGGCATACCGCAGGCTTGCAAAGAAATATCATCCTGATACGAATGCAGGGGACGCGGATGCAGAACAGAAATTTAAGGAAATTACGGAAGCTTATAATGTACTGAGTGATAAGGAAAAGAGAAAGATGTATGATCAGTTCGGGCATGCGGCATTTGACCAGAGCGGCGCGGGAGGACCGTGGAATGGAGCCGGAGGAGCAGGTAACGGTTTCTGGCAGTCCTATGGCGGACCGCAGGGCGGTTATCAGGAATACCATTTTGAGGGTGGTAATATGGATGATATGTTCCGGGATATTTTCGGGGATATCTTCCATCACGGAGAGTCCGGAGGCAGGAGAGGAAACCGCGGGGCATACAGCGGTTTCCGCGGCTATGGCGGAGGAAACTTCCGGCAGAAGGGGCAGGATTTGCGGGCGCAGGTTGAGATCAGCTTTGATGAGGCGGCATTCGGATGCGACAAGGTGATCCGTCTTCAGGATCCGTCGTCAGCCGGAGGCACAGTGCAGTCTCTTCAGGTACACATTCCCGCAGGCATTGATACCGGAAAGACTGTGCGCCTGAAAGGGAAAGGAATGCCCGGCGTAAACGGCGGGGAAAACGGGGACCTTCTGCTGGTCGTAACTGTGAGGGAAAAGGAAGGTTACGAGAGAAAAGGCATGGATGTCTATACAACGGTACAGATCCCATTTACAACAGCAGTGTTCGGCGGGGAAGCAGTTGTCAGCACACTGTATGGGAATGTTTTGTGTAAGATCAGGAAGGGCATGCAGTCCGGTACGAAGATCCGGCTGAAAGACAAAGGAATCGTGTCTATGAAAAATCCGTCTGTGCGCGGCGACCAGTATGTCACAGTACAGATTCAGGTACCGCGACGCTTAAGCCCGGAAGCGGAGAGAAAGCTCAGAGAGTTCCAGTCAGCCTGCACAGGCTGTGCCCAGACAGCCTGACCGGCGGGATGCAGAATAAGTTGCGTTTAAAAGAGGGATTTGTTATGATAGGGGTGTTACAGCAGACACAGCCTCCGGCAGTACTGCCGGAGGCATTTTTTGTTTTACGGGAAGCTCCGGGCCGGCACTTGAAGAAAGCGCTTCGGAGATATGCGTAATAACTTATGGACAGAAAGGATAAGATTATGAAGATTGGAATAGGGAATGACCATTCCGCATTAGAGATGAAGAAAGAGATCATCGCATTTTTAGAGGAAAAAGGACATGAGGTTGTCGATTACGGGACAAACTCAGCAGAGAGCTGTGATTATCCCGTATATGGCGAAGTCGTGGCCCGTGCCGTAGCGGCAGGCGAGGTAGAGCAGGGGATTCTGATCTGCGGGACTGGTCTTGGGATCTCTCTGGCAGCAAATAAAGTAAAGGGTATCCGGGCGGCAGTGTGCAGCGAACCGTTCACGGCAAAAATGGCCCGCGCTCACAATAACTGCAATATCCTTGCTTTTGGAGCCAGAGTGGTGGGACCGGAGCTGGCGAAAATGATCGTGGAGGCATGGCTGAATACAGACTTTGAAGGTGGACGTCATCAGAGAAGAGTGGATCTGATCATGGAAATCGAAAGCAAGGAGCAGTGATGCACGCTTATTATTTTTCCCAGTGGGTTTTGTTTTTCTTTATTTACAGTTTTATCGGCTGGGTATGGGAGAGCTGCTATGTTTCAGTGAGAAAGCACAGATGGGTAAACCGCGGCTTTATGCACGGACCTATGCTGCCCTTGTACGGATCAGGGGCGCTGGTGGTTCTGGTCAGTACCATCAGCGTTCGGGAAAATATGGCACTTGTATTTCTTCTGGGAATGCTGGCTGCTACTGTGCTGGAATATTTTACCGGAGCGGCGATGGAGCGGATTTTTCATGTTAGATATTGGGATTACAGTAACCAGAAGCTGAACATTCACGGTTACATCTGCGTATCCTCTTCACTGTGCTGGGGAGGTTTTTCCGTCCTGCTTGTACGGGTGGTTCATCTGCCTATTGAGACGGCAGTGCTGAAGATCCCGCCTGCTGTGGCTGAAGCAATAGCTTTCGTGCTGGCAGTGACAGCAGCAGTGGATCTGACTCAGTCCTTCAACGAGGCAATGGATCTGAAGAGGATCCTTGTACAGCTTGAGGAGAGCCGGGAACAGATCCGTAAAATCCAGGAAAAGCTCAAAGTTGCCGCGGAAGATGCAAAGCAGGATTATCTGCGGCATTCCGAAGAGCGGAGCCGGAAAAAACGGTCCCGCAAGGCGGCATATCTCGAGCGTATCGATATGAGGCGCCAGGAAAGACGCAGGCAGCTTGATGAATTGTCTCAGAGAGCAGAACAGCTGCTGAGGGAGGAACTTCCGTCCAGAGTTGGAGACCTGATCGGGGAGGAACGCAGGGAAGAGCTTTCCGCGCTCCTGCAGAATATCCGCCGCGAGATCGGAAAAATGGGAGAGCGCACGGACCGCAGTTATCTGCATGCGGCGCGGCATCTCTGGAGAAACCCGACCGCGGTATCGGAACGGTTCAGGGACGCGCTTGACGAACTGAAAAAAAATATGGAGGACAGGTACAGATGACAAAGAAACAGCGTGCATTAGAAGTGATCGAACGCCTGAAGAAAGAGTATCCGGACGCAGGGTGTACGTTGGATTATGATCAGGCATGGAAGCTGCTGGTCAGCGTCCGTCTGGCAGCACAGTGTACGGACGCCCGTGTAAATGTGGTCGTGGAAGGGCTGTATGAGAAATATCCGGATGTGGATTCATTGGCAGCCGCTGATGTAGATGATATCGAAGCGATTGTCCGGCCATGCGGTCTTGGCCGCAGCAAAGCAAGGGATATCAGCGCGTGCATGAAGATCCTGCGGGATGAATACGGCGGCAAGGTGCCGGATGATTTTGACGCGCTCCTGAAACTCCCCGGCGTAGGAAGAAAGAGCGCGAACCTGATCATGGGCGATGTGTTCGGGAAACCGGCGATCGTGACGGACACACACTGTATCCGTCTGGTAAACCGAATCGGGCTCGTGGACGGGATCAAAGAGCCGAAGAAGGTGGAAATGGCGCTCTGGAAGATCATTCCACCGGAAGAAGGAAGTGACTTCTGCCACCGTCTTGTTTATCACGGGAGAGACGTATGCACGGCAAGAACGAAGCCTTACTGCGATAAATGCTGTCTGGCAGATATCTGTAAAAAAGCAGGTGTTTAAAATTTTCTGAAGATATGCGCCTGCCGGTTGAAAAGTGCTGAAAATATTGTGTATAATAGAAAAGAAGGTTGTTCGGGCGTGCCTTAAAGAGAAGGCGCGCAGAGGAAACGGACTGCAGCGTAATGTGCTGCCGCGGCAAAAGGGATATCGGAATAAGAGCTCGCTGCCGCGGCAGTTTCTTTCACGCTGAAAAAAGGAGGACGGTATGAAAAGCATTAAACTGAGAGAAAACTTTTACTGGACAGGTATCATTGATGATAAGCTCCGTGTTTTTGATATCATCATGTATACGGAATTTGGGACGACATACAATTCGTATGTTATGAAAGCCGGGGACAAGACCGTGCTTTTTGAGACCGCAAAGGCTAAATTTTTTGATGAGTATCTCGAAAAATTAAAAGAAGTAATTGATGTGCATAAGATCGATTACCTTGTGGTCAGCCACACAGAGCCTGATCATGCCGGAAGCGTGGAAATGCTGCTGGATCTGAGCCCGCAGATGAAGATTATCGCTACCGGCTGCGCGCTGGGCTTCCTGAAAGAGATCGTGAATAAAGATTTTGTCGGGATACCTGCGAGGGATGAGGAGAAGATGACGATCGGAAACCGCACGCTTCGTTTCCTGTTTGTGCCGAATCTCCACTGGCCGGATACTATGTACACATTTATCGAGGAGGAACAGATCCTTGTGACATGTGATTCTTTCGGATCACATTACTGCCTGCCGGAAGTCGTATCCACGGAGATTAAAAACGAGGCGGATTATCAGAGCGCGCTGAAGTATTACTACGACTGTATCATCGGACCGTTCAAGCCATATATGATTAAGGCTCTGGACCGTGTGGAGGATATGGATATCTCCATGATCTGCACGGGACACGGACCGGTGCTCGTGGGAGACCGCATCAAAGCGGTTATGAAACAGTACAGAGAGTGGTCGACAGTGGTAAATCCCAATCCTGGAAAAACGGTTATCATTCCTTATGTGAGCGCCTATGGCTATACGAAGACGCTGGCGGAGAAGATCGCAGAGGGCATAAGGGACAGCGGTGAGATTGATGTGCGTTCTTATGATATGGTAGAGGCAGATGCAGCGAAGGTGAGCGAAGAGCTTCTCTTTGCAGACGGTATCCTTCTGGGGACTCCTACGATCGTCGGTGAGGCGCTGAAGCCGATCTGGGATCTGACGCTTGGCATGTTCCCGGGGACGCACGGCGGAAAGTTCGCCGGGGCATTTGGAAGCTACGGGTGGAGCGGCGAGGGAGTACCGCATATTACGGAGCGTCTTAAGCAGCTCAGGATGAAAGTGTCGGAAGGATTCCGCGTCCGTTTCAAACCGTCCGAGGCAGATCTCGTCAGCGCTTATGAATACGGGTACCAGTTCGGGTGCCTTGTTCAGGATAAAAAACCTGTAAAGCCGAAGAAGAAAGGCGCGCGCAGTCTGGTGAAATGTCTTGTGTGCGGGGAAATCTTCGATTCCTCTCTTGAGATCTGCCCGGTGTGCGGGGTTGGCAGAGAGAACTTTGTACCTGTGGAAGTGGAAGAGAGCGGATTTACAAATAATACGCAGGAGTATTATGTGATCCTGGGCAATGGCGCGGCGGGATTCAATGCTGCAAAAGCAATACGGGAGAGGGATAAGACCGGAGCGGTCATCCTGATCTCAGATGAGCCCTGCGCGGCGTACAATCGTCCGATGCTGACCAAGTCTATTGTGGCAGGGTTAAATGCGGAACAGATCGCTATCGAAGGACCCGGCTGGTATGAGGAGAATAAGGTATGGCAGATGCTTGGAAAACAGGTAGAGTCCATTGATATGAATGAAAAGGAAGTTCTGCTTTCCAGCGGAGAAAAAGTGCATTTTACAAAGCTTATCTATGCGCTCGGGAGCGAATGCTTTATTCCTCCCATCCCGGGAAGCGATCTCCCGGAGGTTGTTGCGATCCGCAGGCTTGCTGATGTGGAGAAGCTGGAAGGAATTATGGAAAATGCGTCCAAGGCTGTTGTGATCGGCGGAGGCGTACTCGGGCTGGAGGCGGCCTGGGAACTGAAAAAAGCCGGTCTGGAAGTACAGGTGCTTGAAGTGGCTCCCGTGCTTATGGGACGTCAGCTGGATGCAGGGTCAGCAGAAATATTAAAAGAGACAGCGGGGAAAAACGGTGTGGAGATCCGTACGGGTGTATCCGTGTCTGCAATCGAGGGCGACGGGCATGTAAACGGCATCCGCCTTGACGACGGGACTGTGATTCCGGCAGAGCTGGTCGTAATTTCCGCCGGGGTGCGGGCTAACACAGGGCTGGCGCGGGAGATCGGACTGGAGATCGGACGGGCTGTCAAGGTGAATTCCAGGATGGAGACAAGCGTGCCGGGTGTGTATGCGTGTGGAGACTGTGCGGAATATGAAGGCGCAAATTATGCGATCTGGCCCGAGGCTGTGGAACAGGGACGTATTGCAGGAGCGAATGCGGCAGGCGAGGCTCTGGAATATGAACCTGTGGCAGCAGCCCTTACATTCCACGGAATGAATACTGCGCTCTTTGCGGCAGGGGATAACGGGAAGAATCCGGATCTGCTGTATAAGACTGTCGAATATCGTGATATGGGGAAGGGACAGTACAGGAAATACTACTTCCTTAATAACAGGCTGTCCGGAGTGATCCTTATGGGCGACCTGTCGGAGATGGCGAAGATGACGGAAGCGCTGAGCAGACATGCGCAGTACAAAGATGTGATCTCATAATATAGTTATAATATACAGAAGAGGAAAAACAGATGGATTCTTATAATGTTTATCAGCTCCTTTGGATATTTTTTGTTTATTCCTTTATCGGCTGGTGCGGCGAGGCTGCGATGGCTGCAGTGCACCGCCACAAATTTGTAAACAGAGGGTTTGTAAGCGGCCCCATTTGCCCGGTCTACGGAGCGGGGGCCGCCGCTGTGGCGGTTTTTCTGCCGGAACTTAAGGACCAGCTGTTTTTTCTGTTTCTGGGAGGAATGATCGTAACCACATTCGTGGGAATATCTGACAGGACGTATTCTGGAACTGATCTTTAACAGAAAATGGTGGGACTACTCTGATCAGAGATTTAATCTGGACGGATATGTGTGCCTGAAGAATTCTATTGTATGGGGTATTTGCTCTGTGCTTATGATCTGCTTTTTCGATCCGCTTTTATGCAGGCTCCTTGTTCTTATCCCCAGGCTGGCGGGAGATATCCTTCTCTGGATATTGGGGGTGCTGCTGGTGATCGATGCCGTGGGATCCGGGGCTGCGGTTTCTTCAAGCTTGCCAGCCTTTTTATCCTGGGGGCTTTCCTTGGAGATATCGTGGAGACTGTTTTCTGCCTGGCGACTACTGGAAGGCTCATGAGCGGAGCAGCCTGGTGTTCGGACCATTCAGCATTGTGTGGGGGCTTGCGTGCGCCCTTCTGACATGGATCCTCTATCGGTATAGGGATAAGAGTGACCGGTATATCTTTGTGTTTGGCACGATTCTCGGAGGAGCTTATGAGTATGTGTGCAGTGTGTTCACGGAGATGGCATTCGGGACTGTGTTCTGGGATTACAGTGAGATCCCGTTTAATCTGGGCGGAAGGATCAATCTTCTCTACTGTTTCTTCTGGGGAATCGCCGCGGTAGTATGGATGAAAGGGGTGTACCCGTTTTTGTCCCGGCAGATCGAAAAGCTCCCTGCCAGGGCGGGACGGGCGGTATGTTCGATTCTCCTCGTTCTTCTTGCGGCGGATATGCTGATCTCGGCGCTTGCCCTGGCAAGATATTCGGAGCGTCAGACCGGCAGCCCGGAACAGACTGCCGTGGGACAAATACTGGATGAATATTTCCCGGATGAGTTCATAGAAAAAAGATATGAAAACCTGAAGCTGGCAGATTAATGACATTCAGGTGAAATTTTAAAAAGAAATAGGTTGCATTTTTGGCACAGATGTGATAATATATCACTCGTGTCAGAGATGACGCGGGTGTAGTTCAATGGTAGAACACCAGCCTTCCAAGCTGGATACGTGGGTT
>ERZ791922.961-NODE-961-length-13418-cov-3.119958_pt1 | contig 13418 bp, 12 predicted proteins | sample MGYA00510134_ERZ791922 | MGnify/ENA primary metagenome ERZ791922 (study PRJEB30046, sample SAMN00792101) | human gut metagenome | study: EMG produced TPA metagenomics assembly of the A metagenome-wide association study of gut microbiota in type 2...
TTTAGTTCTTGATTTAGTTCTTGATTTAGTTCTTGATTTAGTTCTTGATTTAGTTTTCATCATCATACTATGGAAAACCTACTATATTCTTAAATAATGAAAAAAAATTTGAAGGTACGTAAATTCCATAGATTTAAACTATCTCTAATAATCCCCTAAATCTATCTATGTAATAATCTGCTTCTTCCATTAACACTTTTCTTCTTTTGTTATCTTTTTTATCTAAATATTCAGTGAATACTGTTTTCATACCAACACGTTTTGCTCCGAATAGTTCCTCAAAACCTCCATCCCCAACAAATAAACTATCCTCCGGTTTTACCCCGATACTATTTATAGCAAACTCATAAATTCCACTATCTGGCTTTAACATGCCAACATTACAAGAAAACACGGCAGAGTCAAAAAGCTCCGATAAGGGGGATTGATTCCAAAACTTACAGTCCATACAATCTGAATTACTGATAAGACATATCTTAATCCCCTTCTCCTTTAGAAATCTGATTGTCTCAATTATTTCTTCTTTTACAGTTAATAAAGCTCTTTTCATTCTATCGCTACGCCGATATACAATCTCTTCTATCTGCTCACTTGTTGCATCATATGGCATCATTTCTATAATCTTTTTTACTATGATAACTTCATCATTTACAATGCCTAATGCTCGCTCTTTATAGAGTTCGTCATTTTCTGCATAGCTTTCCCATTCTTCTTTTGTAAGTTTGAGAACATCATACTCGTTATTTTCATTTAGATAGTTTGGTACAATTAATGTAAAAAACAAATCAAAAAATACTGCTTTCACCATAAATTATTCCTCTTTTCCTATTCATTTATTATGTATCTTCCCGTTTTCGTCATTTAACGTCTTCCCGTTTTCGTCATTTAGCATCTTCTCGTTTTCGTCATTTAGCATCTTTCGTCTCTAATTCAATTTCATCAAAAATTTTAATACATATTCCGCTTATCGTATAGATAATTACTGCCGGACCAATTAATATAGCAAAGAATATGGTAACCGAATTAAAAATAGCTAATAATAATTCAACTGCAACGACAACAACTAGAAGCATTGTTTTCCCAAAATATCGTATGGTGATTTGCTGCGAATTTTTGATATACTGATTAATCGTATTCTCATACTTAGCTGCTTGTGGATAAGCATAGATCATGGAACTAAAAAATGCAATACTGGCTAAAATTCCAATTATTAATAGTATTACTGGTCCATCTTCATAGGAACGATACACTTCAAAATCAAGATATATGATGTAACTACATATTATAGTAATTACCCATAAAACAGTCCCTTGCTTCCAGTTTTCCTTGAATGCCTTAAAGAATGATTTTGTGATATACCCTTCTTCTTCTTTTGCCATCTTTAATGCTACACTGTAGGCGGCAGTAATCGATGCCCCTGCTGTTATAATTGGAATACAACAAATAATCAGCCAAAAATTCAAAATTAATACATCTAAAAAACGTTGTAAGAATTTATACAATGGACTATCCACTTGAAATAATTGCATCGTATTCTCCCTTCAAAAAGTGGCTGCTACATATAAGTGCAACAGCCACTTTATTCATGACAAGGAAAAGATCGTGAAGCGTTCTTTTTCTTGTGTTATCTTTAATTAATTTTCTGCAGCATGACGAAGGGTAGCTTCATTTGCACTCCATTCTACACACTGTTGGTAACCATAATTGTTTGCATCTGTTTTCATCTGAGCAACAATTTCATCAAATTCAGCATCTGTCTTCGCGTAAATAGCTTTCCAAGAACCATTCTTGATACATTCTTTTACTTGATTCCATGTAGTATCAAGTTCTTCGCTTCTTACACTATCAGAATAGGTATGAGCCTTTGCTACGGAATAATTAAATTGAGATAAGTACTCTTTAAAACTATCAGTCTGAGTAGCATCTCTCCAGCTCTGATCAACTTCAGAAACAGGAAGATTTAAGTAACGTGGCCAATATAAATAGTTGTAAGTCTGACCATTTACACCACCTAAAATTTCTGTATTCTTATCCCATGTAGTATTATTAATTTGCTGACGACCATCAATCCAGTATCCTGTGTAAGGTTCTGGCATGTTAACTTGGTTGTTCATGATACACTGTAAACCAAACTCTGTTAAATCAACGGATCCATCCGGTAAGTACTCCCAACAAAGATCCTTTGGTCCGTATTCTGAAGTTAAATATCCTTCTGCTGTACATAACCAGTTAGTAATTGCCATACATAGCTCTGGATACTTTGTGTTAGCACCAATTGACCAGATACGGTTACCACCATTGGTATTAAGACCATAAACTAAGGTATCCTGATCCTTTGCTGCAACTGGAAGCATCTTCTTTCCTGCTGCCATGTGTTCATCCGTGTTATACTGTGGAGCTGCCATCCAACTAAAGATACAGAAGAATGCACCACCATCTTGATAATCTTCATTACATCCAGCATACCCTTGGGTCATGGAGTCTGGATCAAGTAAGCCATTTTGGAATAAGCTATTATAGAACTTTAAGCTTCTTAAATAATAACCATTGTCAGCCAAAGTATCCTGGAAGGATCCGTCATCCGCATTATAGAAGCCGAAGTGGAATTCGTCAACACCAAAGAAGTTTGTTGCAGTTGCCTTTACAAACATAACCATATTGCCATCCCAATCATTAAATAAGGATACACCGTAGGTTTCTTTTCCAGAATCTGAGGTTGGACATACTTCTTTCATTTTCTTTAATACATCAACATAGTCCTCTAAGGTATTGATTGCAGGACTACCAATCTGTTGATATAAATCCCAACGGATATCAGGATGATAATCGAAATCACCAAAGCTTCCGCCATTTAATGCTACGTTAAAGCCAATGCCATACACATTATCGTTCGAGATTTTCCTGTTTTTTTCTAATGCAGCGCTCATATTCTTAAAAATAGTCGGACCATAATTTTTTACAAGATCTTCGTCTTCCCAATCAAACAGCATTCCTTTTTCCACTGCTTGTTTGTATTGGTCACCATCATTACCGAATACAACAAGATCTCCTAAATCTCCGGATTCCATACGAGTGGAAAATACTCCATCGCCTTCGTTAATAATGTTGAGTTTTACATTGAATTTTTCAAGCACAACATCTGCAAACCATCCAATTTGGATGCCCTCATAGTTCGCAAGCTGTGAATACACATTCAATGTAAGAGTTTCTTGTGGTATAATGTCTGCCAGATCAGCTGCTTCTGCTAATTCTGGTGTAGGTGTAGCAGTTGCTTCTGGAGCATCCGTACTCTTTGGTGCTTCTGTAGCTGTTGCTTTTGGAGTGTCTGTAACACTTTCGTTTGTTGTCGTTTTTGATCCACAACCAATCAAGGAAAAGGTCATGGCAGACGCAAGTGTTAACGCTAAAATCTTCTTCAGTTTCATCTTAATTCCTCCTTATTTATGTTATATCTACATCTCAAAACAATCCTAATGAATCACTTCTGAGATGCTAACATCATAAATTAGTATCCCATCATAATGACGTGGAATACAACTCTTATCCTTTTACAGCACCTAGCATAATACCTTTTTCAAAGTACCGCTGCATAAAGGGATAAACCAAAAGAATAGGTATTATAGTCACCATTGAAATGGTATACTTGATTGTTTTTGCATTCAATATATTATTTAAAGCAGAACCTGAAACCGAACTTCCACCAGAACTCATAACGCCCTTAAGGTTTGTAGCAGCATTTAAGTAGGAATATAATTTATGCTGTAAGGTATGAAGCTGTGGAGCATTTGGCATTAAGATAAGAGAATCTGTGAAGGAATTCCAGTTACCAACTGCACCAAAGATGGCTATCGTAGCAAGGATAGGTTTACTAAGAGGCCATATAATTGTTCGAAATACTTTCATATAGCTTGCACCATCAATCTGTGCACTTTCCTCAAGTTCCGCTGGTATTGATTCTATGTATGTCTTAACCAAGATAATGTTATAAGGAGCTACAATCCCCGGAATGATATAAGCTAAGAAGTTATCTGTTAATCCTAGCATCGACATATTGATATACCAAGGAATCAGACCTGCATTAAAATACATCGTAACAACAATAAAACGATACCAAATTTTTCTTCCCCACATCTCTTTTTTAGTAACCAGATAACCAACAAAACCAGACGCTGCAACCATTAATACTGTACCGATTAATGTTCTTGATACCGTAACCGTTAAGGAAGTAATCAGATCATTCACATTCGCAAGTGCTAAATAGTTTTTAATATGAAAGCCCTGTGGAATAAAATTAATCGCACCTTTACGAACCAGATCATTATCGCTCACTGTATTAATAAAGATATAGTAAAAAGGAAAAATACACGCTAAAGTAAATATGAAAAAGAAACTGTGATTTATGATTTCAAAAATCAAATCCTTCCAGGTCATCTTAAATCTTCTTTTATGCTTCTTCTCATAATCCATCTCTAATTTTTTTTCTAACTTTTCTTTCTTTGTATGTCGTCCCATGCTACCTCCTATATAATGCTGTTACCACGAATCATCTTTGATACTTTATTAGCGCCGAATAACAGAATAATACTAATTATGGATTTTGCCATACCAACAACAGTAGCGAGTGGAATCTTACCATTATTAATACCTAATTTATATACATATAGATCTAGTACCATAACGGTATCGGTATTGTATGAATTCTCGAATACCAAATATTGATCCATACCATTGCTTAAGATACCTGCAACCGCCATAACAAGCAGTACCAAGAAAGTTGGCAATAAAGAAGGTACCGTAATGTGCCACATCCGCTGAAATCTGCCCGCACCATCTACAGTAGCTGCCTCGTAGAGTTGCTGATCTATACCAGAAATCGCGGCGACATATATAATTGCACTCCATCCAAGTCCCTTCCACATTCCCCAGGCTAACATCTTTAACCACATATGATTATTACTCATTAAGTAATTCACACCATTATCAATAACACCCATTTGGATTAGGATAGAACTTAGAAACCCGTCTGTGGAGAAGATTGCAAAAGCAACTGCGAACACTAATACCCAGCTGATAAAATTAGGAATAGTTGTTATAGTTTGAATAAATCTTCTGATCCGAAGATTTTTAATCTCGCATAAAAATATAGCAAAAGCCATAGCACACCAGCTAGTTGCAAGGCCTAACCCGCTCATTGCCAGAGTATTTTTCAAAACTCTTACGATATCTGCTCTGGTCGCTTTATTTTCAAATAAATATGTAAACCACTTAAAACCAACAAAATTATCCATGGATATGTTGTCACCCGCTTTGTAATCAAAGAAAGCGTAGCGCCAACCAAATAACGGTAGATATGAAAAAACAAAGCAAAGAATTAGAAATGGTAATATTAATAGAAATAACTTATACTTGGTTTCCATTTCATACTTTTCATTCTTATCTGGTTTGGGTAACAAAATGAATAAGAGTATTGAGGTCAACAAAATAAGAATAGCAAGTACAGCAAAAATAAGTAAAGAATTGCTTTCCATTGGCTGAACCTTATCTGGATTTGAGGTACCTTTGATATCAATCTGCGCCCACCGAATTCCATAAGCGCCTATCAAAGCCGTAATTGTACCAATTATGCTAAGTATGTTACCGTGCCTTTTCATTTTAAGGCAACCCGGTGATAAGCATCCTCCCGCTGCACAAATGATAAATCCGATACAGACTATCATGCTGGAAATAAATAAGATTTGGGTCGTCATTGTTCCAACCCAACCTTTACTAAAGGCTCGCCCAAAATTTTGAGTTAATCGTGAGTAAAAAAATCCGCTGGTGAAAATAGATAAGTTTTTACCAATCAATCCACTAATCCGTGATGGATTGATTGCAGGAATGAATAGAAGGATCACACCTAACAGAATACTAATCCTTTGAATAAAATACAGCTTACTTGTAACTTTTTCTACCTTCATTCTCTTCTTTCTCCTGTCTTATAACAGATTTTTGTGTTGTAAACCCACTCAGTCACTGTTATTTGTATATTGAATAAACAAAATATCCACTTATAATTTTACACTATACAATATGGAAATAATAGGTTATAATTGGTAGAAAGGATGTCCTTTTTGGCACGAAATTTTTTCGCTATTGTAGAATTGTAAATTATAAAATTGGGAAGGTGTTCTATGTCCAGTATTAGTAATTGTGCTTGCAAATACTTAGGTAATACTGAAAAAGATGGAATCATCGCGTGCGGTTACATAACAAATCCATCAAATAATTCGCAAATCGAGATTAAAAACCTCTACTACAGTTGTTTTATTGTCTTAAAAGGGAAAGGAGAATACAGCGACGAATTTGGTCGAAAATACAAATTAGCACCTGGGAAATTAGTTCAACGCTTACCAGGAATCAGGCATACCATTACTGTTAATCCTAATATTCAATGGAAAGAATACTATCTAAGTTTTGGCTCAAGTACCTACTATGCTTTAATTTCCATGGGTTTGTTAGATCCAAATTTCCCTGTTCTTGACTGTAACATTTCAGAATCTTCACAAAATGAATTTGACGAATTGTTAAACCTTTTAAAACATGCTGAGAATCCTATGCTATTTTCAATCTCACAACGAATGCAAAATTGTATTCTGAACCTTCTCTCAAATACACAAATCACAACGAGGCAAAAAAGAATAATTTCAAAAGCAAAAGATCTATTAAGTAGTAACTTACATGTGAATTATACCGAACATGACATTGCGGACATCCTATGTATCGGATACGAAAATTTTCGTAAGAATTTTAAAAAAGAAGTGGGTGTTTCACCAATGGTTTATCGTAATCAGCAGCGGATGAATGCTGCGAAAACAATGTTACTTAGTGAACTTCCTATTGCAGAAATAGGGGAACGTCTCGGCTATACCGATGCATTTACCTTTTCCAAACAATTTAAAAAACACTGTGGAAAATCTCCCAGTGTTTATAAAAAAGAATTTACAAAACAATTGTTTTAATTTCTGAATTATCAATAAAATTTAAAGGACTGTGCGACCACATTGCTGGTCGCATTTTTCATGCTGTTTTACGTTATTTCATTGCTTCTAGTGCTAAATTATTTATTACTAATCTTCTACCTTAATTCTTTTTCTACTCCAGTAAGCTCCGCCTCAGTATTGTCTTCAATAAATTGGATTACATTTTCAATAACACTATCTGCTAAAGAAGCAGAGCTAGTTACACATGCTACCGCAATAACTATGGTTTGATGCACATCTTGTTGCTCAAGCTCAACGACTGAGATATTAAACTGATTTCTCAACTTCGCACACATGCTTTTTACAATCATTCTTTTTTCTTTTAAAGAATGTACCCATGATGCATACAATGTAATTTTTACTGTTCCAATAAACATATTATAAAATTCCCACTTTCTGTTTCTACTTCATAAAATGACTATTTACATAAGATCACTATTATGATAGCATGCACGTATTCTTATATAATATAACAAAATAGTATATCATTGAGGTAACGAATCGGATAAAAGATCCCTTGCATTCTCCTTTAGCCAATGAACGGATTGAGTAAGGGCTGCAACGGTTTTCGTTTCTAAAACACAACGGCTATGTGTTTCTTTTGCATAGGTAATCCATTTCGTTAAATTAATCTCTCCAGTCCCTAATGTCAGGTGATTTTTATTATCTTTTGCATCATGAATATGAAAATGTTTTAATCGATCTCCCATATTCATAATGAACTTCTCATCAACCTCATTGGCACAGTGAGAATGTCCGATATCTAAAGTTAAGGAAAATACTTTACTTTGTAACAAAATCTCAATTCCCTTTTTTTGAAATGGCAAATATCCATCCGTATTTTCAACTGAAATTATAATATTATCACTCCCAATTTCTTCTTCGCACATCATACGAAAGTTCTCTATATGCTTTAGGTAGATATCTTGATATTGATCATACAAATAAACCTTTCTTTGAGGAAGCGTAATATAAATACCAGGATGAAGATGCATATTGATAACGGGAGCATGAAGTTTTTTCGCAACAGCTATTGTTCTTCTTACGGTATCGCAATACGCCTTTGTGACTGAAGCGTTAAAATCACTCACATTAAGGTTCTCCTCTAAATGAATGGTGTAATATATACCATACCGCTTCATAATATCAAGAAAATAATCAATCTTCTCTAAGCTCTCAATCTGATAATTTGGAAAATTCATATTTAATTCGATAAACTGTAACCCAAGCTGTTCACATAAAATTGCGGCATCTTCTAAACTGTCCTGTTCGATTAATGTTGGCATACCAAATTGCATAATCCTTCCTTTCTAGTGATGCATTTTAACAAAACGCTGTAGTGGATAGTTCATCTCCGTACATAATTCATCTTCCAAAAAGCCCATATGTTGATAAAAGGCTCTGGCTGCCCCACCTTTTTCATCCTCGTTTCGGAAGGTTTCTACGGTAATATCCTTATCCTTATTTAATTTAAGAAGCATTTCATTCACTAATCGTGAACCAATTCCCTTTCTTCGATACTCTGGATGAACAGCCAAACAACTTAACATATTTCGATTCGTAGAAAATAATAAAATACCTACCACCTGATGATGATGAATCGCACAGATTGCACTTCCTCTTTTCATATTTTTTCTCACGGTATTTTTATATTCTTCTAACAATCCTTCCGTTTCAAGTCCAGGGAAATTCCTTCGCACTATTTCAACCAAATTCATCCAGGAATCTAAATTCTCCTCTGTCGCATACTTTATTTCGATTGGTTCACACTCGGTTAGTATGCTGCCATAAGCATTCTTAATATCAAAAATTTTATCTAGAAAATAATAAGGAATCATTACTCCATTCTTTTGCATCGATAATAATTCTTCCTGAGTAACCCACTTCACTGCTCTCACTTCTTCTGGTTGTAACGTAAGTTCTTCTATAGAAACATCCTTTCTAATAAAATAGTAATCATCAAATCCATTCTGAAAGTTAACCGTAAAATGTGGTCTAATATTCTCAAGGCTTATCTCCAAACCAATTTCCTCTCTAGTCTCTCTTTCTGCTGCTCTTTGGCTATCTTCTCCAGCTATTGCAGAGCCACCCACAGATAAATCCCATAAGTTTGGCCAGCCTTTCTTAAATGGTTGTCTTTGCTGGACTAGTACCTCATTCTTATGATTAAAAATACAGACATGAACTACCAAATGGTATTCCCCATCTTTTAGTTTATCACCACGACGATGCTTTTTTCCGATTAAATTCCGACTTTTATCATATAGATCCCAGTATTCCTCATTCTCTTCACCGGTATTGTTCATAGAATTCTCCTTTTTTCTCCCTATCATCGCATATTTTTACGAGTACTGTAGATTAGTTTTATCCTTTTTGTAATTTGTCGTTAACTTTATTTTAGCAAAGTTAGAAATAGAATGGTAGTCCTGTTACAAATTAAATATTACCCCTACATTTCTTCTGGACATTCTATTCCTAACAAACCCATCGCATCTTTGATGATTTCACACGTAAGGTCTACAACAAATAGACGTGCATTCTTTAATCTTTCTTCTGCATTTAAAATATTACATCCGTGATAAAACTTATTAAACGCAGTGGATAATGAAATCGTATAACGAGCTATCACAGAAGGTTCATAGCGATTTGCAGCTTCATAAATAACTTCTTTGTACTCCGATAATATTTTTATCAAAGAATAGGTGGCATCCTCTTTTAACAAGGATACGTCTACCTTATCTTTCTTAAATTTATTCTCGGCTTTTTTCAAAATACTCTTTGCTCTTGCATAAGTATATTGCACGTAAGGACCTGTAGTACCTTCAAAGCTTAATACCTCATCCCAAGAAAAATCCACGTCTTTGATACGCTGATGAAATAAATCATGAAAGATAATTTCACCAATTCCGATTTGATTTGCTACTTCTTCTTTTTTTTCTAGCCCCGGATTTTTTTGCTGTATTAATTCATATGCTCTTCTAATTGCTTCCGCTAATAGTTCCTCAGCATAAACTATAGTTCCTGTACGTGAAGATAATTTAACTCCCTGTAAGCGAACCAGTCCATATGGTACATGAATAAGATCCTGGTGCCATTCATAACCCATAAGTTGAATTACTTGAAATATTTGTTCAAAGTGCAATTTCTGCTCCAGCCCAGTGACATAAATGCACTTATCAAAATGGTATTGTTTCTTTCGATACAGTACTGCTGCAATATCCCTAGAATGATATATGGAACTACCATCCTTCTTTAATATCATGCACGGTGCCATCCCAAAATGACCTAATTCAACAATCTGTGCTCCGTCGCTTTGTTTTAATAAGTGTTTCACTTTTAGTTCTTGAACTAAATCTGGAACTTTATCCATATAGAAACTTTCACCAGTATAATAATCAAATGATATTCCCAACATTCGGTAGATACGTTCATACTCTATCATACTAATTTCTTTAAACCATTTCCATATAGAGATTGCTTCTGCTTCTCCCTGTTCCATCTTTACGAACCAAGAACATGCTTCCTCTTTTAGTTCAGGATGTTGTTCCGATTCTTGATTAAACTTAATATATATTCGTAGTAATTCCTCAATCCCCTTTTCTTCTACCTCTTCTTTTGTGCTCCATTTTCGATAGGCTACAATGAGCTTACCAAATTGTGTTCCCCAATCTCCAAGATGATTAATTCTGATTACTTGATACCCAAGTTTTGAAAAGATACGATATAATGAATTACCAATTAAAGTTGTACGAAGATGGCCCACATGAAAGTTCTTAGCAATATTCGGTGAAGAATAATCAATACAAACAATTCGTCCATCTCCAATCTTTTTACAACCAAAATCCTCTTTCCTTCCATCGAAAAGAAGCTTTTTCAGATGTACCTCGGAATTTAGATAAAAGTTCAAAAATCCATTCACTACTTTTATATCGGTTAAAAGTCCTTCCGTGTCTTTGCTTTTAACAGCAGCTTCTATATCTTCTGCTATTGACTTAGGTGCCATCTTATATACTTTTGCAAGATAAAAACATGGCAAGGAATAATCACCAAACATCGGATTAGCAGGAGTCTCTAGCAGATTCTTAATCTCTTCTTTTGTGATCTCTTTGAATTTTTCCAGGCTACTTTCATAAATTAACTCACTTAATATACCTTTCATAACAATACCTCCATCATCGAATACAATTGAAAAACCACCTAAATAAAATAAAAAAAAGAACCATAAGAGTTTGCCAGTCAAAGCAAATCTATTACGGTTCTGAGGATAAGTCTAATAGGACAGGACCGCATAGAAACAAGACGTACCTTTCTTGTAACTATGCGTGTTACGCTTTGTTACAAGAGCCTACGTCTGAATCTACGTCTTAAGCTGTTTTGAAATCCTATTACCATATTATCCTATCCTTTCCAAATAATTTAAGTTAGTTTAGCACATTAAACTTTTTTATGCAAGAACAATGTTATTCTTCATGTGAATTTTTATGCTAATCTTCATGTGAATTTTTTTCTGGATGTTATATAACAATGTTCTTACCAAAAACAGCCTATAAAATATTACTCTCAAATCAAACCTTATCACTCATCTAGTACTGCATTATTTTGATATCAACTGAAATTTCATCATTACTGGGTTATGATCAGAATATAAGAAATTATTATCAATGGTTTCTATACTCATAAGCTTCACATTATCAGAGATTAGAAATCCATCCACCATCGTAACAAAAGAAGTTTCTTTGTTATACGGTGCATCCGCATTACGGCACGATGGTATTAGTGCCCCTCTCATTTCATCACTTAACTGATCATAAGCAACTGTAATACCGGATGGTAGTAGATTTGATGGAAATGGCTTTGCCCAATTTTCTTCTATCTCGGGCGTTTTAAAGATAGATGGAGAGTCCCCTAACAAATCTTGATTAAAATCGCCTCCGCAGATAATATAATTACCTGCCTCATAATCACTCTTTATGTCATCACTTAACATCTTAATCTGATTTTCTACGATACTTTCATCCTTTGTATATGCAGAAAGATGCACATTATAAAGGCATAAGTATTTTCCATCCTCAACCTTAATTCTTGATTTTGTATAGCATCGATCCAAATCAATCAATTTATAAACGGAGGTATCAATCGGTAAACTACGCCTTACGGAATCAATTATCGGATACTTAGCGATTGTACTTATCCCTGCTTTTGACTTTCCATGAGGTTCTAAGATTGGATACATTAAATAAGCAGAATCGTAGTTTATTGCAAATGCTGAAGAATAGTTGTTTAATTCATCAAGAATCATCTCATTTTCATTCACACCGTAACTTCTTGTTGAAGATAGATCAACTTCCTGTAAGAATACAAAGTCTGCATCCTGTTTCTTTATTACTTCTAAACTACCTTTCATGTTATCCATAACTGCTTGTTTATTATATGCTCTGGAGTACTTTCCTCCATCCATAAAGAAGCTGTAGTCAGAAGAATACGCACCAAAACCTATATTGTAAGTAAGTACAGAATATTCTGTATTAAGAGATACTTCCTGTTTGATAACCTCTCCCTTTGTACGAATGTCTAATTTTTGATTATCATCAATTCTGTGATAAGTTAGGAATACATAAGCAACATATCCTAATATCACAAGGATAATCAATGCAAGTACAATACCTGCTATTTTTACTATTTTACCTATTCTCATTTAGAATGTTTCCTCCTGAATTGTAATGTATTAAGGTCATACCATTTATCTATTATAAACGGTAAAGTGACATACGTAAACGAAAATTAAATCGATTAACTTCCGCTTTTATATATATCTGGTGCAATGGTATTATAAATCATAGTAAAGTTCAGCAATAGTGATACAACTATTAAATCTAAATCTATCTAACTTAACGGATAAATTATCATTGAAAACTGAATATTGATTGTTGATAGCTTTGTTGGAATAAAGCGGTAGATATAATCTTTTCGTGGTGGTATAATATGATTATTGATTCGCTGTTGTTTACAAGTGCAAAATGTATATTGTTATAATAGGAGATTGTTTATGTCATATAGTAAACTAAATAAGCGAGGGAACTCATTATATCTTGACAAATGGAATCCCTCGTCTAAAAAATATATTAATGTATGCAATATTTGTGGACGCCAAGGTTACAGTCCAGTAATTTTAGAAGCGAATTTTTATGACAGAACTTCCGATGCCCACTCAGAAAAAAGAGCTATATATAATGAATTAACAAAGATACTAAATCCATTGCCATTGGACGAATTAGGTAGATGTGAAGTCTGCGCAAAAATACAGGATGAACAGTAAAATCATTACATTCTACTTAATAAACATACTCAGAAGTTGTTTTACTTAATAATCTTATAAATAGCGTATTAAATATTGAATAA
>ERZ791922.964-NODE-964-length-13313-cov-3.451803_pt1 | contig 13313 bp, 6 predicted proteins | sample MGYA00510134_ERZ791922 | MGnify/ENA primary metagenome ERZ791922 (study PRJEB30046, sample SAMN00792101) | human gut metagenome | study: EMG produced TPA metagenomics assembly of the A metagenome-wide association study of gut microbiota in type 2...
AAAGCAAAAAGAGGGATGCGAAAAAACTCAATCGAGTTTTTTCACATCCCCTTTTGTATTGTGCAATTATTTTGTGCCGAAGATTCTGTCTCCTGCGTCGCCCAGTCCCGGACAGATATATGCATCTGCATTCAGTTCCCGGTCGATATGACCTACATAGAGCTGTATGTCCGGATGTGCGTCCTGTAAACGCTGGATGCCTTCCGGAGCGGCAATGATGGACATGAATTTAATCTTCTTTCCACCGTGCTGTTTGATGAAATCTACAGCAGCTACAGCGGAGCCACCGGTAGCGAGCATTGGATCAGTTACAACGATCAGTCGCTCGGAAATCGGTTTCGGGAGCTTACAATAATATTCATGTGGTTCATGAGTTTCTTCGTCACGATACAGACCGATATGTCCGATCTTTGCGGTAGGAACTAAAGCCTGGATTCCGCTTACCATACCAAGACCTGCACGAAGAATCGGAACGATTGCCAGATTCTTACCATCGATGACCGGTGTCATACAAGTCTCTAGAGGGGTCTCAACTTCAACATCTTTCAGCGGAAGATCTTTCAAAGCCTCATATCCCATTAACATGGCAATCTCTTCAACAAGAGCGCGAAACTCAGCGGTTCCGGTGGTTTTGTCGCGTAAGCGTGAAATCTTATGCTGGATTAAAGGGTGTGTCATTTCAATTACTTGATTCATAGATATTCTCCTCGTTTGTGAAATAGTATTCAATATAGCTGTCAAGATTATACCATATTCTCAAAGAAATGTAAAAATAATCATTTGAATAGAAGGTTAGAATCTATTTTGTATCCCTCCAAGGGGTTTGTGGGAATGGTTTTTCAGATGCTATAATAGACATATTCTCTGGTTGAACCAGAGAATAAAGTGAAAGTAAAAGAATTTTTATGAAGAGCAGATATTGTTGAAGACGTGCAGTTATAGCGGTAATGGCAGCAGGAGAACATACCCACGAGCTAGTGATACAAAGTACGCTTACAACAACGACGGAGATAGCAGTTGCACGAAAGAGGTTGCTTATTTGAGGATAGGTTGGAAACCGAGCGTAAAGGATTAGAGTTTTTATGTTCTAAACAGACTGCAAAATTTTAAGAATACTATAAAAAAAGGATATATATAGTTAAAATTACAGAATAATAAATCTTTTTAGAGTAGAAAACCTATGTAATAGTGGTTAAGATGATTATGAACTAGATAGAGACGCCTACATTAGAATGATACCACATGACAGCGGACCATTTTTCTAATTTTGATAGACGTTTCTATTAAATTTTAATCCAAACATTTAAGAGAAAGGTGTTGCATTATGAGAAGGAATATTCACAAAAGAATGTTAAAATCAATCAGCAGGACGTTTGCAGGTATCATATTGTCATGTAGCGTTTTAGCATCGGGAGCAGAAGTACTATCATTTAATATGACGGCATATGCGGCTGAGGAAAGTGATAATCAGCTATATGTATCATTACAAGGAAATGATGCATCGGAAGGAACTTTGGAAAATCCTTTGCGTACATTAGAGGGGGCGCGTGACAGAATTAGAGAGATAAAGGAGAATGGTGGACTTCCGGCAGGCGGAATTATTGTGAATATCAGGGGCGGAGAATATACCTATGTGGGAGAATCATTTGCCTTGGATGAACAGGATGCTGGAACAGCCGAGAGTCCGATTACCTGGCGTGCATATCAAGAAGAAGAGGTAAAACTTGTAGGTAATATTCAAGTATCTGGAAGTAAGTTTACAATGGTGGAAGATCAGGAGATACGTGAACGGTTGCCGGAAGAAGTACGGGATCAAGTTCTGGTTTGTGATTTGGAAAAAGAAAATGGGTTGACCGAATTTTCACCGATTCCAAAAAATGGCTATGGATGGCCTGCACAGGCAAGCGCCATGTCCGTTTTGGTAGATGGGGATTCTCAGTCATTATCCCGCTTCCCTAATGAAGGGTTTATTAATATTTCCAGTATTCAGAGAAAAGGATTTGTGCCGCGTGATCATCAAGCAAATCCAGACGGAACATGTCCACTATGTACCAAAGAATCCGGTGGAGAAAGCAGGATTGTTTGTCGCTATGGAGAAACTAAATTCCCGGAACAGGAGGGTGGAATCTTTACTACCAATAATGCAGAAGTGCTGGAAAGATTTCCTTTGTGGCAACAGGAAACAGATATCTGGACATTTGGATATTTTTATTGGGATTGGGCAGATGACAACTGTGCAGTGGAAGCAATCAAAAAAACAGATGCAGGTGTACAGATAACTTTAAAACATCCAAGCCGCTATGGTGTAGGACAGGGTGGAAGAAGATTTTATGCATATAATATGCTGTGCGAAGTTGATCGACCTGGGGAATGGTATTTGGATCGAGAGAATGCAAAATTGTATTTGTATCCAGAAAAAGATATCTCTGAAAGTAATATTGAGTTATCTATGCAAACCAATCCATTGGTAATGCTAAATAATGTGAAATATGTAAATTGGCAGGGGATTACTTTTACAAAATCAAATGGTCATGGTATCGTGATGAAAAATTGCGAGAATGTAGAGATTGCCGGCTGTACATTTAGCGATTTGGGGCAGCGTGCAATCTTTGTAGGAAATCCAAATTATACAGATGCAGATGTGAATTTAGGAGCAGACGGCGGAAATAATAATACAATCCGTTCCTGTGATATTACCCGAACTGGTCAGGGGGGAGTTTTTTTAGGTGGTGGAAATCGGTACCAACTGACTCCTGGTAATAATAAAGTGGTCAACTGTGATATTAGTGATTTTTCTACAATTAAGAGAACATATTCTCCGGCGGTAGAACTGTTCGGATGTGGAAATAGTGCAGAACGGAATCACATCTATGATGCACCTCATACAGCGATACAGTTCAAAGGGAACGATATGAATATCTATGGGAATGATATTCATAATGTATGTTATGAGACAGCAGATGTAGGAGCGATTTATAGTGTCAGAAGGTGGAGCTGGCAAGGAAATGTGATTAAAAATAATTTTATTCATGATGTAGTAAATACAGGGGGACATGGTTCGGCGGCAGTATATATAGATGATTTGGGTAGCGGTGTGACTATGACAGAAAATCTATTGGTTAATATTCCGGGACTTACGGCATTATTTGGTGGTGGACGTGATAACATCATTACGAATAATATTGAAATTAACAATGGAGATGGAAAAGGTTTCCAATACGATGACAGAGGACTTGGATGGGCATGGAAGGTTGCAGCAGGACCAGATGGAGAGTGTTACGGAGAACTTGCTGCATTGCGAGCGCATTCTGATTATAATAAGGCATTGTGGGATGAAAAATATCCAGGTCTTGCACAGATTGATCTGGATACATTTGAAGAAAAAGAAGATAAAGGGTACGCAAAGTATTATTACGTCGCAGCGCAGCCTGCCAATTCTGTGATGGAGAAGAATATTATGGTAGGCGTAGCAAATCCATATGGTAATGTAAACAAAGTTGTAAAACAATACAGTAAATTTGATGAGAAATCAAATGTTTCTTATTCCAAAGGAGAAGATATAGGATTTACAAATGTAGAGGCATATGATTTTACTGTTCAAAAGGATAGTATTATTACAGAAATGATGGGAAATGATTATTTCAAAGTAGAAAATATGGGGTTATATGAAGATGAATTCCGTACATTAGATAAGGTTGAGTTGAAGAAACCAGAATTGGTATCTCCTAAAAATGGAGAAAAGAATATAGTTGCGACGAATGGGATACATTTTACATGGAATACGGTTAAAAATGCTGGAGTATATAAACTGGAAATTGCAACAGATGAAGCATTCGATGATGTTGTGAAAGTAGTATCTACAGAAGATACGTCAGCCCTTGTGTTAGGACTGGGAAAAGGAAAAAATTATTATTGGAGAGTGACAGCGAGACAAAAAGCAGTGAATGGTGCATCTAGTGTTAGTAATGTAAGAAGTTTTACAACAGATGAAAAAGAAGATGGAAGTTTATTTGAAGGTTTCCGTGATTTTAATGAGTGGTTAGGAGATAATCCATCTAATACTACGAACTTTGCACATTCGGGGAGATATGGATTCGAATTAAATGACAGTCGAGATACCATTAAAAAGGAATTGGGAAGTAAACATAACGATGTTATGACGGTATGGGTTTATGATAACATGAATAAAAAGAATGGTGCTTCTGCAATCGCTCAGGTTAGCAGGAAGGAGGATGATTCCATTCCATGGATTGGGGCAGGTATAGCGGTTTCCGCTAATGGTTCATATCAAGATTACTATGTGGTTCGTGAGAATGAGAAATGGATCGAAACATCCATAGAACGTACAGAAGGCTGGCATGAATTGAAATTTGATTATTCAAAAGTAGGAACATGTACGATTTCTATAGATGGAGAAGCGGTTCATACTTTAGAAAATGCTCCGTATTATGATTATATTGAGATTGGAGATTTTTGGGGAAATACTGGATTTCCGGGAGATATAAGCGGTATGGTGTTTGATGATGTAAAAGTAGGAAATCCACATATTCCAGAAAATATTTTGTCCATTCATCTTCCAGAGGAAGATATCACTATCAATATGGATGAAACTTATCAACTTACTCCGATTGTAGAAACAGATCCGGATATAAATATAGAGATTGCATATTCTGCACAGGAATGGGAGGTTGCAAAGGTAGATGAAACGGGGCTGATTCAACCAGTGCGAGAAGGCAGGACCATTGTGACTGTGGCATCCAAAAGTAGTCCTATGATTCATGCAACAATCAATGTAGAAGTAACCAATGTAGTAGATAAATCTGAATTAAAAACTCTTTACAATGAATTACTTGGTTATGTGAAGATAGATTATACATCGGACAGTTGGGCAGTATTAGAAGAAAATATGCTGAAAGCATATGTAGAATTGCATAATGACAAGTCAACAAATGAGTCAGTAGCAGAGACATTGACGAATTTGAAAGATGCACAGGCAGGACTTGTTCTTGATCTTAGCAAGCGTGACAATGTAGTCGGCGATAACTTTGGATTTGAATTAGGAACTATAGAGGGCTTCGGTCATTATCCAGGAAGAACTTCAGAAGGAATCGAGCTTGCGGTAAGTGATGAAACTTCATATAACAGAACGTATAGTGTAAAAGTGGTAACAACAGATATTATTCAGAAGGATCCGGTAACGGGGGCAGGGTACGAGCATAAAGGTCTGATGTACACAATTCCGAAAGAACAGCTGGAAGTTGGCACACAGTATGATGTATCTTTCTGGGCAAAAGCTGGAGATGGCAAGGAACATCAGATGGGGGTACGTTCTATTATGAGAGCTGAAAAAGGAATCGGATCAGATGAAGTGGGGACTTCTGAGTATCAGGCGGTTGGCAGTGAATGGGTGAAGATTACATGCAGAACTCCCATCGTTGCAGAAAATTGTAATCGAATCGAGATCGTCATGGGAAATGAGAATACCACGGAAAGCGCAGGTACATACTACATTGATGATGTAGAGATTGCAAAAGTATCTGCACACATTGCGGTAGAAGCTGTTACACTGGATCAGGAAAAACTGAATCTGGTAACAGGTAATAATACAACATTGAAAGCAACGATCACACCGGAGACTGCAACAAATACAATGGCAGTTTGGGCTACAACTGATGCAGCTGTAGCAACTGTAGATCAGAACGGTGTGGTAACAGCAGTTGCGGCAGGTGAAGCGACAATCAAGGTTACGACTCTGGCTGGAGAAAAGACAGCAGAATGCAAAGTTACAGTAACGGATCCGGTAGTCTTAGATTCTATCAGCATTGACAAGAAACCGACGAAGACAGAGTATGCGATCGGTGAGAATCTGGATCTGACAGGTTTTGAAGTAACAGCACATTATAGTGACGGAACAACAAAAGCGCTGAAAACAGAAGATTATACAGTATCCGGATTTAATTCTTCTGTACCGGGAGAACAGACAATTGTTGTAGTATATGCAGAAAATGGTGTAGAAACAACAGCAACATTTGCCGTTACCGTTGTAGACAATACAACAGGTGATGGTGATGGAAATCACGACGGTAATGGTGATGGAAACCAGGGGGATTCTGAGGATGATGATACAAACAATGGAGAAAATACAAATCCAGACGGAAAAAATGTACAGACAGGAGATATGGATTTGGTGGTATTTCCAGTAGTAGGGATTTGTGTGAGTGCAATTTTTCTGGTGATTGTTGGAATGAGTGTTATCAGAAAAAGACAAAATAATATGAAGTAGTAGTTCAAAAGTTTTATAAACTACTTGAAAATATAAGTAATAGATAACTGTAAAATTTATTTGTATTCCTAAAGAAGAGGACATTACTTTGTAAGAAAGTATTTGAGCATAATAGCTAAAATACATACAAAGGCAGATGTCCTCTATGATTGTTTCATGGTGTTAAACGTGTATGAATGATTCATCTTTGGGTTGAACGGGGAACTTTTTATTTATATAATATAAGTAAAAAGGGAAAGTACGAGGAAGTTGATAAAGATATGAGAGGGAAGATTCGAGGTATTTATTATAAACGGATTTTAAATTTATTGTTATTGTTTTTATGTGGAGTTGTAATCCCGTTTACCTTGCTCTTATATGAAAGAGCAAGAGTAAATGTTATGAGTAATATCAATCAATCTAATGAGAGAATACTAGATCAGATTAGTGAAAATTATCAGTATTTTTCTGAAAATATGGCATCTTTGAGCATGTCAACTTTCTTTAGATATGATGTACAAAAATTAATCTATAGTGAAAAGCAAGATTATAATGAAATTTATTCCACTATCAAGGATTTGAATAGTAATGTGACACAATTACAGCCATCGCTGCAATCCATTGTTATGTACAATGGAATCAATAAAACTTATTATTCCACAGAGGGAAGCGAAGGGATGGCAATTGAGGATTTACAATCATTTTTGAAGCATAATGCGAACATACCGAAGTTGCAGCCTGTTTTAAGAAAAGTGACATTGCAAACAGAACCGACTGAGATCCAAAGCTGGGTATTTTCTTATTTTATGTATGAATATGATGATCCCACCACGGGAGATGGGAGTTTTATTGTTTTGAATCAGACTGCAAATATGTTTCTGGATAGTTTAAGTAATAATATTTCGAGGAAATCTGATATTACGACATCGATCTATTTTGCAACGAAAGAGGGGGCAGTTTACGGTAATCAGTCTTCGATCAATGATGTACATAAGAAACTGATTAAAGAATGTGTAGAAGATAAAGTCGGGGAAAATGAAGATGGATTTTATTCAAGAAAATATAAAGACGAAGAATATCTAATCTCATATATTTGTTTAGAAGCAAAAGATAGTTATTTAGTTATGGTTCAAAGCTATGAAGATATTTTTCGAAATCTGATTCAGCTTCAAAAGGAGTTTTTTTGGTTAGGGATTATGGGGATTCTGGTTGCATTAGGTGTTGTTTTTGTGATTTCAGTATATATATATAATCCGGTAAATGAATTGGTAAAATATTTCTGCAAAACAGTAGGAAATGCTGTAGATGGAGGGAAACAAACGGTCGATGAAATAGGACAAATCAGATATCTTTTACAGAAAAAAGATGAACAAAGTAATGACCAAAGAATGAAAAACAAAGAATCACAAACCATTATGAAAAATTATTGGATTGGAAACTTATTGCGGGAAAGTTCAAATGAAAACTGGAATATCTGTTTTGAAAAAATTCCGGAAATCACGGCACTGCGAGAAAATAAGACTCCAATTTCCGTACTTTGCCTACAACTGGAACAATATAAGGAAAATAAATATCATTTTTCGGATGGAGACCGAGAATTGTTGTTAGGAGTAGTAAGAAATGTAATACAGGAAATCATGGAATCTGATTTTATATCGATTTCCCATAATAATGGGAGTGGAGAACTGGTTTTAATTGTAGGCGCAAAGAAAAATATAAATATGCCAGAGAGGTTAAAAAAATGCACTCGAGATATGCAAAAATTTGTTAGTGAGCATTTTGATGTAACTGTATCTGCCTCTTATAGTAAGTGTAGTATGGAACAGCAGGAGCTGGGGCAGTTGTATCAAGAGGCAGAGCGATATAAAAAATACAAAGTAATCTATGGAGAAGGCGGTATTATTGGAGAAGAGGAATGTAAAAAGAATATAGAAAACAAAATGACATCGTATTCAGTAAAGCTAAAAAGATCATTAGATGAAAAAATAAAATTAGGAAATAAGGAACAGATCTTTCGGACCTTGGATTTTATTCAAGAGGAGATTAGTCGATTGTCCTATGAATATATGAAAATTAACCTTATGTCACTGATAACCAGAGTTTCATCTATTGTTTATGAAGTGAATAAAGCGAAAAATAATTCTTTTGAAATAGATTTTGGGGATTTATATTATATGTGTCTCAACCTGAATTCTTTGGAAGAGGTATTTATATCTTTAAAGAATCGTATTGAAAGCATTTTAAGTGAAAGTTATCAAGTCAAAGAAAAAGAACAGGACCGAGATAATTTATTTGTTGAGACAGTTATGGAAATTGTGGAAAAGAATTACACAAATTGCAATTTTTCTTCTCAATTTATTGCGGAATACATGAATTTATCCAGTCAGTATATAATGAAAAAGTTCAAGATGCATACAGGTATTTCATTGAATGAATACATTTTGGGGGTTCGGATGAAAGAGGCAGCCCATCTATTGACAAAAACGGATATGCCGATCAGTCAGGTGGCAAATAGTTTGGGTATTGAAAATGAGAATTATTTTTATAGACTATTTAAAAAAGTTTATGGATATACACCGCGGGAATTTACTAAACAACAGCGATTGCTATCGAATGAGAATGAGTAGGTTATATCTTATGTTGCCCGGCTCTCTAAGCGCCGGGCAACAGTGACTATTGATACTTCCTCACAATCTCATTCATGATATCCCACTTTGTCTCCATATCCGATACTAGTTTAAATTGCGTCCGACATCGATCTAGATTGTGATTCTCTCTGTGGACCTTAAAATACGTATCTCCCTGCAGATAATCTGTCAGGAAACGCATTCCACACTCGAATGTCATCACTTTGGCTCCCATCGGGAGTAGTTCGATTTCTTTTGGCGTCAATTTTCCTCCGCAACCTTCGATAAATCCTTTCGCATAAATATCAAATAACTCCAAATCAAACCAGACTTTATCCAGATTCGGTTCGTCCTCTGCTCCTGTGTTTGCTCCAAAACGGATGGAATCTCCAAAATCATTCATTGCAAGTCCTGGCATTACGGTGTCCAGGTCGATTACACAGATGCCTTTCCGTGTTTTATCATCGATCATAATATTATTTAATTTTGTATCATTATGTGTCACACGAAGCGGAATTTCTCCCGTCTTCAACAGATCCCCAAATACATTGGCAACATCCTCATGTGCAAGTACAAAATTGATTTCTTCCTGTACAGAGGATGCACGACCACACACATCCTCTTCTACCGTTTTCTGAAATACTTCAAAACGTGCTTTTGTATCATGAAAGCCCTGTATTGTCTCATGAAGTGTTTCAGCCGGATAATCCGCTAATAATCTCTGAAAATGTCCAAATGACACTGCGCTTTGATAAAAATCTTCTGGACTTTCTACCTGGTCATAACTGGATGCTCCCTCAATAAACTGATAACATCTCCAGTATTCCCCTTCTGAATCTATGAAAAATGTCTTTCCATCTTTCGCTGGAATAACATTCATTGTTTCTCTTTCTGGATCTCCGCCGTTTTCCACAATCTTCTTCCGAAGGAAGGAAGTTACTCCAATAATGTTTTCCATCAATTCTTCCGGATTTGTAAAAATGCCCTTATTCATACGCTGCAAGATCACATATTTTTCTGTGTCATCTTTCTGTTTCACTGTTACAAGAAAGGTATCATTGATATGTCCGTTTCCATAGCGGACCGATTTCATCACCATTCCTTCCATCTGGAAATTCTGTAAAGCTTCGCTTCTTCCACACCATATTTTCTCCGGGTAGATTCCTTCCTTTTTCATCTTTTGAACAGCATTTACAACAACTGCTTTGTCTTTTTTATAAGTAACACCGTACCACTTGTCTTTGGAGGTAAGAACCGATACCGTCGCACGGTCTTCTTTTAACAAATTGCTGACTACCGTTGGAAGGAAATATTCACATTTCAGCGGATTCTCTGTTAGTCCTTCTTTCAGAAATGTGGCGAATCTGGCTTCAATTTCATCAAGAAAACCTTCTGAAAATCCCCACATATTCATAGATACAATCGCATCCAACGGCAGTTCATTCCATGTAGCTCCACCATCCTCTGTATATGCAGCTCCGTCTTCTCTTTTTTCGATATGTGTGCGCTCTGTAACTTCCAGCAGATATCCGTTTTCATCGACACGGCACACACCTCTTGCCACATGTCCGTTTTCAGTCAGTGTATTTTTTAAATGATATCCCACCATTGTAAAACGATATTTTTCATCATCCTTTTGTGCGGACAAGAAGTTATAAATAGTTCTAAAGGCATCTCTTCCGTAATAGTCGTCTGCATTGATCACAGCGAACGGTCCGTCAATTACATCCTTACAGCTTAATACCGCGTGCGCTGTTCCCCACGGTTTTACCCTACCTTCCGGAACTTCAAATCCTTCCGGAAGATTGGCAAGATCCTGATATGCATACGCTACCTTCATGATCTTTGACATCCGATCTCCGATTACCTCTTTAAAACTCTTCTCATCCTCCTTTTTGATCAAAAAGACCACTTTTTCAAATCCGGCTCTCTTTGCATCATATATAGAAAAATCAATAATAATATGTCCCTGTTCATCAATCGAATCAATCTGCTTTAATCCTCCATAACGACTGCCCATTCCTGCTGCCATAATTACTAATACTGGTTTCTTCATTTCCAATCTTTTCCTCCATATGCTTATCATAGATTTTATGTATTTCATTTTGAAATTTATTTTAGATTTTTTACAAATGTTTTAAAGTCGACCACTGTTCCATTCGCTCTGGATTCCTCGGCTGCAAATACAATCAAGTGGTTATTTACTGATGTTCTGATATCAGAAATAGAGACTCCTTTATATTTACCGGTCAAATACTCATAAAGAGAATTCACAATGCCTTCATCGCCGCCACCGTGTCCGTTGGTAATTCCATCTTTTGCAGCAATCGGAATTTCTGTCGTCTGTTTTGTTTCAAAGTTATATATTGTAATTGGTGTTTCCAGATCATCCATGGCTGCGCGCAATTCTCCTTTGGTTCCCATGATATGGATAAACCGCCCACCTTTATTGAAGGCATTCATTGTAAATGTAACGGTTACATCATCTTCAAAAATCATATTAACGGTCTGATGGTCTACAACATCATTATCACATTTGAATACACATTTTCCATATTGTGTTGTACGAAGGGCTGTTTCTACCATTTCATCAGTAGGATGCGCTTCTCTGGTGGAGGTTGTCCTAAACCAGTCATTTTCCTTATCGTCTAAATAAAGTTTAACAGCATTATAAGGACAACTATCATCTTTTGGACATCCCTGAATGCAATAATCAGGAGCACCCTTTGGGGCATTCTCTTTTTTAAAATAGGATAAAGTACCGAAAGAATGTATTTTTTTACATCTTTTTCCAATTAACCACTGCAAAATATCCATATCATGACAAGATTTTTGCAATAACATGCTGGACGATTTTTTTGAGTTTCCCCAATTGCCTCTGACAAAACTATGACTTTGATGCACATTTCCTACACATTCTTCATGGTTAATAGAAATAATATCACCTAAGTTTCCTGCATTTATGAGTTTCTTGATGGTAATGAAAAATGGTGTATAGCGAAGTACATGGCAGACAATGATCTTACTGCCCATTTGTTCTGCAAAATCAGCGATTTTATTGCATTCTGCTGGATTTGGAGATACTGGTTTTTCTAATAAAATGTCATATTGTAAAGAAATTGCTTTTAAAGTCGGTTCCAGATGTTGTTTGTCCATAGTTGAAATAATAGCAACATCCGCAATTTTCCCGAGATTCAGTAATGGTTTCCAATCTTCAAAACACATATTGTCAGGTATGTGATGTTTTTTTTGAATATTCATTCTACGACTTTCAATGGGTTCGGCAACAGCAACAACCTTAAATTTATCACTCATCTGAGCCATAATATCGGTATACGTTTCTCCTCTGTTCCCTGCACCTATTAAGATTACTTTTAAAACGTTATTCATTTCAATGCTCCTTTTCCTTTAATACAAAAGTGTAAAGTTTTTTGTTTACAAGATTCTTCATTAGTGCTATTATACATGTATCAAAAAAACAAATCTATGCAATAAAAGATCAAAAATATGTAATTTTAATTCAAATGAAAGGGCGTTATATGTTAAATAAAAATGAATTTCCAGCATTTCCGATTATTGAACAAATTCACATAACCAGTCTACATTCGTTATTCAAAATACATTATGAATGTGGTTTTGAATTTTCTGGTGAAACACATGATTTTTGGGAATGTTTGTGTATATTAGATGGAGAACTCTGTGTTTCCGCTGATGAACGTATATATAATATGACAAAAGGTGAGATAATTTTTCATAAACCATTGGAATTTCATAAATTTATAGTAAATCATCCAACCGGAGCCACATTATTTATTTTTTCTTTTTCGGCCGGCGGGCCGTTAACCTTTTGGCTGCAAAATAAGGTATTTAAACTGTCTCAAAATCAAATAGACATTATAAAATCCTTGCTGGAGTATGCGCAAAATAAAGCAGATTTAACAAATACGAAAAAAACGGTATATGATTATTATTTGCATTCTTTTGCAAAGTTTCCTTCTTACTCTCAAATGATTGCAAATTATCTTGGTCAGTTGTTTTTAGATCTTGCCGAGGAAGGAACTTTGTCTTCTGTTTCCTCTGCACCTGATGCTGTAACTTTTCGTAATGCTATTTGTTTTTTGAATGATAAGCTTGATTGTCAGCCGACAGTAAGTGAAATTGCAAAACATTGTAATATCAGTGATGCAAGTTTAGAAAGAATTTTTGATAAATATGCGGGCATAAGCGTACATAAATATTTATTAAAATTAAAAATAAATGTAGCAAAAAAAATGTTGCAGGATGGAACACAGATATCCTGTGTTGCAGAAAATCTTGGTTTTACTAGTCAAAGTTATTTTTCGAAAGTTTTTAAGAGGGAAACTGGCGTTCCACCATCTGAATTTACAAAATTCTTTCAAATATAAGTTCTTTTATAAAATCTG
>ERZ791922.967-NODE-967-length-13281-cov-3.998563_pt1 | contig 13281 bp, 10 predicted proteins | sample MGYA00510134_ERZ791922 | MGnify/ENA primary metagenome ERZ791922 (study PRJEB30046, sample SAMN00792101) | human gut metagenome | study: EMG produced TPA metagenomics assembly of the A metagenome-wide association study of gut microbiota in type 2...
GCAAATTAAAACAGTGGCATCGTAGTCTTGAGATTATTATTCCTATTATTGGACATACAGTCTTAGAAGAGTATGATGGTAAAAAAACAAATAAAATAAAAATAGAAAGTGGTAATTTTTATATTATTAATTCACGAAATATTCATTCATTTAATTCTAATAATCGTAGCTTGATTTATGAAGGCTATGCTCTACAGATCAGCTATGATTATTTAAAATCATTATGTAATATTGATTCTTACTGTTTTTTACAACCCGATAATCAAATAAAAGATGAAATTTTAACAATTATTATGACTATCATCAATGAATATAAATCTAAAGATATTTTTAAGAGCATTAAAATTAGAAGTCATGTTGATAATTTAATTTATTTATTATTAAAAAATTTAGCACAAATGAATAATAGTTATTTAAAAATAAAAAGTAATAAAAATAGTATAAGAATAAATAAAATTATTAATTATATTAATAACCATTATAACGAAGAAATTATAATCTCTGAATTATCTGAATACTTTGGAATTTCTAGAACTTATTTAGCAAAATTTTTTAAAGATAATGTTGGTAAAAGTATGAAAGAATATATTATTGATGTAAAATTGAAACATTCAGTTGATGATTTATTGATGACTGATTATCCGATTGTAGATATTGCTTTTAATAATGGTTTTTTAAATATTAAATCATTCAATTTTTATTTTAAGAAAAAATATCATAAAACTCCTAAACAATATCGAAAAGAATTTAAAAATAATACATAATTCCTATTTTTTCAATACAAAATGCCAAGAACCAAATTGCATATAGTTATATACTAAATACAAGGAGGTAAAAGGAATGTTAAATAAATGTAAAAAATTATTGACGATGTTATTTTGTGGTATGTTGGTAGTTACGTTGTTAAGTATGCCAACTTTTGCCCAAGAAGAAAATGATTCAAAGAAGGAAATCACACAAGAAAATGTATTAACTGGTAATCAAAAAGTATTTATTAAGGGATTGGATGCTGGCCCAGCAGTAACAAAAACAATTATTAAATTAAATGATGTTGTTAAAGCTGATTCAGTTGATAAAAATGATTTTGTAGTTGAAGAAGAAAAAAATGCTACTGTCAATGGTAATAATGATGAAATTGAAATTGTTAAAACTAATAGAACAATCGAAGATATTTATGTTTCAAATGAAAATGGAAATCGAGTGAATACTGATTCAAATTACATAACTATTGAAATGTATGGTTCACCTAAAGAAGGATCTCCATTTATTTATACCGGTTTAAATAATTGGTGTAATCCATATAATTTAAATATTACACTTGTTGGTGAAATTAATACTGAAAATGGAGTAGTTGATAGTGTAGTTATTGATCCATCAATTGATTTAGCTGGTGATGGTAAAATTTGTCCACAAATTGAAAATTTTAATTTCAACAAATACAGTGCTACAGATGGTCAAACATATTCATATGCTGATTATGTTCCAGCAACTGATAATAAAAAGAACCCATTAATCATTTGGTTACATGGTGGTGGTGAAGGTGGTAGTGATCCACAAATCACTTTACTTGCTAATAAAGCGTCTAATTATGCTTCTAAAGATTTCCAAGAAGAAATGGGCGGTGCATACGTATTAGTGCCTCAGTGTCCAACAAAATGGATGTATGATGAAACAGGAAATTATCAATATGGTGATAAAGGTTCATTTTATGCTGATGGTTTATTTGAATTAATCCAAAAATATGTTAATGAAAATAGTGATATTGATAAAAATCGTATTATTATTGGTGGTTGTTCAAATGGTGGGTATATGACAATTGAATTACTATTAAAACACCCTACTTATTTCGCTGCAGCTTTTCCTATATGTGAAGCATTTTGGGATAAATATATAAGTAATGAACAAATCAACTCTATTAAAGATATTCCAATGTGGTTTACTTATGCTAAAACTGATAATAACACTGTTGCTGTTAAAGAAGAATGCTCTATTCCTACTATTGAAAGATTAAAAAAAGCTGGAGCAAAAGATTTACATGTATCAGTAATCGAAAAAGTTTTAGATGAAAATAAAGAATTTAATAAAGATGGTTTACCATATCAAACTGGAGATGAAATGTATGAATACGATGGTCATTGGTCTTGGATTTATGTACATAATAATTGGTTAAAGGATGGTGAAATGTCTATTTGGTCTTGGCTTTCTAAACAAGCAAAAACAAGTGATATTCAAGATGTAATTGATACAAATAATCCTACTAATAATCAAGATGCTCTATCTCCAAGTACAAGTGTTAAAACTGGTGATAACAATTATACTTTATTGATATTAGGTATAGTTATAAGTACTGCTGGTTTGATTTACAGTATTAAAACTCAAAAAAAATATATTTAATTTCAAATTAAGTTTTTATTTTAGCTAGTTATAAATAAAAATAAGGAAGTTTTAAAATTATTGAATTTATCAATAAAATTAACTCTTCCTTTTTTTACTCTGTTCGTATCTTTATTAGACAAATAGTTATTTAAAACAAAACGTCTATAAAAATTATTTTTTAATTTTCGCAAATGCTTGTTTTAAATCTGCAATTAAATCATTTACATCTTCTAAACCAACTGACATTCTGATTGTTTCTTCTTTTACCCCACCAGCAAGCTGTTCTTCTTTTGACATTTGAGCATGTGTAGTACTAGCTGGATGTGTTAACAATGAACGTGAATCAGCAAAATTAGTAACGTGGATAAATAATTTAATATTATTAATGACTGTTTTACCGCCATCAACACCACCTTTTACTCCAAAAGTATATAATCCTCCAAAACCATTAGGGAAATATTTTTTTGCTAATTCATAATTAGGATTATCTGGTAATTCAGCATAACTTACCCATTCTACATCTTCACATTCATTTAAAAAATCAGCTAATGCTCGGGCATTTTCAACATGTTTTTTCATACGCAATGATAAAGTTTCTAAACCTAATAATGTCATATATGCATTAAATGGTGACATACATCCCCCTAAATCACGCAATGTTTTAGCAACTGCTTTAGTACAAAATGCTTCTTTACCTAAATTAGCATATACAAGATCATGATATGCTTTATCTGGTGTATTGAATAATGGATAACGTGGATTATCTTTCCATTTAAAATTACCACTATCAACAACTACACCACCCATAACATTACCATGTCCAGCTAAGTATTTAGTCGTTGAATAAACAACTAAATCTGCACCATGTTCAATTGGTCTAAATAAATATGGTGTTGGTGTGGTATTATCAACAACAAATAAAATACCATATTTTTTTGCAATCGCACTAATTGCATCAAAATCTAACATATCACCATTAGGATTCCCCACTGATTCAACAAAAATAATTTTTGTTTTATCATTAATTGCTGCTTCTAATGCATTTAAATCTTTTGGATCAACAAAATGTGATTTAAATCCCATTGCCACCATTGTTCCTGATAAAGAACCAATTGTTCCACCATATAAATTATTTGCGGCAACAATTTCATCGCCACTTTGACAAACTGTCATTATTAACCCCATGATTGCCGCTGTACCAGAAGAAAACGCCACTGCTCCAACTCCACCATCAAGCGCTGCCATTCTTGTTTGAAGGGCATCAACAGTTGGATTTGATAAACGTGAATAAAAATATCCCCCTTCTTCTAATGCAAAAATTCTAGCTGCTTGATTTGCATCATCAAATGTAAATGCATTTGATAAGTATAGTGGTAACCCTGTTGCTTTAGTTGTAGCATCAGGTTTTTGTCCAGCATGTATTTGTAATGTTTCAAAACCAAAATTTTTACTATCCATATAACTTCCTCCTCAAATTTAGAAAATTGTATCATAATTATAAAAATTTTTCCATAATAAAAAGTGGCAAGCATTGCCACCATATTATTATTTATTAATAATAATCTCTAACCAAGTTAACCATATCTTCAACATACAAGCGAGCTCCATCAATAACATTTTGATCAATTTCCTTTAATTGCTTAAAAGTCAACTTAAATGAATATTGTTCACGCATTAACGGTAAATCAGTTTCTTGACATAGTTTAATCATATTTTGCATTTTATGATCATTTATGTAGAAAGCATTGAATAATGCTAAATTACGTACTTTATGACGATTTAAATGTTTAATAAAATTCTCAAGTTGAGAATCTTTCCAAATAGAATCATCGAATCCAATTATTAATAAATCAATACAATTACAATCATCAAAATCATCAATAGATTTTGCGTATGTTTTAACCCATCTTGCCATTGCTTCAGCAACTGGTTTAATGTGTCTAGACTTATTTGTATATAAAATTTCTATTTTCATTTATATCACCGAGTATATTTTAAATTCTATTTGTGAACTGTATATAAACTTGTCTTTAGTATAATACTTATTTTATAGGATAGAAAGGTATTGGTTATTGATGAGGTATAAGAAGTTTTATATTATAGTTTTGTGTTTACTTTTTTTATTGACTGGATGTGTTAAAGGGAATGTAAATATTGATTTTCAAAATATTGATGATGTTGAAATGGATGTAGAAATTTTGCTTCCTAAAAGCTTTTATAATAGCTATGCTACTTCAATTGATGAATTGAAAAATGCGTTAAAAGAAAAAAATCTTAAAGATTGGCAAAGTGAAGATCTTAAAAAATCTATTAATGGGGTAAGTTACTTAGGTTTTAATTTTATTGCACCTGAAACAATTAATAAACTACTATTATCCTTTTTTTATTTTAACAAACAAGAAAACAATTATCATGTTGAAATTGATTTAAATACAATTAACAACATTTATAATACTAGTGAGTTAAAAAACATAAGTAATTATTCATTAGAAAATTTAAAAGATATGGGCTTAGAAGTAAATTTAAATATTATAATGCCTGGAGAAATTATTAAAACTAATGTTGGCAAAATCAATGATAACAAAGTACAAATCAATCTTCTTGATTTATTAACTCAAAACAAAATATCTACAATTTCTCTTGTTTCTAAAGAAAAAACCAACAATTCTTTTGTAATAAATTTTATCGTTATTATCATCTTAATCTTTATTCTTTATCGAATTATTAGAAAAAGTAAATAATTAACTTTTTTTTACTGTCTAAAGATGTTAGAATTAGTCAGTAGAGGAGAATAAGATGAAAAAAAGAAATTGTATTATTGGACAATCTGGTGGACCAACAGCAGCAATTAATGCAAGTCTTGCTGGAGTAATTTATGGTGCTAAATGTAGTAATGAATATGAAAATGTTTATGGAATGATTCATGGTATCATGGGGTTATTAGAAAATCGTTATATTGATCTTCTTAAAGAATTTGATAGTGATGAAAAGATCAATGCTTTAAAACAAACCCCTGCAATGTATTTAGGTTCTTGTCGTTTTAAATTACCTACATATAAAGAAGATCTTGATGTATATGTTAAAATATTTGATATTTTAACTAAATTAGAAATTACTGATTTTTATTATATTGGTGGAAATGATTCAATGGATACGGTCATGAAATTAGATGATTATGCTAAAAGTATTAATAGTCATATTAATTTTATCGGTATACCTAAAACTATTGATAATGATTTAATGGGAACTGATCATACCCCTGGTTTTGGTTCTGCTGCTAAATATGTAGCGTCATCAATTTTAGAAGTAGTTCATGATAGTCTAATCTATCAATTAAAATCAGTAACAATTATTGAAATCATGGGAAGAAATGCTGGATGGTTAACTGCGGCAGCAGCTTTAGCTCGAAATGAGTATAATGATGCTCCAGATTTAATTTATCTTCCTGAAGTAGTTTTTGATAAAGAACGTTTCTTAAGAGATATTCATGAAGTTTTTGAAAGAAAAAATTGTGTAGTTATTGCTGTTAGTGAAGGTATTAAAGATGCAAATGGAAATTTCTTAGATGATAATTCTAAGTATGCTAAAAAAGATGCTTTTGGTCATGTATTGCATTCTGGTACTGGTAAAATGTTGGAGTCATTAGTATTTAAAGAATTCCAATGTAAGGTTAGAAGTATTGAATTAAATGTATTACAACGTTGTGCTATGCATATTGCTAGTAAAACTGATTTGGATGAGTCTTTTGTAATTGGGCAAAAAGCAATTGACACTGCATTAGCTAATAAATCTGGTCATGTTATGGGATTTAAACGTATTTCTAACAATCCTTATCAAGTTGATTATATTTCTAGTGATGTTAGAAAAATTGCTAATTTGGAACAGAAGATTCCAACTGAATGGATCAATAAAGATGGTAATAATATTACTCAGGAATTATATGATTATTTATTCCCGTTAATTCAAGGTGAAGTTAATGTTAATTACCAAAATGGTATTCCAGCTTATTATAGTTGTAATCACTTAAACAAATAGGATTGGCATTGCCAATCCTTTTATTATTGCCATATTTGTTTTAATGCTCTTGTAGCTTGATCAATATCTTGATCAAGAATACTAGAAAAAGAAAACGTGATTTGATCTTTTTTATTTTTATATACTAAAATATCATTTTCTTTTGCTAATTGAATATATTTGTCAACTAAGTCATCTTCAATATACATAGTTATTTTTAATGCTGTTTCATATAAAACAAATTTATATTTAGGAAATGATTTTTGTAAATTAGTTAAAAGATGTTTACTTTTATTACGATAATGTTTTCGTAGTCTTTTTAGATGCCTAGATAGTTGTCCATCTTCAATATACATAGCTAAAGCTAACTGTTCTAATTTAGATGCTGTTTGATGATAGCCATCTATTTTTTTTATAAATATTGATAATAATTTATCAGGTAATACCATGTAACTAATTCTAATTGAAGGTAATAATAATTTTGAAAAAGAACCAATATAAATAATATTATCATTATCTAATTTTGCCATTGCATCAATTGGCTTAGTATTATATTTTAGTTCACCATTATGATCATCTTCAATAATATATATACCATTCTTTTTAGCATATTCAATAATTTCTAATCGACGTTGTTGTTTAATAGGATGCCCGTGATAACCACCTGAAGAACTATTTAAATAAAGTAACTTTAAATTATGCATTTTCATTCCCTCAAGTGTTAATCCTTGGTCATCAACTGGTAATTTTACTACTTTCAAATGACAATCATCAAAAACTGTTTCTGCCTGCATAAATCCTTTTTCTTCTATTCCTACAATTGCATCATTTTGAAATAAACTACAAACATAGTAAAGTAAAATTTGGAATCCTGCACCAATTATATAATTATTAACTGGTCTACTTAACCCACGATATTCATGACTATATTTTTGAAGAGCTTTTTTTAATTTGATTTCACCGCGCACATCGCCATAACTCATTAAATCATCACCTTGATTTAATGCTTTTTTTATATATTTTTTCCATATATCTAAATTAAAACTTTCACCATCTACTAATCTACCACTAAAATCATATTTATATTTATGGTAATCATCATTTTCATCATTTTGATTTATATTTTCATTTATCTCATGATTATTATATTCAACATCAACAAAATAGCCTACTTTTTCTTTTGAATAAATATAACCTTCTACTAATAACTGTAAATATGCACTTTCTACTGTTGTTCGACTTACATCTAATCGTTTTGCCATTTGTCTAATTGATGGTATTTTATCATTATATTTTAGATATCCTTTTTCAATATCTTCTATTATTGCCTTATAAACTACTAAATATTTATATTCTTTCATAAACAGTCCTTCTTTTTTTATCATATTTTATCATTTTAATAATGACAATGAAATATTAATTATCATTTTAATATCTTTTTTTTAGTTTATGTGCTATAACTTGGTATATCAAATAAAGATAAGGAAGTGAAATTATGAGTATTAAAAAAAGTGTTTTGGAAACTATTGGTAAAACACCTCTTATTGAAATTGATCGTTTTAAAGAGGCTACTAATATCAAAAACAATTTATATACAAAAGTAGAATTTTTTAATCCTGGCGGAAGTGTTAAGGATCGTGTTGGTTTGAATTTAATTAAACAAGCTTATCAAGATAAATTAATTGATGAACATACTACTATTATTGAACCAACTAGTGGTAATACTGGAATTGGTTTAGCCATTGCTTGTGCAATTTATGGTAATAAGTTAATTTTAACAATGCCTGAAACAATGTCTATTGAAAGACAGAAATTATTAAAAGCATATGGTGCTAATCTTGTTTTAACAGAAGGTAAAAAAGGAATGCAAGGTGCTGTTGATAAAGCAAATGCATTAGCTAATGAAATTGAAAACAGCTTTATCCCTGGACAATTTGTTAATCCAAATAATCCTCTTATTCATACTGAAACAACAGCACTTGAAATAATTGATGATTTTAATGATAAAATTGATTATTTTGTTGCTGGAATTGGTACTGGTGGAACAATCACTGGGGTTTCTAAGGTATTGAAAGAAAAATATCCTGAAATAAAAATTATTGCGGTTGAACCAAGTGATTCTCCATTAATTTCAAAAGGTAAAGCAGGTAGTCATGGAATTCAAGGAATTGGTGCTAATTTTATTCCTGAAATTCTTGATTTAAATATAATTGATGAAGTTATTACAGTTGATTTAGATGAGGCATATCAAATGTCACGATTATTAGCTAAAAAAGAAGGATTACTTGTTGGAATATCTTCAGGAGCTGCATTAGCAGCTGCAAGTAAATTACCTGGTGAAAATAAAAATGTTGTTGTATTATTACCGGATACTGGTGAACGTTATCTATCAACAGCTTTATTTGAATAGCGAAAAGCTACATTGTACAATGTAGCTTTTTATTATTAACTTTATCTTGAGCTTGTTCAAGCAAATCTTTTAATGTATAACTATCAACATATTCATTAATTACTCTATCTAGACCTCGCCAAAATGATACTGTATTACAAATATCTTCCCGTTGACAAAAATCCCCACATTTTTTTAAGCATGCTACTGGAGCCAAATCTCCTTCTGTAACTCGCAATATATCACCAACAACATATTCATCTAAATTTTTAGCTAAACGATATCCCCCAGTATTTCCTCTTAAACTTTGTAAGTATCCTGCTTTATTTAATAATGAAATAATTTGTTCTAAATATTTAACTGTTAAATTTTGTCTTTTTGCGATATCTTTTAATGGTATATATTTACCATCATCATGCATAGCAATATCTAACATTATTCTTAAAGCGTAGCGACCTTTAGTTGAAATTTTCATTTATGTCCACCTCGCTATTATAATACTGATATTACATAACAAATACAAGCGTATTTTACTTATTTTGTATTATTTTCTATACAATTATTTTGTTTACTTAGTAAATAACTATGTTCAGTATTAGGCAATGATTCTAAAAAAATACCTATATCAGTTGGTGTGATTATTTCATGATCTAAAATTTTACTAGTTTTTGTCACTTCAATATTAACAGCTTGCAATGCATAATATACTAATTCACTGCAATATAAATTTTTTTCATCATACGTAATCATTGCATAATCATATGGTGTATTTAGATAATCTAGTGCATGATACAAATATTTCTTTATAAATTCGTCATTTTCTTTAAAACGATATCCAGATAAAGCTTTTAAATAAGATTCTTTTTTTAAATTTGCCATTTGATCAAAAGTTCTAATTTTTACTCCAGTTGAATTACTATCTAGTACTAAAATCTCGTCTTTATTTTGATAATGTTTTACAATCTCTTGATAATATTTATCATTTTCATTAAAAAAAGATGTAAATTGTTGATAGCTTCCTAGATAAAACAATGAATGTTTCCATCTTCCAGGAATAGCATATGAGCTTAAATAATTAACATTTTCAAGATTTATTATATCACCAACTTTAAAAATTTCTATATAATCTAATAACTCTTGATATTCAATTACTTCTTGATTATCAGTTGAATCTTCAACAACAACTGTTTGTTCATCAGGTTTATTTTCATAAAAACAACCACCTATTATTAATACTAATACTATTCCTAAAAGAATTTTTTTCATCATCTCATCCTTTAATCTTTTATCATACTTAAACCAACACGATGTTTATTAACATCTACATCAATAACATAAACTTCTACTATATCTCCTATACTTAGTTTATCCAAAGGATGCTTAATTCTTTCATGTGAAATCTTAGAAATGTGTACTAATCCATCATTTTTTAGACCAATATCAATAAATGCTCCAAAATCAACTACATTTCTAACTGTACCTTCTAAAACCATTCCTGGTTTTAAGTCTTCAATTTTTAAAATATCTTTCTTTAAAAGCGGCGTAGCATAGTTATCACGTGGTGAACGATTAGGTTTGATAAAACTATCAATAATATCATCAAGTGTATAATTATCTATTTTTAATTCTTCTAATATTTTTTCTTTATTAATTGTTGTTAATTTAGATGCAATTTCCTTAGTACCTAGTTCTTTTTCACTAGCATTAATTAATTTTAACAATGCTTTTGCCTGTTGATAATTTTCTGGATGAATTGCAGTTGCATCAAAAGGATCATTAGCACCAGGAATTCTTAAAAAACCAATTGACTGCTGATATGTTTTTGCACCCAATTTATTTACATTTTTAATTTCTTCACGATTAGTAAATTTACCATGTTCATCACGATATTTAATGATATTTTTTTCTACAGCACTATTTAATCCAGATACATATTGTAATAAAGATACAGACGCTGTATTAATATCAACCCCTACACTATTTACGGCTTTTTCTACAACAAAATCTAATTGTTCTTCTAATTGTTTTTGTGCAATATCATGTTGATATTGTCCTACACTAATTGCTTTTGGCTCAATTTTTACTAACTCAGCTAATGGATCTTGTAATCTTCGAGCAATTGATACTGCTGAACGTTCTTCTACTTGATAATCCGGAAATTCTTCTTTAGCAAGCTTACTTGCTGAATAAACAGATGCTCCAGCTTCTGAAATAATTGCATAATCAACATCAAGATTATTATCTTTAATTAATTTTGAAATAAAGGCTTCACTTTCACGACTAGCTGTACCATTGCCAATTGCAATGATTTCAATTTTATAAGTTTTAATAATATCTAAAAGTATTTTCTTTTCTTTATCATAGTTATCTTTAGGAATAGTAATAAATACTTTATCAATCTTTAATACTTTTCCAGTTTGATCAACTACTGCTAATTTACATCCAGTACGATATGCAGGGTCAACACCTAAAACCATTTTATCTTTTAATGGAGCTTGCATAAGTAATTTTTCTAAGTTAATTGAAAATACTTTTAATGCTTGTTCACTTGCTTTTTCTGTTAATTCATTACGTACTTCTCTTTCAATTGATGGTAATAATAATCGATTTAAACTATCCTCTACAGCTTTTAATATATATTCATTAACGCTACTGTTTCGATTTTTCGTTACTCCACGATTAATATACTCAATTAAAAAGTCTTTATTTACATTAATATTGACAGTAATTACTTTTTCTTTTTCAGCACGATTTATCGCTAAAATACGATGTGATACGATTCGATTAACACGTTCATGATAATCATAATACATTTCATATACTTTTGTTTCATCAGGATTTTTCTTTTTAACTTTAGTTTCAATTACCCCTGATTTATATATTATATCTTTAACAAATTTACGATATTTTATATCATCACTAATAACTTCTGCAATAATATCTAATGCACCTTGAATAGCATCTTCAATATTTTCTACTTTATCATTTAAATATTTTTTTGCTTCTTCATTTATATTTCCTTTTGGTAAAGATAATATCCATTTACTTAATGGTTCTAATCCTTTTGCTTTTGCTTCTGTAGCTTTTGTTTTTCTTTTTTCCTTGTAAGGACGATATAGATCTTCAACCTCATTTAATTTAGTTGCCTTTAAAATATCTGTCTCTAGCTGTTTTGTCAACATGCCTTTTTCATCAATTAATCTAATTACATCTTCTTTACGTTTTAATAGATTAACTTGATATTGATAATATTTATCGATGTTTCTTATTTGATCTTCATCTAATCCACCTGTTGCTTCTTTACGATAACGGGCAATAAATGGTACCGTATTTCCTTGTTCTAATAATTCTAAAACTGCATTAATTTGTTTTTCAGTTATTTCTAATTCTTTTGCTGCTATTTTGATAATTTCTTCGTTCATAATAACTCCTCATCATTTATTTTAACTATAATATTCTATCTCAATTTAATAAAATATCAACTCTTGAAATCACTTTTTTAATTTTAATAATAAAAAGGCCCACATAAGTGAGCCAAGAATTTATTAATCAATTTTTATGATTTCTTTTTCTTTTTTAAATAGCTTGCAATTAATCCAGATGTCATGATCAAACCTAAACTTGTTGCTATATAACTAGAATCTCCAGTTTTTACACTTGTAGTATCACCATTATTTATTGGTGTTACTTCTAAGTTATTGATTGCTTTTTCTAATGTAGCTTTTGCATTATCTACTTCTTTTTGCGTTGCATTTGGATTATCAAATACTACTTTTGCTTCATTTAATGCTTTTGTTAATCCATCAAATGATGCTTTTGTATAGTTTGCTACGTTTAATCCTTCTGCTTGATTGATTAATTCTTCTAATAAACTCTTATCTGGAATTAATCTTAAATCTAAGTATGCTTTTACTAGTTGATTATAGGCATTGTCTACTTGTTCTTGTGTAGCATTTGTATCTTTCAATACAGCATTTGCTTCATTTAATTCTGTTTCAAATGTTTTCCATGTAGCTTCTGTATATTTAGATGAATCTAATCCACTTACATATTCTACAAATGCTTGTAATAGACTCTTGTCAACTGCTGTTACTAAATTATCAAGTGCTTCTTGTAATTTGTTTGTTGCTTCATCTACTTCTTTTTGCATTGCATTTTCATCAGCTAATACTTTATTAGCTTCTTGTAATGCTTCTTGTAATGCTTTCCATGAATCAGCTGTATAATCTTCTTCTTGTTTGCTGTTAGCTTCTTCAATTACTTCGATTAATGCAGTTTTGTTACCTTTATAGAATTCTAATTTTTGCATTGCACTTGCAAGTCGATCAAATGCATTATTTACTTGCTCTTGAGTAGCACTAGCATTATTGTATACTTCATTTGCTTCACTTAATGCTGCTTTGAATTCGTCAACTACAACAGGTATTACATTTTCTAAACTTTCTTCACTGATTAAGCTTGCTATATCAATTGCAATCTTTAATGCTGTTTTATTTGTATCT
>ERZ791922.971-NODE-971-length-13260-cov-1.965013_pt1 | contig 13260 bp, 10 predicted proteins | sample MGYA00510134_ERZ791922 | MGnify/ENA primary metagenome ERZ791922 (study PRJEB30046, sample SAMN00792101) | human gut metagenome | study: EMG produced TPA metagenomics assembly of the A metagenome-wide association study of gut microbiota in type 2...
AGCCGACACGCTGCGTGCCGGAGACGAGGGTGGCCAGAAGGCTAAAACCCTCTTCACCGCCCTTGGAGCAACTGCCGTATTCACCATTTTCCGGGACTGGCTCACAAAATACCAGCCGCATGGATGAGTAAAAGAGCAGCTGCCTATGGTTCGTCCGCAGGCATATGGTTTTCTCCCATGATGATAGGAGTGGGCTTCCTTCTCGGACCTTCCCTCATCTTCATCTGGTTCCTGGGCGCAGTACTGGGCGACTTCGGGATACTTTTTCTCGGGGTAAAAGGAGGATTCCTCACCACGCCAGAGGCTGTCTCTCTCAAGGCATCTCTCGGTATCGGCATGATGGTGGGATGCGGCCTTGGGATTATCATAAAGGGCATCCTCCCGAATCTTAAGGATATTTTCACCGCATCATTCTCTGCACAGAGCGGAGATGACATCTCCCTCAGGCCTTCTCTGACCGGCGTCCTTGTCATCGCCATAGCCGCCGTCTTCGCAACGGTCTGCGACATGGGCATCGGCGCATCGGTGATCACCATAGTCGGCGCCTGGCTGGCGGTCTCCATGTCTTCGGAGAGCGTGGGCACCACGGGCGTGAATCCTATGGAGATCTTCGGAATGCTGGTGATGCTCTGCGCCCGGGCGGTCACCACTGTCGGGTCGGTAGAGTCCTTTTACGTTGCCGCGGTGGTGGCTGTAGCAGCCGGTCTGGTAGGAGATGTGATGAACGACTTCAAGGTAGGCCATTCCTTCGGCACCAGCCCGAAGGCACAGTGGATAGCCGAGGCTGTAGGCGGCATCGCTGGCGCCGTGGCAGCAGCTGCCGCGCTAATGGCAGTGTACACAGCATATGGGCCTGAAGCCATCGGAGGCCCTGAATTTCCTGCCGCGCAGGCAGCTGCCGTAGCATCTATGGTGTCAGGCATATCGAATGTGCCCGCCTTCGTTGTCGGCATCATCATCGCAACGGTCCTGTACTGTCTGGGACTCCCTGTCATGACCCTGGGCCTCGGTGTATACCTTCCTGCGTACTTGTCCCTGACCGCGTCCCTCGGAGGGCTGATCAGATTTTTCGTGGACAGGAGAGTCAGGAGAGATTCTGAGAGCAAGGCCGTGGAAAAAGGGACCCTCATAGCTTCGGGCTGTCTCGGCGGCGAGGCGATAATAGGAGTCATCATATCCATAGTGCTGGCGATACAGGCGCTGTAGCAGCCATATCAAGCTGGAATGCGCGCCTGGCGGGCGCTCATTCCAGCAGTGTTAATCGCTGAAGCCTTTGCAATTACTGCATCGCATGGTTTCAATTTTTCTTTTGACGGCAACCTTGGCGGCCATCACCACATCTTCGCTCCCCGACTATCCATCGGGTTGCGAAGATGCTAGTTTCAGAAATGATAAGAGCCAGGATCGATCGTCCCGAATCGATAATTCATTCATCTGATATCATATGCAGTACAGAATTTCGTAAGCGCATAAACGACAAAGTGCGGTACCAAAAGATGTAGGTACCGCACCCTGCCTAATTGCATAAGTTCCTTAGATAGGATATCTGATTCAGCCCCGCTTTTTGCTCATAGGCGACATCGCTATCGCAGCAAGTATTAGTATCATACCAAGAAGTGCGACGCCTGCGAAGAATCTCCAGGCTGCTGGGAATCCGCCGTCACTTGCGAGAAAGCGCGCATCTTCCCAGTTCAGGATTATGTCTTATTCTTCGATCCGAGACTTCATCTTCTCTACGATATCCCAGATCTCCGCGTCCAAAACGAACGGCTCTGTGAATGCATTCAATACAATTCCGGCCAGCTCCTTCTCATTGTTTTTAGCCAGCGTGATGGCCTCCAACATATGCCGCTGGACCTTAGAGAAGTTTTCACCGTATTCTCCCATCGCTTCAACTGTAGAGAACACCGGAAAGAAATACGCCTCTCCATTCTGCAATATATCCGGAATCATCCTGGTTGCACCTTCCGTTTTGAATTCTTTCCCGATTAATTCCGTGGGATCTGCGTCCGGATCATCCGTCAGTTTCCGAGCTATATCATCCCAATATTTCTGGTCTTCTTCACTTAGAACAGCATTACAGGGAATCCAAACATAGCTGTCACGGAGAATCTCGAGAATATCGATCAAATGAGGCTCTGTCCGTTCATTGTTAAATGCTGTAACGGCAGCTTCCAGCAGACTGCCGTCTTCCAGATCAGCAGCTGTGATCTTCTGGCTTGGATTCATATCAGAATAGCAGATCACTTTTTTGTCTTCTGTCTCCTGAACGAAGAACGCTATCGTTTCACCGTTGTGGTACCCGAAATTCTGATCTGGTTCGTTTAACAGAGTTCCCATAATCCAGTGATCACCGAGTCCGCTGATTCTTACCCAGCAGCCTTCCGGCTTCAATCCGTCTCTCATCAAATAGACGAGTACATCATCAATACAGTTTGCATCTCTGCTGGCATCAAGAAATGTCATGCTTCTGGTTTTCTCAACCTCTTCCGGTGCATCATAACCGTGAAGCATTTCAAGCTTACCAGTGTACCTTGCCGCAAGACTTCCATCTTCGTCATCAAAGAATGCAACCTCATCATCAGCAACATTTCCGATACGTATTTTGGAGCTGACAGTGTCATTTCCCTCAGCAAAACTGAAGCCCTGCTTCGTCTCTTTTCCTGCAGCCAGAATCTCAAGTGTCAGACCGGCTTCACGATCGATATACCCATATGTAAGAATACAATTTGCATCTTCAGCTCCAGGAAAGTCCTTCAATGCCACCTTAAGATTTTCCTTCATAGGAACCGCTATAAAATGGCGATAAAACGCTCGAAAGCCTGTGTCCTTATACTTCATCTTCATCACCCTCCTCATTCACTCCCAGAAATTCCAGTAGATCGTCGAAATTGTAGGGAAATGCATTGCTCCCATCGATATGAACAGGTTTATGGTCACCTTCATATTCGATATCAATGCTCCACTGGGTACCATCAAAGACCAACGGATTGATATAGCTTCTCTTCCATTCTCCGATGTGAAGTGCAGCGATTCCTTCAAGGAATTCAACCTTCGTGAATGGCTCATAGACCTGATGATTTGAAGGCTTCAAATATAGAGAGTGTTCAAGATCGAACAGGACCTTCTCATCTGTTATTGTGTAAGTTCTCTTTTCATATCCGCCGAAGTATCCGCCGTAATCAAAAATAAATCTTTTCATATGCTGCAGAGACTCATTGAAGGCCTGATCCTTATGTTCCGCCTTCGTCGGTTTATAGATACCGCCAGCTTCTGCATATGCCTGAATCGCACGTGAAAGATATTCACGATTACACTTCAACCGGGTCAGTTTGGTCGGAAACATTTCTTCAGGTTCAAGTGAATGCTCCTCCAAATACCGTTTTAACTGATTGATTTCCCTTTTCAGTGATCTGATTTCTTTCAGAATTTCTGTCGGTGATTTTCCTTTCAGGTTGACTTCATAGTATCCTTCCGGACTGATCATCATAGTTCGTCACCTCCACAGCTATAGTTTACTTAATCAAGATGATGAAGTGGTCGCTTGCCAGGCGACTCTTTCTTTACCAGTCCAAATAAACTTCTTGTAGCAAAGAGTATCCTTCTGGAATCTCATCAGAGACTCCAATCACATCACCAATCCATGGGCCAGGATCGCAACTTCTCCCAAATCCAAGAAGAATCGGCAATGAATCTGCAAAATCAGATTCCGTATGATCAAGATAAAGAATCTTTGATTCTTCCAACGAATAGCATACTTTTCTTGTGTGATTCAGCACATATCGCCTTCTTCGACCCGTCATTTCAAATAGACCTTTGAATGGGTCATTGATGTCAATTCCATATTCGTTATGAGCATATTCCTCATAATTCCTTAACTCTTCAAGATAATAGCCTATTTCCGGACGCACATCTTTTTCAGTTTCCTTGAATAGCCCTGATACATTACGGTAAGTTTCAAAAACCATATCCCATGTATAACCACCATCCTGATACGCCTTATACTGCCTGGTTAAGAGACCATATACATAGTTATGTCGGTCTTCTGGAACATTACATTCATCGCCCAAGAACAGAACATGGTCTCCGGCCCATCTCTCGTTAAGCAACGTATGCAAGGCTAGCAGTGGAACACTGTCTTTATGTACTGTCTCATGAAAGTCAAAGTCGCCAGGACAGATAAACTCCTTTTTATCGACATTGACCCAATCAAAGTATTCTCCCATAAAGCTCCTTATTATTCGTCACTTATATCCATAGCAGTCCTAATACCACACCTGCATGATCGCCATACATAATACTGTGTTCAGATTCCGTTACATGCTCTTCAAGATCTGTCTCCCCGCGTTCCTGTCTCATTTCATTTATAGAATCGATCAGGCTGTTGATTTCCTCGGGAGGAATATCGCGTACAAAATCATCTGCTGCAACTTTAGTTATTTCGATCTCATCTTTTTCAAGGTCAACAGTAATAATCCCTGATTCACTATCTTGATGTTTTTCAGGGTAATACCAATAAATTAAGTTCTTCTCAGTCTGTTCGACGAGCTTGAATGTCACCATTTCTTCTTCATCCCTGTATATATTCTACGAAAAGAGCTGTACTAAAAAAAGGACTTCAACTATACGTTTTCTGCAGCATTCCGCTTTTCATATGTCAGACGGACATCGTATCCAAGAGCTTCCATCATGTTGATAAATGTCTTGTTTACAATAGTCTCTCTGTTCTTAATCACACGATTCACATACGGTGCGGACGTTTCTATATCTGCTGCCAGCTTTGCCTGCGTAACACCGCTTTCAATACATTTAGTCTTTACGTCCAGTTCTATATTGTTTTTCAACATAAGCTTTTCTCCATGAGCAGAACCAGGTTCTTTAACAAATCGGATAATTTATTATAGCTAATATGAGCTTGCTTTTCTTCCATACTTTCGATGCGTATATAGATTATTTTGACCGCTAGAGTAATATTGCCCTGATCGTCTGAGAATAAGCTTCACAGATAAATGGTTTGAAAGAGAAGGAATTTGTGATATCTCTTTTTAAGAGCATGTGTGCTGCCACCTTTCTTTGGTTTTGTGGTGAAACTTCGGATGCAGCATTGCATGCTCTTTTTCAATGCCTTTTATTCAATTTATTTCTTATCCCCCAAAAAAAACGTGAAGAACCAAAAGCCGGAGGTTTTCCCCCGGCTTTTTCAATTGCTCCAAATATAATTGTGTCAGCGGGCAACGTCACCGGTGGCACAGCTTTCTCTAATGGCCCTTATCTCTGAATAGAGAAGGGTCTCTTTTTTCAGTAGCTGCTCTGCGGCCTTTTCCAGGAACTCCCTGTTATTCAGCAGGAGTTCCCTCGTCTGAAGCATCAGCTTTTCCATCTCAGATGCGATGCCTGCCCTGATTTGAGCCCTGTATACATCTGGCATACTTGAGCTTCTGCCACTCGATATCAGATGGAGCCCCAGAGTCCCGCTCTCCATGATGCCCTCCTCGATGACCTCTGCAGCGTTTTCTAAGTCTTCGCCGCAGCCGCTGGCCACGGCCTCGGAGTAGTACATCTCCACTGCGGCTTTTCCTGCCAGATACACCATGACCATGTGCGGTCTCCTGTATATGACGCTGCACCTGTTGACGAATCCGCAACCATCTCCATATCCGACCGGTCTTATGGAAGCGAGCCCGATGCTCCCCTCGTAGAGCACCTCGGCAGCCACGAGATGCCCGGCCTCGTGAAGAGCTACTTTTCTCATCTTTTCATCCGACCGGTCTCTGACCGCCTCTGTGGTCCCGTACTGGAGCCTCAGGACTGCCTTCAGGAGGTCGTCCATTTCTATCCGCTCCTTCCTCGCGGAAGCCGCGCTGATGGCCGACTCGTTCAGGATGGTCTCAAGTTCCGCACATGACCTGTATCTGATCATCTTTGTCAGATCCTCCATGTTAACGGAACTGTCCACAGGCTTGTCCGAAAGGTAGTGAGTTATAATGGCCTCCGCCTCGTCCTCTGCGGGGCGGCTCACCAGTATCTTCCTGTCGAACCTTCCCGTGCGCACGAGAGATCCAGGCAGCTTGTCGATGTCGTTCACGGTAGCTATGACCGTAACGCCCGAATCCCTCACCTCGTCTATGCACGCCTGCACTGCAACGTATTCCTCCGCATCCTGATGGCTGCTGTCCTCGTTAGCGAATTTGTCCATGTCGTCCATGACGACCACGCAGGGCTGGTTTTCTCTGGCCTTTTCAAAGGTATCCGCAATGTGTTTTATGAAGTCGCCGCTTCCCCTGTTACGGCGTAATACGTAGCTCTCCAGGCCGGACTCCTCCACAAAGCATCTTGCCATCAGTGTTTTTCCTACGCCCGGTGCCCCGTGGAGAAGGATACCCTGAGGCATTCTTGCGCCCAGCCTCTCGTATGCCTCCCTGTTATGTATCATGTCGCATATCTGTATAAGTTCTTCTTTGATGGGCTCGTAACCTATCACCTTGTCAAATGCACTCATCTGGCTCTCCTCTCTATAGATCTCATTATCAGTTCTGTCGCTCTGCGCCCGTACTCATCAATCTCTCGAGACGCTGAACCCGCCCCACTTCCTGACCGACGGTTCCTCCGAGAGTTCTTTTGAAAAGACGCCGAACTCCAGGTAGTAAAAAGGCAGTGCTCTGTCCGCCAGAACGGCGGCACCGAGGTCAGAGAGCGAGATGCCCCCTCTGTAAAGGTCCAGGAAGATAGTAAAATTCCCCAGTGCATCCTCCATCTCATCATCGCAGGCCATAAACTTGAAATACACCTGGCGGCCATCCACGAAAGTATATGCGGCGTACAGTTCGCCGTCGCACTCGTTCAGCCGGACCCTCGACGCCCATTCGATGTTCTTTTCCATTGTCGACAAGAATTCCTCTTCACTCATGTTCGTTCCGTCCATCACGAATTCGTGAATGTCGGAGTTCACGTCTTTCACATCTCTCCTGAGCAGCTCCAATGCTCCGCTTATATCCATGTCATTCATCCTTTCACCTGGTTTACTCATCACCTGTAATTCAGGTATTTCAGCTATTTCAATTATTCCTGCTGTTCCATGCTGTACCTGAAGTATATCGTCGCCCTCCTCAAGGCCTCGTTGCCCGTGACTGGTATCAGCACGTCCTTCGTGACATCCTCCACCGGTCTGCCAGGCTGGCATCTGCCGCTGGTCTCCACGCAGCGAATGAACTCCTTTATCTTTATCGCCTTCCACTCATCGTATGTACCTCCGAAATATATCTCTTTAAGAGATACGCATCCCCTGAAGGCCCCCTCCTCTATTTCATAAAGCTTTCTGGGGATGACGACCCTCTCGAGGTGAGTGCATCCCGCGAAGCATTCCTCTGGAATCTCGCTGATGTTTTTGTTCAGGATCACCTCCTTTATCCTGTTGTTGCTCCTAAACGCCCCGGGGCGGATGTTGATAACGAAATGCCCGTTGTATTTCTGAGGGATTCGGATGCGCTCGGCCTTTTTGTCCCTCACGCCGTAAACACCATATGCGATCCTGCTCCCAATGCCGCATGACGGCCCGCAGATAACATCGCTTTCTGTAATGCTTTCATCAACTGCTGTTTTCTGGTTTTCCATACTGGTCTCCTTCACACCTGCGGCGATCGGACCGCATCTCACATTTCATTTCTTAGTTTCTGATCACATTATAGAAATCCATATGAGACAAATTCGGGACATGATATCGATACACGAAAAAAAGCGCCCTTCGGATAAACCGAAAAGCGCTGATTTTTATGTTGGCCCCAAAGTACCGTCAGAGTATTAATTGACGCCCTATCAATAGATAAGGGTGGGTACTTCTCTCCTCAGCCGCTGAAGTCCGCTCGCAGGCGGCAGGTCATTGGCAGTCAGTCCTAAGAATCCCGATGAAGAAGTGTAGGTTCAATTAAAAGCCTCCAACGCATACCCCAGGAAACTCCTGATTCATTATAGTTTCATTCCACGAGGATTTCAACGTCGCAGATCTGATTTTATTCCTCCTCAGGAAGGTCACAATTGAATGCCACCTTCTGAACGTCATCATTATCTTCCAGAGTGTCGATGAGCTTCCTCAGTGACTTCATGTCGTCAGGAGCGACAGATGCATCGATAGATGCGACGAACTCCACCTCGGACTGAGCTACCTCATAACCCGCCTCTTTGACTCCATCGGTCACGGCCTTGAGGTCTCCCGGATCACAGAGAATCTCGAAGGCGTCATCCTCGACCTTCATGTCCTCAGCTCCTGCATCCAGAGCAGCCATCATGATCTCGTCCTCGTCGATATCATCTGTCTTTTCCACCAGAATGACGCCCTTTCTGGAGAACATGTAGGAAACGCATCCAGGTGTTCCAAGGTTTCCTCCGTTCTTGTCAAAGGTGGATCTGATAAAGGAAGCCGTCCTGTTCTTGTTGTCTGTGAGCGCCTCCACGATGATGGCCACGCCGGACGGACCGTAGCCCTCGAATGTCAGCTCTTCGTAGGACTCGCCCTCCAGCTCTCCAGTTCCCTTCTTGATGGCTCTTTCGATGTTGGCTCCCGGCATTCCAATGGACTTGGCCTTGTCGATCGCGGCTCTGAGAGTGAAGTTGAATTCAGGATCTCCTCCGTCCTTTGCCGCAACTATGATCTGTCTCGTATACTTTGTGAACATTGCGGAACGCTTTGCGTCCTGTGCAGATTTCCTCCCTGCGATCGTGCCGTGTCTACCCACCGGGTACCTCCTTATATAGCAAAAGTTTATTTTTCCTCAAAAATCCAATGAATTATACACCTCTCAGGCGCATATGGCAAGTAGTCGCGGCTCACAAGCCTGCGGCTCTGCGTAATTTGCCTCGATGCCGCAGTGCTTCGAGCTACGCCATTTTCTTTTCCCGGCCGGCGTCGGGATTGACATCAGAGGAATTCTCCTCCTTTTCCAGATTTTTGAAGGCCGTGGCCATCATCATCTTTATCCTGTTCATCTGGTTGACGTTGCTGGCGCCCGGATCGTAGTCGATGGCCACTATGTTGGCATCCTCGTCGTATGTCCTGAGAGCCTTGATCATGCCCTTTCCTACCACATGGTTAGGAAGGCATGCGAATGGCTGAAGGCAGAGGATGTTCTTTACCCCATTATCGATGAGGTCCACCATTTCTCCTGTGAGGAGCCACCCCTCGCCGCACTGGTTGCCGATGGAGATTATCTTGGATGCGTTCTCCGCTGTGTTTTCAATATACTCGTCGGTGTAGAACCGCTTGCTCCTCCTGCAGGCCTCCCTGGCGAATTCGCGGAAATGCTCCACGAACCTGAGGGAGAAGCGGTTCTTCCGCATCTCGCTCCTGGTACCGGAGAGGTGCTGGTAGTCGTAGATCTTGTTGAGCATTGAATACTCGAAGAAGTCAATGAAGGCCGGAACGACTGCCTCGCCTCCCTCTTCCTCGATGACGTCCACCAGGTTGTTGTTGGCGTTCGGATGATACTTGACCAGTATCTCTCCCACAACACCGATCTTAGGCTTCTTTATGTCCTCGTATATCGGCAGGTTATCGTAGGCATCCACGATGTCGTTGATGTTCCTCTTGAACCGCCTCAGATTGTGATCAAGTACGTTCTCGATGATCCTGTCGTACCACGAGTCCATGATGGCGTTGGCACTGCCTTTCACCTTTTCATAAGGCCTCGTCCTGTAGAGGCACTTCATGATCAGGTCGCCGTAGACCACGGCGTATACAAGGCTGAGTGCCATGTTGATGGTTATCTTGAACCCGGAGTTCTTCTCCAGTCCGGCCATGTTGAACGAAATGACCGGCACCTGCTCCATTCCAAGGTCCTTAAGAGCTTTTCTCAGCAGGGCAACGTAATTGCTGGCTCTGCATCCGCCTCCGGTCTGAGACATGAAAACCCCGGTGCGGTCGAGGTCGTACTCTCCCGACTTCAGCGCGGAGATGATCTGCCCGAGCGTGACGATCGTCGGGTAGCACGCATCGTTGTTGATGTACCTCAGGCCCTCCTCGTCCGAAGACTTAGTAACAGGTGGCAGCAGTACAGCGTTGTATCCGGCCGCCTGGAGGATCGGTGCGAAGTACTGGAAGTGGATCGGAGACATCTGAGGTATCAGGAGCGTGTATCCCTCCTTCTTCATCTCCTTTGTGAACTCGACCCTCTTGTACGGCTCGTTGATCCCCTTGGCGTGGGTGCCGTTTTTCTTTCTCTCCATCATGGCCGCCTTGAGGGAACGGATCCTGATCTTTGCGGCGCCCAGGTTAGAGCCCTCGTCTATCTTGAGCTGCGTATAAAGCTTGTTGTTCTCGTCAAGGAGCTCGTTGACCTCATCGGTGGTGACGGCGTCGAGACCGCAACCGAAGGAGAAGAGCTGTACCAGCTCAACGTCGTCCCGCTCTCCTGCGAATACCGCCGCTCTGTAGAGGCGCGAGTGGAACATCCACTGATCCAGCACCCTGATGTCCCTTGCTATCTTCACCTTGTCAGCCACGGAATCCTCGGTGAGGACCGCCATGCCAAGAGATGTGATCACGGAATCTATGCCGTGGTTGATCTCCGGGTCGATGTGATATGGACGGCCGGAGAGGATGATGCCCTTGACATCGTTTTCCTCCATGTATTTCAGAGTCTCGGTCCCCAGCTGGCTCATCCTGTCCTTGAACGCCCGGTAACTCTCTCTGCCGGCCTTAACGGCCTCCCTGAGCTCTTCTTTCGTGATCCCGCTGTGGATGAGTGAATAATCTCTCTTGTCATCCTTGAAATCGTAGGTCTTGTTTATGTTTTCAAGGGCCTCGTTGTCGATCTCCCGCTTGCCGTTGAAGAACTTGTACATCTCCTCCACGAAGCGGTCGTCCCTGTCGAACGGGATGAACGGATGGTAGAATTCCACGCCGTTGTCGTAGAAAATATCGGCCATGTTCTTGTCGATGACCTCAGGATAGGTGGCCACGATCGGGCAGTTGTAGTGGTTTGCAGCGGTCGGGTCCTCCACCACCTCATACTGGATGCACGGATAGAATATCCGCTTCACGCCCTTGTTCACCAGCCACTTGATGTGGCCGTGGACCAGCTTCGCCGGGTAGCAGGCCGTATCTGAAGCGATGGTGTCCATCCCCTCCTCGTAGATCTTCTTGCTGCTCGGCGGACTCAGAACGATCCTGAATCCGAGCTTGTTGAAAAAGGCGTTCCAAAACGGGTAGTCCTCGTGAATGTTAAGCACCCTGGGCATCCCGATCTCACCTCTCCAGGCCTCGTCCCGGCTGAGTATCTTCCTGCCGAAAATAAGCTTGTACTTTTCCTGGTAGAGATTCGGCAGGTCGTTCTTCTTCTTTTCTTCACCGGCACCTCTCTCGCAACGGTTTCCCGTCACGTATCTGCTTCCGTCGGAAAAGGTGGATATGGTCAGCATGCAGTTGTTTCCGCACTTGCCGCAGCGCCCGTTTTCCGTGTGTACGGAAAAATCAGAAAGCTTGTCCGCGGTGAGTGTAGCGGAGCGCTCGCCCTCGACGTAGTTCTCCCTCGCGATTATCGATGCACCGAAAGCGCCCATGAGTCCTGAAATGTCAGGCCTCACGACGTTCTTTCCGAGGACCAGCTCGATGGATCTCAGGACTGCGTCGTTCAGGAACGTTCCTCCCTGGACCACGATCTTGTCACCGGTCTCATTAGGATTCCTGAGCTTGATGACCTTGTACAGGGCATTCTTTATTACCGAATAAGAGAGCCCCGCGGAAATATCTCCGATCGAGGCGCCTTCCTTCTGCGCCTGCTTGACCTTTGAGTTCATGAACACAGTGCACCTGGTGCCCAGATCCACAGGCCTTCTGGATTCCAGAGCCGCCTCCGCGAACTCCGGCACCTCCATGCCAACGGATTTTGCATAGGTCTCCAGGAAAGAACCGCATCCAGAGGAGCATGCCTCGTTCAGCATGATACTGTTGATGGCGCCGTCCTTTACCTTCATGCACTTCATGTCCTGTCCGCCTATGTCCAGGATGAACGTAACTCCTGGCAGGAACTCCTCAGCGGCCTTGTAGTGGGCCATGGTCTCGATCTCACCTTCGTCTATCTTGTAGGCTGCCTTGATGAGACCCTCTCCGTAGCCGGTAGCCACGGACCTTCCGATATAGGCGTCCTCCGGGAGCTGAGAATACAGTTCCTCAAGTATATTTCTAACGACCTTGAGAGGATTTCCCTCGTTGCTCTGGTAGTGCTCGAATATCAGCTCCTTGTCGCTGTTTATGACGGTGGCCTTTGTGGTCGTAGAGCCTGCGTCGATCCCCAGGAAAACCGGTCCCTTTGCCTTCGAGATATCTCCACGCTTGATCTTAGCCTTGCTGTGCCTGTCCCTGAACTCCTGCAGCTCCTGCTCATCCTTGAAGAGAGGCTGGATGTACTTTGTACCCGACAGCTTATCAGGGTCAGCGTTCTCGATCCTCTTGATGAGCTGCGAAATGCTGACCTCGTCGGAGTCCTTCTCCTTTCCGGCCAGGTATGCCGCGCCGATGGCGACGAAGTACTTGGAGTTTTCAGGAAAAACGATCTCCTCCGGCTTCAGGTGGAGCGTCTCGATGAAACGCTTCCTCAGCTCGGACAGATATGTGAGAGGTCCACCGAGAAATGCCACGTGCCCCTTGATCGGATGTCCGCAGGCAAGCCCGCTTATGGTCTGGTTCGCCACGGCCTGAAAAACAGACGCAGCGATGTCCTCCACCCTCGCACCGTCGTTGATGAGAGGCTGGATATCGGTCTTGGCAAACACTCCGCACCGGGAAGCGATCGGATAGATCATCTTCATACCCTTTGCGGCCTCGTTGAGGCCCTGGGCGTCGGTGTTCAGGAGAACTGCCATCTGGTCGATGAAAGCGCCCGTGCCTCCTGCGCAGGTGCCGTTCATCCTCTGCTCGACGGTTGAACCGTAGTAAGTGATCTTTGCGTCCTCTCCGCCCAGCTCAATGGAAACATCGGTCTCCGGGATCAGTTCCTCCACCGCACGGCTGCAGGAGATGACCTCCTGCTCGAACCTGATGCCGAAGAGATCAGCAAGGGACATTCCACCGGAGCCGGTGATCACCGCCTTTACCTTGAGATCTCCTTCCTTTTTCTCCAGATCCTCCAGCAGCTCCTTCACCTTGTCGAACACGTTGGACATGTGCCTCTCATACCTGGAATAGACGATGTTGTTGTCGTCATCAAGTATGATCAGCTTTACTGTCGTGGATCCTACGTCGATTCCTAATCTCATAAAAACCTCTTGAAT
>ERZ791922.972-NODE-972-length-13246-cov-11.081647_pt1 | contig 13246 bp, 10 predicted proteins | sample MGYA00510134_ERZ791922 | MGnify/ENA primary metagenome ERZ791922 (study PRJEB30046, sample SAMN00792101) | human gut metagenome | study: EMG produced TPA metagenomics assembly of the A metagenome-wide association study of gut microbiota in type 2...
CAACGGCTGACGAAGCTCATCGGCGCGGGCGGTGGGCTGCATGCCGCGCGGGCCCGGCATCAGCAGCGGATCGGCGAAAATCTCCCGCAGCCTGGCGAGCTGAATACTCACCGAGGGCTGCGACAGATTCAGCCGCTGCGCCGCCCGGGTAACGTTGTTTTCGCTAAGCAGCACATCCAGGGTGCGCAACAGATTGAGATCCAGACGCTGTAAATTAATCACGACTATACCGGGAATTTAAGTAATTAATTTCTACTATAGCGTCAGCTTTCCTACTCTGCAGCTCTCCATACGCCAGAGGTGATATTATGAAAGTACTGCTGATTTACGCCCATCCGGAACCGCGCTCGCTCAATGGCGCGCTGAAAAATTTCGCCATCCGCCATCTGCAGCAGGCCGGGCATGAAGTGCAGGTTTCCGATCTCTATGCCATGCGCTGGAAGGCCGGGTATGACGCCGACGACAGCGGCGCGCCGCCGGTCGGCGAGTTCTGGCGGCCGACCCTCGATTCCAAACAGGCCTTTGCCCAGGGCACCCAAAGTGCGGATATCGTAGCCGAGCAGGAAAAGCTGCTGTGGGCCGATACGGTGATTTTCCAGTTCCCGCTATGGTGGTTCTCAATGCCCGCCATCATGAAGGGCTGGATCGACAGGGTGTACGCCTGGGGCTTTGCCTATGGCGTCGGCGAGCACAGCGACCGCCACTGGGGCGATCGCTACGGGGAAGGCACTTTCGTCGGCAAGCGGGCGATGCTGATCGTCACCGCCGGCGGCTGGGCGGAACACTATTCACCGCGCGGGATCAATGGCCCCATCGACGACATCCTGTTCCCCATTCAGCACGGTATGCTGTTCTATCCCGGCTTTGAGGTGCTTCCGCCGCTGGTGTTCTACCGCACGGATAAAACCGATGCCGGGCAGTTCGCCGATCAGTGCGCCGCCCTGGCCGAGCGGTTGGACACGCTGTGGCAAACCGAGCCCATTCCATTCCGCCGGCAGAATCATGGCGATTATCTGATCCCGTCGCTGACGCTGCGCCCGTCGCTGGCGCCAGGGCAAAGCGGCCTGGCGGTGCATTTGCGTAGCGAATAACTGGCTATCCCGTCTTCGCCCCCGAGGACGGGTCATTTACCCGGCTCTCTCCAGTCCCAGCATGCCTCGCGCCTGGATAAAGCACAGCAGCAATACGCCCCACAGCGCCATCGTCAGATAGGGGCTGATACCGAGGATATTGAACCCACTCTCAATAATCTGCAGCAGGAACAGCGCGAGCACCATCCCAACGATGCGCCCGCTACCGCCATCCGGATTCACGCCGCCAAGCACCGCCGCGAGGATCGACACCAGCAAATACGATTCCCCATAAGATGCTTTGGCTGAGTTCAGCTTCGACATCATCAGAAACGCAGCCACCGCGCAGAGCAGGGCCGAGATGACATATACCCACATCAACACCCGCCGGGTATTGATCCCGGAATAATGGGTCGCCCGTTCGTTGGATCCGATCAACATGATCGCCCGACCCAGCGGGCTTTTCTCCAGCAGCACCCACAGCCCGGCCGCCACCACCGCAAAAAGCCACATTGGCAGCGGAATACCGAACCACTGGGCGTGATTCAGCCACAGCACCCACTGCGGATAGTTAGCGATGGCGCTGCCGCCGGTGATCAGAATATTTATCCCTTTGAGCAGGGTCATCATGCCAAGGGTAGCCAGGATCGGCGAAACGCGGATCCCGGCGATCAATATCCCGTTGCACAGGCCAATGATCATCGCCGCCCCTCCGCCGGCCAGCAGCGTCGCCAGCGCGGTAGCGCCCCCAGGCGGATAGCTCGTCGCCACCCAGGCCATCACCAGCGAGCAGGCGTTAGCCGTCGCGATAATTGACAAATTAATGCCGCCGCAAAGCATAGTCATGGCCATCGCCAGCGCCAGGATCCCCAGCACCGGCATTTGCGAGGCAATCGACTGGAAATTGCTGACAGACCAGAAGATGTTTGGCATGGCGATGCTAAAGGCGATAACCATCAGCAGCAGCAGGCCGATCAGGTAAAACTCAACGTTGTTGCGCCACGATTTTTTCATAACAAGCTCCGGTTCTGATGCTGGCTCCATGCCGTTACGCTGATGCTGACGACGATGATCGCCCCAGTGATCAGGGTCTGCCAGTAGGAGGAGACCCCTAGCAGGTTCAGGCCGTTCTGCATCACCGCCAGTAAAATCACCCCCAGCAGCGTACCGGTGAGAGTTCCGCGCCCGCCAATCAGGCTGGTGCCGCCCAGCACCACCGCCGCCAGCACCGTCAGCTCATAGCCCAGCAGTGAATCCGGCGCAACGGTCATCACTGTCCACGCCTGCACGACACCTGCGGCCCCCGACATTAGCCCCATATAGCCATAAACGAACAGCTGCAGGCGGAGCACGCTGAAGCCGACGCGGCTGGCGGATTCCCGGTTGCCGCCCATGGCATAGATCTTGCGGCCAACGGTGGTGAAATTCATGATAAACGCGGTCAACAGCACCACGGCGATCATCGTCAGCAGCGGCAGCCCCAGGCCGTAATCGTAACCATCGGCATCGGTATATTTGAACAGCATAACCCCCTTTTCAAACCACGGAGGGAAGTCGTAGAGCCAGACACCTTTGCTTAACCACAGCAGCAAACCGTAGAAAATGTTGAGCGTAGAAATGGTGATAATGATCGAGGGCACCCGCAGACGATTAACCAACAGCGCGTTCACCAGCCCCAGCAGCACGCCGATGCCGCCGGCAAGCACAAAAGCCACCGCGAAGTTGCCGCCTACTTTTTGCAGCATCACCACCATGCCGTACTGGGCGATAATGGTCATAGCCGGGAAGGAGATATCAATCCCGCCGGCGATCAGCACCACGAACAGACCACAGGCGAGAATGGTCAGCATCGCATAGTTATTAGCGAGGTCGTAAATATTGCCGAAAGTGAAAAATTCCTCACTGCGCCAGCCCAGCAGCAGGCACAGCGCAATAATGAACATGCCTAACCAGAATTCATGTCGTTTCAACAGATTAGCCATTGACCACCTCCGCTATCTGCTGCTGGGTACTGCTGTCCGGCAGGAAGCTATGGGTCAACTCGCCCTGCTTCATCACCAGGATGCGATGACTCTGGTACCACGCCTCTTCAATCTCGTCGCAAATCATCAGCACGGCGATACCATGGGCAGCCAAATCGCTGATGATATGATAGATCCCGGCTTTGTTTGCGATATCCACCCCCACGGTTGGGCTATCGAGGATCAGCAGCTTAGGAGAGATCGCCAGCCATTTGGCAATAGAAACGCGCTGGGCATTACCACCGGAGAGGGTATTCACCGGCAGATGCGTATCCGGCGCCTTAATGGTCAACGCGTTGACCATTCTTGCGACCAGCTGCTGAGCTTTACTATCACTCAATAGTCCGCAAGCGCCTTTCACTTTATGAAACACGGTGCTGATAATGTTGTTTTCAATCGACTGACTCATCACCAGGCCGCGCGACATACGGTCCTCGGAGACATAGCCGATACCGTGGCGGATAGCGTCCTGATTGCTACGCAACCGCACCGGCTGGCCATTTATCAGGATCTCGCCGCTGTCAGGGCGGGTCATGCCGAAAAGGCTCAGGCACAGCTCTGTTCGCCCGGCGCCCAACAGGCCGACTATCGACACCACTTCTCCGGCTTCGACCTTCAGGGAGACGTTATGATATTCCCCTTTGCGGCTGAGATTGCGCACCTCCAGCACCGGCGTACTGCCCTGCCCCTGCCACAGATCGCGCACCTGATAGTCAAATTCCTGGCCCGTCATCAGAAAACCGAGCCGGCGGGTGGTTACCTCTGCCGCCGGCAAGGTGCCGACCAGATTGCCATCCTTCAGCACGCTGATGCGGTCCGATACGGCCATGACCTCTTCCAGACGGTGGCTTACGAAGACGATGCAGATCCCCCTCTCACGCAGCTGGCGCACCACATGCAATAGTCCCTCCACTTCCTGATGGGTCAATGAGGCCGTGGGTTCATCCATAATGATAAGCCGGGCATCCTGCGCCAGCGCGCGGCAGATAGCCACCAGCTGACAGCGAGCGATGGAGAGCGATTCCACGGCGGCATCCAGCGGCAGCGAGACGTTAATACTGCGCATCGCCTGCTCCGCACTGCGTCGCAGTTCGCTGCGCCTCACCAGCACGCCGCGATGATAGTGGTTTATAGCAATGTTCTCCCACACGCTGAGATTGGGAAACAGCGACAGATCCTGATAAATCACCTGGATCCCATGGGCGACAGAGGCCGCTGGCGTCAGTTTGGGCCACGTCTTGCCGCCCAGCGTCATCGCTGCGCCCTCATCCGGGCGATAGACGCCAGAGATAATTTTGATCAACGTCGACTTCCCGCAACCATTCTGCCCGGCCAGGCAGTGCACTTCTCCGGGCATAAAGTCGATGCTGATATCATTGAGCGCGCGGTTGGCGTGGAAGGTTTTGCTGACGTGTCGAAGGGAAAGGAAAGGTTCCATAGCATCCCCTGGCTGGTTAAGCCGGGGCGGCAGGCGCCCCGGAAGGTGGATTAGTAGAGCGAATCAATATTGTCTTTATTTACCAGCAGCACTTTATGGAAGCGGATAATATGCTTGTCGCTATCGACCTCCGCTTTACCGAGCTCTTTCAGTTCAAATCCCGGCTCAATGGTTTTGCCGTTCAGCAGGGTGCTGGCGACGGCCGCGAGGGCATAGCCGGCTGTCGCCGGATCGTAGGTGATCCCTTCGGTAATATCGCCGCTCTTAATAAGAGAGGCCGCCTGCGAGGGGATCATCATCCCGTAGACCGCGACTTTATTTTTCGCACGCTTCTCTTTCACCGCGCGCCCCGCGCCAATCGGGCCATTCGAACCAAAAGAGACCACCGCTTTCAGATCCGGGTAAGTTTTCATCAGATCGAGCGTGGTACGGCGGGAATCATCAACACTTTCCGCCACCGGCATTCGGCGGGTGACTTCATGCATGTCCGGGTAATGTTCTTTTTGGTATTTCACCAGCAGATCGGCCCACAGGTTGTGCTGCGGTACCGTAAGGCTACCGACATAGATAACGTAGCCGCCTTTGCCACCCATCCGCTTGGCCATATGCTCCACGTATTCAGCAGCGAACTTCTCGTTATCGATTATCTCCACATCCCAGTTGGCGCTCGGCTGCCCGGGCGATTCGTTGGTCAGTACCACGATGCCGGCGTCACGGGCTTTTTTGAATACCGGCTCCAGCACGTTGGCATCGTTAGGCACGATAGTGATGGCATCCACTTTACGTGCAATCAGGTCCTCAATAATTTTCACCTGCTGCGGCGCATCGGTGCTGGACGGCCCTACCTGGGAGGCGTTGAGGTTAAACTCTTTCCCGGCCTGGACTACCCCTTCCCCCATCCGGTTAAACCATGGCATGCCGTCCACTTTTGAAATATTGACTACGGTTTTTTCCGCCGCATATACCGGCGCGGAAATAAGCGCAGCCCCCAACAGCAATGATGAAAAAATATTAACGACCAGACGTTTATGCATAATAATTAGCCTCAATACGTTGTAGTCAGACAGGGGTATGACGCAAAGCGGAAAAATAGATAGAAATTGTAATAATGTTAATAATTTAGAAGAGAATAAACACAAGCTGTAACAGCAGACAGGTAATATTCAGCTATAAATATGGATAATAATACTATAATCCTGTGGCGTGAGCTTTTTCACAAAAAAATGCAACATAGTTTGTTGTTCCAGAATAATGATCGGGTCGCAGAGAAAATATATTTTTCCCGCTTCGTTATTTACCGAAAAACAATCACATAAATAACATCAGGAAAAGTATGTGATTTTTGATTGCGCCTCCAGCCCCTTCCGTGGCAGGATACTCCCTATGAACAGAAACGTTATCGTTACCTATCCCCGCCGTTGGTGGCTGCCTGCATAACAGGCGGCACGATACACGTTTCCATTTTCAAAGCCGCCGGAAGGCGGCTTTGGTGTTTTCAGGACGTCTTTCGGCTGAACAGTCTGATAAGGAGTCCCTGATGAACCATCCACAAACCATCCTCACCGGCGACCGCCCGACCGGCCAACTTCATCTTGGCCACTACGTCGGCTCGCTGCGCCAGCGCGTCGCGCTGCAGCATAACCACCAGCAATTTATCCTGATCGCCGACCTGCAAGGGCTCACGGACAACGGCAGCAATCCGCAAAAAATCAGCCACCATATCCTCGAAGTCATGGCCGATTATCTGGCCGTCGGCATCGACACCAGGCTCACCACTATTTGCCTGCAGTCCGCCCTGCCGGCGCTGGCGGAGCTCAGCGCGCTGTATATGAATATCGTCACCGTCGCCCGCGTAGAACGTAATCCAACGGTCAAAAATGAGATTGCCCAGAAGGGATTCGCCCGCTCGCTGCCGGTGGGTTTTCTTGCCTATCCGATTAGCCAGGCGGCCGATATCACCGCGTTCAAGGCCGAACTGGTGCCGGTGGGCGACGATCAGCTACCGATGATTGAGCAGACCAACGAGATCGTCCACAAGATGAATAGCCTCACCGGCGAGCCGGTGCTGCGCCACTGCAAGGCGCTACTCAGCGAAGTGAGTCGCCTGCCGGGCGTCGATGGAAACGCCAAAATGTCGAAATCGCTGGGCAATACGCTGACGTTATCGGCCACAGAGGAGGAGATCCACCACGCGGTCAGCGCGATGTATACCGACCCGACGCACCTGAGAGTCAGCGATCCGGGGCATGTCGAGGGCAACGTGGTGTTTACCTATCTCGATGCATTCCACAGCGATAAGGCGCGGGTGGCAGAGATGAAAGCCCACTATCAGCGCGGCGGGCTGGGCGATCGCCAGTGTAAGAATGAGCTGGAGACCTGCTTGCAGACGCTACTGGCGCCGATCCGCGAACGCAGGGCCACTTTTATTCAGGATAAAGGGATGCTGCTGGAGCTGCTGCGCCAGGGCAGCGAACGCGCCCACCACCTCACACAGCAGACGCTGCATGAGGTGAAGCGTGGGCTGGGTCTGCCGGTGCTGTTCTGAGATGGTGAAATACTCCCTGTGCGGATAATTTTGTTAACACGCCGACAAGACCCTGTCTTTCGTATGGACAATATCGCCCCGGCTGTTACTATCGCGTTAACGGTAGCTCTCACTATGCGTGTTTCATTAAGGCCAGGATCGCTGATGATGACCACATAAGTAGCCCAGCGAGCGGCTGCGCATCGGCGCGGCAGAGCGCGGCGTCAGCGGCCCTCCCTCCACTTTTTCGTCCTTCGCAAGAAGGACGCTCCGCCCGCCGGAGGAAACACGCGCACCACTCAGCACAGGGAATCAAGCGAGTCGCGTATGGACAAAATAAAGAAACGTTGGGCAGGGTATTTTGTCGGCTTACTGGTGGTGCTCGCCGCCGCCGCATGGTGGCTGCTGCGCCCGCCGGGACTCCCGGCGGGGTTTGCCAGCAGCAACGGCCGAATCGAAGCCACCGAAGTCGATATTGCCAGTAAAATCGCCGGGCGTATCGACACCATTCTGGTCAAAGAGGGTCAGTTCGTGCACCAGGGAGAGGTGCTGGCGAGAATGGATACCCGGGTACTGAACGAGCAGCGTCTTGAAGCCGCCGCGCAAATCAAGGAAGCGGAAAGCGCGGTCCTGGCCGCCAGAGCCTTGCTCGATCAGCGACAAAGTGAAATGCGCGCCAGCGAAGCGGTAGTGAAGCAGCGTCAGGCGGAGCTGGATTCCACGGCGAAACGCCATGTTCGCTCCAACACCCTCTCCCAGCGTGGCGCCGTCTCCGCCCAGCAGCTGGATGACGATCGCGCGGCCGCAGAGAGCGCCCGCGCGGCGCTGGAATCGGCGAAAGCCCAGGTCTCCGCCGCCCGCGCCGCCATCGAAGCTGCCCGCACCAGCATTATTCAGGCGCAAACCCGCGTCGAAGCCGCCCAGGCAACCGAGCGGCGGATCCTCGCCGATATTGACGATAGCGAGCTGAAAGCCCCCCGCGACGGCCGCATTCAGTATCGCGTCGCTGAGCCAGGCGAAGTCCTGGCCGCCGGTGGCCGGGTACTGAACATGGTCGATCTCGCCGATGTCTATATGACCTTTTTTCTGCCCACCGAACAGGCAGGTCTGCTGGCGCTCGGCAGCGAAGCGCGCTTGGTACTTGATGCCGCGCCGGATCTGGTGATCCCGGCCAATATCAGCTTTGTCGCCAGCGTCGCCCAGTTCACGCCGAAAACGGTCGAGACCAGCGACGAGCGCCTGAAGCTAATGTTCCGCGTCAAAGCGCGTATCCCGCCGGAGCTGCTGGCGCAACACCTGGAGTATGTCAAAACCGGCCTGCCCGGTATGGCTTACGTACGGCTGGATAAACAACAACCCTGGCCTGAAGCCCTGGCGGTGAGGTTGCCGCAATGAAACTAACGCCGCAGGATACCTCGCCCCCCGTCGCCCTGCTGGAACACGTTGGTCAGCAGTTTGGCGCCACCATCGCGCTGCGCGATATCAGTCTGGCGATCCCGGCACGGCGTATGGTTGGCCTGATTGGCCCGGACGGCGTCGGCAAATCGAGCCTGCTTTCGCTGATCGCCGGGGCGCGGATCATCGAGCAGGGGAACGTGATGGTGCTTGGCGGCGATATGCGCGATGTGCATCACCGCCGCGAGGTGTGTCCGAAAATCGCGTGGATGCCGCAGGGGCTGGGGAAAAACCTCTATCACACTCTCTCGGTGTATGAAAACGTCGACTTCTTCGCCCGCCTGTTCGGCCACGATAAAGCCGAGCGCGAACTGCGCATCAACGAGCTGCTGCAGAGTACCGGGCTGGCGCCGTTTCGCGATCGCCCCGCCGGAAAACTCTCCGGTGGGATGAAGCAAAAGCTCGGCCTGTGCTGCGCGCTGATCCACGATCCGCAGCTGCTGATCCTTGATGAACCGACCACCGGCGTCGATCCCCTCTCCCGGGCGCAGTTCTGGGAGCTTATCGACAGTATTCGCCAGCGCCAGCCGGCGATGAGCGTGCTGGTGGCCACCGCCTACATGGAAGAGGCCGAGCGCTTTGACTGGCTGGTGGCGATGAACGCCGGCGAGGTGCTGGCGACCGGCAGCGCCGCAGAGCTCAAAGCCCAGACCGGCAGCCAGACCCTGGAGCAGGCGTTTATCGCCCTGCTGCCAGAAGCACAGCGTCAGGCGCATAGGGCGGTAGTTATCCCACCGCGCGACAGCCGTGAGGAAGAGATCGCCATCGAAGCGCGCGGCCTGACCATGCGCTTTGGCAACTTTGTTGCCGTCGACCACGTTAATTTCCGCATCGCCCGCGGTGAAATCTTCGGCTTCCTCGGCTCCAACGGCTGCGGCAAATCCACCACCATGAAGATGCTCACCGGCCTGCTGCCCGCCAGCGAAGGTGAAGCCTGGCTGTTCGGCCAGCCGGTCGACCCGAAGGATATCGCCACCCGCCAGCGGGTGGGCTATATGTCGCAGGCCTTCTCGCTCTATAGCGAGCTGACCGTCCGGCAAAACCTCGAGCTGCACGCCCGCCTGTTCCATATTCCGGACGGCGAAATCCCCGGCCGGGTGGCGGAAATGTGCGAGCGCTTTATGCTGACCGAGGTTGAAGACGCGCTTCCCGCCGATCTGCCGCTGGGGATCCGTCAGCGCCTGTCGTTAGCGGTGGCGGTCATCCATCGCCCGGAGATGCTGATCCTCGACGAGCCGACCTCCGGCGTCGACCCGGTGGCGCGGGATATGTTCTGGCAGCTGATGGTAGACCTCGCGCGGCAGGATCAGGTGACCATTTTTATCTCCACCCACTTTATGAATGAGGCGGAACGCTGCGATCGTATCTCCCTGATGCACGCCGGCAAAGTGCTGGCCAGCGATACGCCGCAGGCGCTGGTCGAGCAGCGCGGTTCAAACAGCCTGGAAGAGGCGTTTATCGCCTGGCTTAAAGAGGCCCAGCCGTCTTCTCCAGTACCAGAAGAACCCACGTCTGCTGTGGCATCGCATTCCGGACATACGGCTCCACGGCAGGCCTTCAGTCTTCGCCGGCTGTTTAGCTATAGCCGCCGCGAGGCGCTGGAGCTGCGCCGCGATCCGGTACGATCGACGCTGGCGCTGCTGGGGACGGTGATCCTGATGTTTATCATGGGGTATGGGATCAGCATGGACGTTGAGGATCTGCGCTTTGCCGTCCTCGACCGCGATCAAACCCTCAGCAGCCAGGGCTGGTCGCAGAATCTCGCTGGCTCACGCTACTTTATCGAACAGGCGCCGCTGCACAGCTATGACGAACTGGACCGCCGGATGCGCGACGGCGAGCTGGCGGTGGCGATAGAGATCCCGCCGAACTTTGGCCGCGATATCGCCCGCGGCACGCCGGTGCAAATCGGCGTGTGGGTGGACGGCGCGATGCCCAACCGCGCGGAAACCGTGCGCGGCTACGTACAGGCGATGCATCTGGCCTGGCTGCAGGAGATGGCCGGCCGCCAGAGCAGCCCGCAGCGCGATACCTCGCTCATCTCCATCGAGACCCGCTATCGCTACAATCCAGACGTGAAGAGCCTGCCGGCCATCGTCCCGGCGGTGATCCCGCTGCTGCTGATGATGATCCCGGCGATGCTCAGCGCCCTGAGCGTAGTGCGTGAGAAAGAGCTCGGATCGATTATCAACTTGTACGTGACGCCAACCACCCGCAGCGAATTCCTGCTCGGCAAGCAGCTGCCTTACATCGTACTGGGGATGTTTAACTTCTTCCTGCTGTGCGTGCTGTCGGTCTTTGTCTTTGGCGTCGCGCATAAGGGGAGTTTCCTGACGCTGACCCTGGCAGCGCTGCTGTATGTCACCATCGCCACTGGTCTGGGGCTGCTGATCTCAACCTTTATGAAGAGCCAAATCGCCGCTATTTTCGGTACCGCGATTATTACGCTGATCCCGGCAACCCAGTTTTCCGGAATGATCGATCCGGTGGCCTCGCTGGAAGGTCCCGGGCGCTGGATTGGGCAAATCTACCCGACCAGCCACTTCCTGACTATCGCCCGCGGGACCTTTTCGAAAGCGCTGAATATTAGCGATTTGTGGGGCTCATTCATTCCGCTACTGATTGCGGTGCCGCTGGTGCTCGGGTTGAGCGTACTGCTGCTGAAGAAACAGGAGGGATGATGCGCGGATTACGCAATATTTATAATCTTGGCGTCAAAGAGCTGCGCAGCCTGCTCGGTGATAAAGCGATGCTGGCGCTGATCGTGTTTGCGTTTACCGTGTCGGTGTACTCCTCGGCCACGGTGATGCCCGGTTCACTGCACCTGGCGCCGATCGCGGTTGCTGATATGGATAAATCACAGCTCTCCTCACGCATTATTAACGCTTTTTACCGTCCCTGGTTTCTTGAGCCGGAGCTGATCACCGCTGATGAGATGGACGCCGGGCTGGATGCCGGGCGCTACACGTTCGCCATCAACATCCCGCCTAACTTCCAGCGCGATGTACTGGCCGGTCGGCAGCCGGAAATCCAGGTCAACGTCGACGCCACGCGCATGAGTCAGGCCTTTACCGGCAACGGTTACATCCAGAATATTATCACCGGCGAAGTAAACAGTTTTATCGCCCGCTATCGGGATAACAGCGTGCTGCCGGTAGAGCTGGCGGTCAGGATGCGTTTTAATCCTAACCTTGAGCAGGAGCGCTTTGGCGCGGTGATGGCGATCATCAACAATATCACCATGCTGGCCATTGTCCTCACCGGTTCGGCGCTGATCCGCGAGCGAGAACATGGCACCATTGAGCATCTGCTGGTGATGCCGGTCACGCCGTTTGAAATTATGCTGGCCAAGATCTGGTCGATGGGTCTGGTGGTGCTGGTGGTCTCCGGGTTGTCACTGATACTGATGGTACAGGGGATTTTGCAGGTGCCCATTGAAGGGTCGATTCCCCTGTTTATGCTGGGGGTGGCGCTCAGCCTGTTCGCCACGACCTCGATCGGCATTTTTATGGGCACCCTCGCCCGCTCGATGCCGCAGCTGGGGCTGCTGATGATCCTGGTCTTACTGCCGCTGCAGATGCTCTCCGGCGGATCCACGCCGCGAGAAAGTATGCCGCAGCTGGTACAGGATATTATGTTGACCATGCCGACCACCCACTTCGTCAGCCTGGCGCAGGCGATATTGTATCGAGGCGCCAGCTTCGCCATCGTCTGGCCGCAGTTCTTAACCTTGCTGGCTATCGGCGGAGTGTTCTTTAGTATCGCGTTGCTGCGTTTTCGTAAGACTATCGGTGAGATGGCATAAAGGCTTAAGAAGGGCCGTCGACTTACGGCGGCCGAATGGTTTATTTATGGCGATTCATAAAGCGACGTAAACCCCAGGTGAAGGCCATCGCCATACTGAAGAGAATGAACAGCAACACCACCCAGCTGATGGAGATGCGCAGCAGCGTGCCGGGGGTCATAAACGGCTGCAGATACACGGTGAAGGACTGGGCGGGTGATTTTCCCAGCAGTTCATAAACGTTATCGGTGAGCCACACGCCGACCCGACAGAACAACCAGATAATCGCTGGCCAGCAGAGCAGCACCAGAAAGGTAAAGCGCTCCTGAATGTAAGTGAAGAGCTGGCGCAATGGCGACCAGTTAAGCAGGATTTTCATTTCTATTCTCATTTGCCAGCCGAGAACCTGCATATGTCTCGCAAGGTATTTCGGGCAGCATCCATACAGGCAATCATCCCTCTTTGTATATCAAATTTGCTGCCATATAAACCAGATCAAGTTAACAAAGTGTTAATGATAAAGCTCATTTAGACAAAAACAGGGAAGAAGCATACCGTTCGCCACAATACATCCGGAAGCGAAGTATCCAGTCACGGAAATATTTTTTCTGAAGCGTAAACGCGTTATTTTGTGGGAGGAAGAGGCCGCATCATTATTTTACCGGGGCACAATATAATGGCGCTGAAATAAAGAAATAATATTAATCGTAGCTGCTGATAATTATTTTCCGACTTGTATCATCCGGTAAATTCACTATCCGGTTGACCATGCCACAAGCATTCGTCACGCTATTTTGCGAAGCAATAAAGGCGGTGCTGCGCACCTTGTCCGGCCACAGGGACGTAGCCCCGTGTCGGATCCGTAGCCCCGGTAAGCGCAGCGCCACCGGGGAGACATACCGGCACGCTGGCCGGACGACAGAAACGCAAAAAGCCCATCCGGCAGGATGGGCT
>ERZ791922.973-NODE-973-length-13243-cov-1.648392_pt1 | contig 13243 bp, 10 predicted proteins | sample MGYA00510134_ERZ791922 | MGnify/ENA primary metagenome ERZ791922 (study PRJEB30046, sample SAMN00792101) | human gut metagenome | study: EMG produced TPA metagenomics assembly of the A metagenome-wide association study of gut microbiota in type 2...
AACAAAACTGAAGTGAAGCGGGCTTTGTCGGGCATCGGGCAGGCCAATGTTGCCGTGAGGCACTTCCCCATGACGGCTGAGGCCCTCCGCAAGCGTCTGAAACTGAAAGACGGGGGCGACATTTATCTCTTCGCCACGACCTTGGGAGCGCGCGACCACACCTTAATAATATGCAAAAAAGTGCCTTAAATTTGTCATTCTCGCTTTTATTTACTATTTTTGCATGTTTTAAAGCAATATTTTCGAAATTAATGTCATCTGTAGAAATAAAAAAGGTTGTGACCAAAAAGGATCTCAAAACCTTCATCGAATTCCATTATGACCTCTATGCGGGCAATGCCTACGACGTGCCCAATCTCTATATCGACGACCGCAACACATTGAGCAAAGACAAGAATGCCGCCTTCGATTTTTGTGAGGCAGAATACTATCTGGCTTATCGTGACGGTCGTGTGGTCGGTCGTGTGGCAGCCATCGCGCCAACGACACGTGGAACCGGAAGACAGTCCGTTTCGGTTGGATAGACTTCGTCGATGACAAAGAAGTTTCAGAAGCCCTGCTTGATGCCGTGGAGCAGTATGGCCGCAAGAGAGGGATGACCGAAGTGGTGGGGCCGTTGGGATTCACCGACATGGATCCCGAGGGCATGCTTGTGTGGGGATTCGACCAGTTGGGCACCATGCCCACCATCTACAACTACCCCTACTATCCTGAGCATATCGAGGCACTCAAGGGGTTTGAGGTGGACAACAAGTATGTGGAATTCAAACTTTTCGTGCCCGACACCGTGCCGGAAAAGTATGCCAAGATTTCGCAGATGATAGAAAAGCGGTACAATCTCCATGTGAAGAAGCTCACCAAGCGTGAAGTGTTTAAGGAGAAATACGGGCAGCGCATCTTCCAACTCATCAACGACACCTATAAAGACCTTTACGGCTATTCGGAGCTTTCGCCGCGACAGATAGACCAGTATGTGGGCATGTACCTGAAAATGATAGACTTGGAGCTCATCACCGTGATTGAAGACTGGGATGCCGACCACAAAATGGTGGGCATAGGCATCACGATGCCGTCGCTCTCACGGGCGTTGCAGAAATGCCACCGCGGGCGACTGTTCCCCCTCGGGTGGTGGCATCTGCTGCGTGCCATCAAGTTCCACAAGACCGAAATCGTCGATTTACTCCTCATAGGCATCCTGCCCGAATACCGCGCCAAGGGGGCCAATGCCCTGCTTTTCGCCGATCTCATTCCCCGCTACCAGAAATATGGATTCAAGTGGGGGGAGACACAAGTGGAGCTGGAAGGCAACTCCGGTGTGCAAGGCCAGTGGGAGGCACTTGAAACCGAGATGCACAAGCGCCGCCACTGCTATAAGAAAGTGATAGCCTGAGACAGAGGAAAGAACCGAGTGGAGACGAAATGACAGAGACACAAAGTGGTGATATGGGTAAGATAGAAATCAAGCGTATAGCCGGTGGCAGGGAACTGAAGGCATTTGTCCGTTTCCGCAACGAGCTCTACCGCGATTGCGAATATGCCGTTCCCTACTTGATTTCCGAGGAACTGGCCACGTTGAGTGAAGACAAGAATGCCGCTTTCGAGTGCTGCGAAGCTGCCTATTTCATGGCTTTTCGCGACGGCAAGGCCGTGGGGCGCGTGGCAGGCATCATCAACCGGCGTGCCAACGAGCGTTGGAACTGCAAGTGGGTGCGCTTCGGGTGGTTCGATTTCATCGACGACGAGGAGGTGTCACAGGCGCTGATGGCCGCTGTGGAAGAGTGGGGACGCCGAAAGGGCATGACCGAAGTGGTGGGCCCGTTGGGTTTCACCGACATGGATCGCGAGGGACTGCTCATTGAAGGCTTTGACCAGTTGGCCACGATGTATTCCAACTACAACCATGCCTACTATCCCCGGCACATCGAGCGCATGGGCGGTTTCGAGAAAGACAACGACTATCTGGAATATAAGGTGAAGGTGCCCGAGGTGATTCCCGAGAAGTTTGCAAAGACTTCGGCCCTCATCGAGAGCCGCTACAACCTGCATGTGCGCAAGCTCACCCGCGACGAACTGCTTCGTCAGGGATGCGGGCGACGCGTGTTCGAGATGGTGAACATCACTTATAGCGACCTTTATGGCTACTCCGAGTTGTCCGAACGGCAGATAGACCAGCTCGTGGACAGTTATATAAAGGTGGCGGATCTCAATCTCGTCACCGTGGTTGAAGACTGGAATACACCCGATCACCGCTTCGTCGGCTTCGGCATCACCTTCCCCTCTTTCTCCCATGCCCTCCGCCGCTGTGGTGGAAAGCTGTTTCCGCGTGGCTGGTGGGACTTGTTGCGTGTCATCAAGTGGCACAAGACCGACATCGTAGACCTGCTGCTCATCGGCGTTCTGCCCGACTATCGGGCCAAGGGGGCCAATGCCCTCATCTTCAACGACCTCATCGCCCGGTTCCAACGCTACGGATTCAAATGGGCCGAAGCCATGCAGCAGATGGAAACCAACCACGGAGTGCTCAGCCAATGGCAGTATCTGGAGGCTGTGCAGCACAAGAAGCACCGGTGTTACAGGAAGAGGCTGATAGAAGGTGTTAGGTGATAGGTTGTATGTGTTAATGATTACTTTTATCGTTAAAGACAATGGCGGAGCTTTTCTATTTCAGGCGATTGACCGTTTATCAACATGCCAGACAGTTGGCTCTTGAGGTGAATGAACTGGTGAAGTCATTCCCCCAAGAAGAACGTTTTGCTTTGTCAGACCAAATGAGAAGAGCTTCTACATCGGTGATGTTTAACATAGCCGAAGGCTTTGGCCGTTATACACCTCATGATAGGGTGCGTTTCCTTGACATTGCCAATGGTTCGGCTATGGAGACAGCCAGTGAGTTGGAGCTTGCCCATGAGTATGGGTATATGTCTTCCGAGAAATTGAATGACTTGGATGGCCTGATTTTAGGCATTGTCAAACAGTTAGCCTCCTTGAGGGCATCATTGATAAAGTAATGATAATGGCCTGTGCCGATACCCCAAAGGATAAATAAGAGTACGGATATGAAAGATTTAAAGAAACTTGATAAACCTAATGTAGCAGAGGAGTCGAAGGAAGTGCTGATAAATACAGACCAATCATTAACACCTAACACCCAACACCTGTCGTCTGATACCCCCACATACACCGACAACATCCGTCACCTGTCGGATATGGAGCATGTGCGCACCCGGCCGGGCATGTATATCGGCCGTTTGGGCGACGGCTCGTTGCCCGAAGACGGCATTTACGTGCTGCTGAAAGAGGTCATTGACAACTCCATTGACGAGTTTAAAATGAATGCCGGCGACCGCATAGAGGTGGATATTGACGACAATCTCCGCGTCAGTGTGCGCGACTATGGGCGCGGTATCCCGCAAGGCAAACTCGTTGAGGCCGTAAGTATGCTCAACACCGGTGGCAAATACGACTCCAAGGCTTTCAAGAAGAGCGTGGGACTCAACGGCGTGGGTCTGAAGGCTGTCAACGCTTTGAGTGCGCGCTTTGAAGCTAAATCGTATCGTGACGGTACGGTGCGCGAACTCGTGTTCGAACGTGGAGTGCTGAAAGACGATGAAACCCATGAGACGAGCGACGAAAGCGGTACTTTCATCTTCTTCGAACCCGATGCCTTGCTCTTCAAAAACTATAAGTTCCACGACGACATCGTGGAGACCATGCTCCGCAACTACACCTATCTGAACACGGGGCTGACCATCATGTATAACGGTCGGCGTATTTTGAGCCGCCATGGACTGAAAGACCTGCTCACCGACAATATGACCGTGGACGGGCTCTACGACATCGTTCATGTGAAAGGTGAAGACATCGAGATAGCCTTCACCCACACCAACCAGTACGGGGAAGAATATCACAGCTTCGTCAACGGGCAGCACACCACGCAAGGAGGAACCCATCAAAGTGCATTCAAGGAGCACATCGCCAAGACCATCAAGGAGTTTTACGGCAAGTATGAGTATGGCGACATCCGCAACGGACTGGTGGCCGCCATTGCCCTCAACGTGGAGGAACCGGTGTTCGAGAGCCAGACGAAAATCAAGCTCGGCAGCACGCAGATGGCCCCCGACGGTGACTCCATCAACAAATATGTGGGCGATTTCGTCAAGAAAGAAATAGACAACTATCTGCATATCCATCAGGATGTGGCCGAAGTCATCGAAAATAAAATCAAGGAGAGCGAGCGCGAGCGCAAGGCCATGGCCGGTGTGACCAAACTTGCGAGGGAACGGGCCAAGAAGGCCAACCTCCACAACCGCAAGCTCCGCGACTGCCGCATCCATTTTAGTGATGTCAAGAACGAGCGCAAGGAGGAGGCTTCCATCTTCATCACCGAGGGCGACTCGGCCAGCGGCAGCATCACCAAGAGCCGCGACGTGAACACGCAGGCGGTGTTCTCGCTTCGCGGGAAACCCCTCAATTCATTCGGACTCACCAAGAAAGTGGTTTACGAAAATGAAGAGTTCAACCTTCTGCAGGCTGCTCTCGACATAGAAGATGGGCTCGACACGCTGCGCTACAACAAGGTGATTGTGGCCACCGATGCCGATGTCGACGGCATGCACATCCGCCTGCTTATCATCACTTTCTTCCTCCAGTTCTTCCCCGAACTCATCAAGAAAGGTCACGTGTATGTGTTGCAAACTCCGCTTTTCCGCGTGCGCAACAAGCGAACCAAGGTAAAGAACAAGAAGGTGATAGAGGAAGCCGATGCCAAGCGCGACGGGAAGGAGAAGAAGAGTGATTTCATCACCCACTATTGTTACAGCGACGAAGAGCGCCAACAGGCCATCAAAGACCTCGGTCCCGCCCCGGAAATCACACGATTCAAAGGGTTGGGCGAGATTTCCCCCGACGAGTTTGCCCACTTCATCGGCCCCGACATGCGCTTGGAGCAGGTGACACTCCACAAGAACGACCAAGTGCAGAAGCTGCTGGAGTACTACATGGGCAAAAACACCATGGAGCGGCAGAACTTCATCATCGATAACCTCGTCATCGAGGAAGACATTCCTGAAGACTCCGCCGAGGTGTTCTGAATGGCCAAATCGCCCGGCCCCCGATGCCCGGGCACAGCATCAAGAAATCAAGAAGACAAATAGAAGAAAATGACAAACAGCAAGAATATATCTCCGAAGGTCATGGGGCTGATGCTCCTTGGCCTTTTTGTTTTTCTGCCGTCGCGGGCCCAGTTGCGCCTGAACTTCGACAAGAACAGTCCGATGCTCAAGTTGGGCATGGCCGAACGTGTGATCACCGACCGCTATGTCGACTCCGTGAGCGAGTCGCAACTGGTGGAAGACGCCATCCGGGGGATGCTCGAAAAGCCCGCCCCGCACTCGTCCTATTCCACGGCCCGTGAGGCCAAGGCCATGAACGAACCGTTGCTGGGCGACTTTGAGGGCATCGGTGTGCAGTTCAACATGCTTGAAGACACGCTCGTGGTGATACAGCCTGTGCACAACGGGCCTTCCGAGAAGGTGGGTATCTTGGCCGGAGACCGCATCGTCTCGGTCAACGACACGGCCATCGCCGGCGTGAAGATGGCCCAGACCGACATCATGCGCCGCCTGCGGGGCAGGAAAGGCACGCGGGTGAGGTTGGGAATCGTGCGCCGGGGCGTAGCCGGCGTGACCGAATATACCGTCGTCCGGGCCAAGATACCCCTCCACACGGTCGATGCCTCCTACATGATTCGTCCCCGTGTGGGCTACATCCGCTTGGGCAGCTTCGGCATGACCACCTACAAGGAGATGATGGCCGCCGTCGACTCTCTTCGCGGACAGGGCATGAAGTCACTCGTCATCGATCTTCAGGAGAATGGCGGCGGCTTTCTCCAAGCTGCCACGCAAGTCACCAACGAGTTTCTCAGGCGCGACGCCATGATTGTCTACACGCAGGGACGCGCCCAAAAGAGACAGGAATTCAAGGCCGACGGCCACGGCCGTTTGCAGGGCGAGCGGGTCATCGTGCTTGTTAACGAATACACCGCTTCGGCTGCCGAAATCCTCTCCGGGGCTTTGGAAGACCACGACCGTGCGCTCGTCGTGGGCCGCCGCACCTTCGGCAAGGGTCTTGTGCAGGCTCCCATCCCCTTTCCCGACGGCAGTATGATGCGCCTCACAGTGGCTCACTACTATACGCCTTCGGGCCGTTGCATACAGAAACCATACGTCAAGGGTGCGCGTGAAGACTATGCTTTGGACATCGAGCACCGGCTGAAACACGGCGAACTGACCAACCGCGACAGCATCCACTTCGCCGACTCGCTGAAATACTACACGCTCAAGCGTCATCGGGTGGTCTATGGTGGCGGAGGCATCATGCCCGACGAGTTCGTGCCGCTCGACACCATGAAGTTCACCCGGCTTCATCGGGCGTTGGTGGCACGCAACATCATCCTTTCTACAGCTCTAAATTATATCGACAGCCATCGCAAGGAGCTTCACGGCAAGTATGCCTCGTTTGAGGTTTTCGACAAGACCTACGATGTGCCCGCCTTTCTGCTCGACAGCATCTTGGCCGAGGGCGAGAGGCAGGGCGTGAAGCCGGCCGATGAGGCCGAGCGCACCCGCACCCTCACTTACCTGCGCTATCAGCTCAAGGCCCTTGTGGCCCGCGACCTGTGGGGCATGAACGAGTATTTCCGCATCTGGAACGAACACAACGACATCGTGCGCCGGGCTTTGGAGCTGATTTAGGCCGGCCATGCCTTAATAGGCGTACAATGAACCAGCGGGGCGGGGGTCACATTCCCGCCCCGCTGCTGTATAGGTAGCTTAATGCCGTTGCATGGCACGCCTCGATACGCTCTATTGAGACTCAAAAAGGGCCGAGACCCGGATGCGAGTCTCAGCTTTTGATGATGGTGGAATCAGTCATCCCACAGATTGGATGAAAAGGGGGAGCCTTCAAACCAGCCTCCATCTTGCTTGGCAAAGGCTCCGCTATCATCATCGTTGTTATCAGGATTCTGGTTGATAGTCTGGGAGTGAACGCCAATCTGCGTATCTTCCATGAGATTGTTTGCTTTCAGGTCGACTACAACAATCAATGGAGTCATGTATTTTTTCATTCTGCTTGGATTATTTAACGACAAATTTCTTACCATTCTTGACATAGATGCCTTTTGTCACGGGCCGGCCTATACGTACCCCCTGCAAGGTGTAGCAAGCATCGTCTTGCGATTGCACGTCGGGGGTGCGGCTCACAAGATTGATGCCGCTAACGACACCGCCGTCAAACATCAGCACCATTTGCTTAGCACCTGCCGACAGCGAAGAAGGTATCTGCAAATAGGCGCTGTTGGCTGAAAGATTGCCAGCGCCGGGAACAAAGAAGCCGATGGTAACACCATTGTCAGAAGCGCTGAGCTTCTTGTAACCGAAGATGTAGTTTGTCTTATCACCCTCTGTTGTTTCGACATGGCGACTCACAACCGACGGTTTAAGGAGGTTGGTCACAGCCTCAGGCTGGCGCCAGGGCTCGGCATAATAGAGATTCACCGGCTTGGAGAGTCTGGGCGTGCTGAACGGATCCTTTGATGCGAGAATCACCCCGGTGTTGGCAGGGATATACTGCCTGTCACTCATGTCTTTCAGCGTGACGGCAATCTTATCGCCAATTCGCTGTACATCGGACACGATGAACATGTCAACGCCCTCGGGACGGGTCATGGTGTGATAGTTGCTAAACGGCTTGAAATACTTATATGTGGTCATATTGACCGCGTTATTGGCTTTCGGAGCCACGAAATCAAACTTGCGGTCGATGGTGTAATAGATACGGAACTTGTCATTCTGCACCTGATTGGTTGTCACATTGTAGCCATTGGCATAGAAGCGGATGTCGTAGTTGCCGTCGGGCAAAAGGAAGACGATGTCTCCACAGCCGTCGGGTTGAATGGGGGTTGTTATGTCCTTATGCAGTACCACTCCGGTGTCAAACCATTTCAGCATATTGACATATTGTGTTTCGTAGTTGTCTACATTGTCGCCCTTCACTTCATCATCGGTATTGACCTCTCCCGGAACGGCAGCATTCTCGCCATAGCAGTCGCGCATGCTCTTGTCGTTGGCGAAGCGGAACTTCCTGTTTTTCTTCATGTTCACGTTAACTTTCCAGCAGCCTTCCGTCTGGTCGTATTCCAGCTTCTTGGCTTTCTCCTGTTCCCAGCCATCGATGGCATCGCCCATGATGTAAAGTCCGTCATGAAACGCGATGCGGTAAGTGGAGGTGGTGACGTTCATGGTGAAGGTGTATGATTCCTTAGCGTCGTCGACCGTGGGATTCAGAGAGGCATCGTGCGTACCCTTGGCACCATTTGTCGGCACCCACAGACAGCCATGCAGTGCCACGGCATCCTTTGTACCCACATTTTTGACAGGAATAGGATCTATCTCAGGACGGACAACATATTTCCAGTCTCCGTTTTCAGAATTGTCCCAGCCATCTGTCAGCCGGTGCTCTGCGATGACACCGATATAGAAATCTTTCCAGCCATTTGCCGGACGGTTCACCGTGACGCTGTACACGATGCTGTCACTTGCTCCGACAGGATAGATGATGCGATCCATTTTCAGGCGATAATTGGGATAGGAAGGATCCCATGCCTCACCGCCGGTGGCACTCTTGAAATTGCCGATGAGGTAGAATGTCTTGTTCGGGTCTTCGAGTAGTTGACCGTTACTGTTGAGGGCCAGACGATAGTTGCTGTCGATATCCAGGAACCAAGAGTAAGATTTCCGCTCTCCGAGTGTCAACAGCCATAAGTGGCCGGTTCCCGAGTTTTTCTTTATATCCTTATACCACTCTTGATAAACGCCGCTGATTTCGGTATAAATCAGATGTGTCCCGGGATTTCCGATTTTTCCCAATTCATAGGTTTCCTGATAGGGGCGCACCTTAGTCGAAGCATTGGTGTTTTTAATGTAGTAGTACATCTTCTTGTCATTGATGCCGTTGGCAGTCAGCATGCGTTGGAGGTCATCGTCTTTCATGCCAAGCGTAAAATGCCGATAGTCGGTTGCGCCATTTCCATAGCTCCCCGTGCGGTTACGAGATGCCGAAAATTCGAATTGTCCAATTTCTGTTCCGTCAGCTTTTGTCACCACCAACCAATAGGTATCTTGATTGTAAGCCCAAGCACCTTGAATGGCGGTAACGAATAATGCAACTAAAAAAGATAATCGCAAACATATGTTTTTAGTCATTTTGAGAAAATTGTTTAAGAGTTCACTATAATTATAACTCGGTTTATTCAGGTCGTTCCAATCTCTTTGTCATCGTTCCAATTGATTCCTACTGTCCATCAATCAAGTCAATCCGCAGTTTGACAATCGCAAATATAGCACTATCATTCCATACAGAAGATATAATGCCTTTCATAATGTCACTTTTTGTGATGCAATCGTTTGCATTTTTACACATCAATATAGATTTGAGAATCACTCTGAACAGTTTCTCCCCGGCTGCCCGTCAGTGTGACTTTTCCGGCCACTCGCGACTGGACACGGAAAGCAGGGACAAGAGAAGGCCGCACCCCTTGGGAGAGGAGTGCGGCCTTTGGTCAAGTTACGAGGAGCGGACGGGAAACTATTCGTCGTCCCACACGCTGCTGTATTTGCGGATGACGGTCCAGAGATTCTCCACCTCGTTGCGGTCGTCTTCGTCTTCGGTGTAGCATTCAATCGCCTTGGCGTCGTTGTGATTCAACGAACTCCCAAGGTGCAAAACCTCCATTATACCCCCTACGCCAGACAGGGCGACTGTATCGGAGCAGGGCCTTAAATATTCTTTTTTCATGGCAAATCCTCCTTTATTTTACAATGATCTTAACATGATTCACTAAGTAGATCCCCGCAGACACATAGAGTGTGCGACTCTCACCGGCTTTGAGGCGCAGCGTGCCCACAGACATGCCTGCGGCGTTGGCCACCTTGACCTCGGTGTCGGTCGTCACAGTCACCGTGATAAATCCCTTGCCGGCCGTGACAGCCATGTCGGGGGTGAGTTCCGTGTCGGCAATGCCGGTGATGCCGCCGGCGTTTTCACCATAGACCACATCCAGCGCCTGCAACGCCTTGGCACCTGAACCGGCCACCTTGTAGGTGAAATAGCTGCGGAACGGATAGCTGTAGAGATGTTCCGACCACAAATTTTTGGTGCTGAGATACATGTTGCGGGCAAAATAGAAGATGTTGGCAGTCTTGTCGAGCTTTATGCCCGAGTAGGTGGCATTGTTCAAGAAACGATAGCTTGTGCCGGCAATGGTGCCTGTGGCGGTCTCCCCTTCATGCACATAAGGAGCGGCCGGCGCCGGAGTTGCCACGATGTCGGAGCCATATTGCGTGGCCACAAACGACAGTTTGCCGGCCGTGACAGCCTCTTCCTCAAAGTGGGTCACCTCTACCATGTAAGGCCGGTTGGCTTCGGTAGCTGTGCCGGATACGGGCAGGAAGTGGGCATTGGCCCTATAGTCGGATGACGAGGAAGTCTCGGGCTGCGGCAGACTCAGGCAGTTGGCGGGCTGCATGACGTTGAGTTTGAAAGCGCATTTGCCACCGGCATTGGTGTGCAACCCGTTATCTACATCAAGCGTGAAGGGCAACATGAGCGTGGCGCTGGTCACCTGTCCGTTGGGGGCCACGGTGATCTGTCGCTCATAAGTGGCATAGTTGGCCTGATCCACTTGTATGTCGAAGGGAGCGAAGAACGGTTGACGGTCGGTGATGACGATGTTCTTGCAGGCTTTGAACGTGCCGCTGCCGATCTTGTAGGCAAAGTTGTCCTTGTCGGAAGTGACATTCTTGGGCAGATAGACGAGCGCGTTGGGAGCGAGCATGGCCTTGAGTCGGCCCAGTCCGTCGGGCTCTGTGGCTGTGGCACTCTCGTAGATGAGTGTCGACAGGGCCCCTGCATTGACATAGAGCAGCTGCGACGGAGCCACAGCCGTACCGCCATCGGTGAGAGCCGACAGTGCGTCGCGGATTTGCCGGGCTGTGAGATAGCCTTCTGTTGCCACTCCGCCATCGCTTGTAGAGAGGTCTACGCCATACATCGGCTTGTCCACATCTTCCGTCCCTGTGGCCAAGTCATGGAAGAGCGTGTGGTCGTAGATTTTCCTGAGTCCTACCACAGGCGTGTATTCTTTCTGCACCAAGTCTACCGTCATTGTGTAGAAAGCATAGTAGCGGTGCTGCGTAGCGGTGGTGGGTGCGATGTTATAGCGTGTCTCGTCGGCCGTGAACACATAGCAAGTGCGCTCGTGGTCGGCTCCCGACGGATTGATGCTCACGGGCGCGAAAGTGGCGCCGGCAGCCGCATAGGCATTGAGCGAGAAAGGAAACTCCTTGAGCGAGTTGTCTCCGGCGGAAATATTGGTGTTGGCCAGTTCGTCGGCATTGTTGAAGCGGAAGGCTCCCGTGCCCGATACCTCCACACGCACTTTCTCCTCGTAGGGATTGTTTTCCACGATGTCTTTCTTGCCGTAAAGGTCATCGAGACCTCCGGTGACGGTCTTGTCATAGTAGACCGAGCGCACGAAGCTGTAGCGCGAAAGGCTCTGCGAGCCGGCATTGCCATAATAGGTGTTGTCGGCATACTTGCTGCGCAGATTCTCGAAAGTGAGCAGGCAGTTGAAGTGGGCAAAAGCATCGGGGACGAAGAAGCTGAATTTTCCGCCGCCTATCATGAAGTCATCGGTGGTAGACTGCCTGCGGAGTGACGCTCCGTCGGGCCCGTTGCACACGACATCCATGCTCTCCACGTAGGGGTTGAGATGCTCCATGGTGAGTTCCAGCCGGATACCTGCATTGACGGAGGCACTCGGAGGAGCCTCGACGGCAAACTTCACGGCATCGTTGTTGAGGTCGGTGAGTTCAACAGTTCCTTCCGCCCCACCGCTTGCCACGTTGACTGCGTGTTCCACGGTCTTACCGTCGCGGCCATACACCTTCAGCGTGTAGCCGTTGGCATCGGCGGCCCGGTAGTGTATCACGGCCTTGGTGATGCGGTAGCCCAAAGGCAGTTCTACGGCATGGCCGTCTTTGACCGAAGTGGGCGACTCCACGTAGTAGGTGCCGGGCTTCAGCCGATAGTAGGCATCGGCGGGGGTGACGACGGCAGTGATGCCCTTGTTGCCCACGGCCTTGCCGTAGTTGCCGTCGGCCACACAGGCCTCCTCATAGAGTGCCACGTAGGCCTCAAGATCTTTCACGCTCTCATAGTCGTAACTGTAATAGGTGGTGGAACCTTTGGAACGGGGCTTGATGGTGCCGAGGTCGAACTTGCTCGTCTTGAAGGGAACCTCCACCCAGCTCACACCCTCCGTGGAAGCAGCCGAAGGCATCACGGGCACTGTGAACGCTCCCTCGGATGTGAACGTGATTTCGATAGACTCAAAGGAGATGCCTGCAAAGTCGGTGCTGGTGAAGTTGCCGTCGAGCCGGAAGTAGAGCAGGTTGCCCATGTCGTCGGCCCGGCGTTCGAGCACAAACTCGCGGTCGCCCGTGTCTCCCGTCCCGAAGTTGACCTGCTTCTTCACGGTGGTGAAATCAGACCCCATTTCGCTCATCTTCCATTCGGGCCCGGCGTGTTTGATGGTGTAGCTCCCCAGCGTGACACCCTCCAAATTGTTTTTCATCACTATCTTGTAGCCCGTAAACCGGAAGCCCTTGGGCAGCGTGATGACATTGAAGCTGGAACGCTTCATGCACACGTTGATCATCTTGCCGTTGTAGTACTTGAGGTTGCAGGCGTGTGTCTCGGGAATGCCGGCAGCCGTGAGGGCCCCGTCGTCGGAGGTGATGAGGCTCAGCGGCAGCTGGTCGTGTCGCCAGAGGGAGTTGAATCCGTTTTCGAATCCCCATTCGGCCCCGTCGGTCAGGGCAGCAATCAGCTTGCCCGTTCTGGGTCCGATGGTCACGTTTTGCGCCGTGGCAGGCATCGGGAATAGCCCTAACAAGAGGAGTGCCAATGTCGCGAGCACTCCGCGTCTATTAGAAATAAAATTTTTCATAATGTTAAATTTTACGTGATAATTGTCCCAAACTTTGAGTTGTAATCGAGAGATAGAAAGAGTGTCATACCCCGCAGGGCGCTTTCGTGGCTATTGGTTATTTCTTTTACAGCCCCAACGTGCAGAGGGGGCAGCTATGAAGAGAGCCGGCATTCGGTGTCCGGAGAGTGGTAG
>ERZ791922.974-NODE-974-length-13240-cov-2.003110_pt1 | contig 13240 bp, 7 predicted proteins | sample MGYA00510134_ERZ791922 | MGnify/ENA primary metagenome ERZ791922 (study PRJEB30046, sample SAMN00792101) | human gut metagenome | study: EMG produced TPA metagenomics assembly of the A metagenome-wide association study of gut microbiota in type 2...
CGACAAGATCCAGTACTCCCTCAGCCGTGAGGCCGGTGAGGACGTGGGTTCATACACTATCACACCATCCGGCAGCGAGGTGCAGGGCAACTACGCCGTCAAGTTCGTTGATGGAAAGCTCACCATCAGCAAGTCCGACAAGCTGACCGTGGCCGCCACAGGATATGAAGGCGTATACGACGGAGAGTCTCATGCCGCCAGCGCAGTTGCAAACGTGACTGAGGGAACCACCATCTTTTACAAGGCCGGTGTGGACGGCGAGTGGACTACCGAGGCACCTTCCATCAAGGACGCAGGAACGAAGACCGTTTATGTAAAGGCAGAGAACAGCAATTACAAGACGGCCGAAGCGGAGGCAGTGACCCTCAAGGTCACGAAGAGGCCGGTAACGCTGACCAGCGAGACCGCTTCCAAGGAATACGACGGGACTCCTCTCACCAGGCCTGACGTCGCCGTAGGCGGACAGGGCTTCGTGACAGGCGAGGTATCTGACATAAAGGCAACCGGAAGCCAGACGGCGGCCGGAACGTCGGACAACACCATCTCCTATACAAAGGAAGAGGGATTCAAGGAAAGCAACTACGACATCACAGAAGTGACCGGGAAGCTCACGGTGACAAAGAACGCGTCGAGAGAGATCGTTCTGACCGCCGCTTCCGGCAGCAAGATATACGATGGCACGCCGCTGAAGGCCGGAGATGCTGAGATCTCAGGACTGCCTGACGGATTCACGGGTGAGGCCGTATCCGGCGGAGAGACCCGCACGAATGCAGGCGAGACCGTAACAAAGGTGAAGTCCTACAAGATCTACGATGCGGACGGCAATGACGTGACCGACCAGTTCACGAAGGTGAAGTACGTCGACGGCAAGCTGACCGTAGAGAAGAGGACCGTAACGCTCAAGAGTGAGTCCGCGACGAAGGTGTTCGACGGAACGGCGCTCACCAGACCTGAAGTTACCGGTCAGGAAGGTTTCGTTTCCGGAGAGGTGACAGACGTGAAGGCCACCGGATCCATCACAAAGGCCGGATCCGTGATCAACACCATCACATACACCGCCGGAAAGGACTTCAAAGAGAGCAACTACAACATCAAGAAGGAAGAGGGAAAACTCACCGTTACCAAGGTGCCTGCTTCTCAGGCCAATGTCGCCGTCACGGCGAACAGCAACAGCTGGGTATACGACGGCAAGAGCCACAGCGACGGTGGTTACACCGCATCCGGCCTGGACAAGATGCCTTCCGGATTCTCCGTAAAGGCAACTGTCGTTGGTTCTGTCAAGAACGTGAATGACAGCGGCGCAGAGAACAAGATCACTAAGGCCGCCATCATGTACAACGGCGAGGATGTGACCGACCAGTTCGAGAGCGGCGTCGCGATCAAGAACGGAGTTCTGAACGTTACGGCAAAGCCTGTCGTGATCCACAGCGCCAGCGATTCCAAGGTGTACGACGGAAAGCCTCTTACCAACTCCAAGGTCACCTTCGATGAAGGAAAGTCATTCGTTGATGGCGAGGTAAAGGCAGAGGCCGTAGGAAGCATCACAAAGGTCGGACATACCGATAACACCATTAAGCTTACAGTAGCCGACGGCTTCACTCTGGATAATTACGACATCCAGAAGACAGAAGGAATACTCACAGTCACACCGAACAGCGAAGCTGTAACGGTAACTGCGAGATCTGCCAGCAAGCCATATGATGGTACGGCACTGACGGCCGGATACGACTGGACAGCACCTGCTGGTTATACGGTAGAGGCGAAGACCAGCGGATCCATCACAGACGTGGGCAAGGTCGCAAACAAGATCGAATCCTACGTGGTCAGGGATGCAGACGGCAACGACGTTACCGACCAGTTCAGCAACATCAAGACCGCGGACGGGACTCTCGAAGTGACGAAGAGACAGGTGACGCTTACGTCTGGCAGCGCCAGCAAGGAGTACGATGGTACAGCCCTGACGAATGGCGAAGTCTCCGGAGGAGACCAGTTCGTTGCAGGCGAGGTATCTAACGTAAGGGCGACCGGTTCCATCACCAAGGTGGGCAAGGTTAAAAATACCATCGAGTACGACACCAACGATGGATTCAAGGCAGGCAACTACCAGATAACAGAAGAACCTGGAACTCTGGAGATCACTGCCAACACGACTGCCGCCATCAAGGTAAAGGCCCCGTCGGATACCAAGGTGTACGACGGCAAGACCCTCAAGGCGGGCAAGGCTGTTGTAACTGGACTGCCTGACGGATTCACCGGGACCGCAGACAGCACCGGATCCATCAAGAATGCAGGAACAGTGACGACTTCCGTCGACAAGAGCACTCTGGTGATCAGAGACGCAGACGGCAACGATGTCACCGATCAGTTCTCCAACATCACATACAGAGATGGAAATCTGACGGTAACAAAGAGAAACGTTACACTGAAGAGTGAGTCCGCAACGAAGGTATTCGACGGAACGGCGCTCACAAGGTCTGAAGTGACAGTAGGCGGACAGGGCTTCGTTGATGGCGAGGTGAAGGACACCAAGGCTACCGGATCCATCATCAAGGCAGGATCTGTGACGAACACCATCACCTACACCGAAAACAGCGCGTTCGATAAGGACAACTACGATATAACCAAGGACGAGGGAACACTCACGATCAAGAAGGTCCCTTCAGAAAAGGCTGACGTAGTAGTAACGGCGAACAGCAACAGCTGGGTATACGACGGTAAGAGCCACAGCGATGGCGGTTACACCGTATCCGGTCTGGACAAGATGCCGGCGGGATTCTCTGTAAAGGCGACTGTAGTTGGTTCAGTCAAGAACGTGGGGGACAGCGGCACAGAAAACAAGATCACTAAGGCCGCCATCATGTACAAGGGCGAGGATGTGACAGACCAGTTCGAGAGCGGAGTTGCGATCAAGAACGGAGTTCTGAACATCACGAAGAAGCCGGTGGTGATCCAGAGCGCAAGCGACTCCAAGGTGTACGACGGTAAGCCTCTCACCAACTCCAAGGTTTACTTCCAGGATGGAAAGGCCTTCGTCGAGGGTGAGGTCAAGGCAGAGGGTACCGGCTCGATCACAAAGGCCGGAAGCATTGATAACCCTATCAAGTACACCGTTGCAGATGGTTACACGCTGGAAAACTACTCGATCGAAGAGGATCTGGGAATACTCACAGTCACGAAGAACAGTGAAGCTGTTACGGTAACTGCGAGATCTGCCAGCAAGCCGTACGACGGCACGGCACTGACGGCCGGATATGACTGGACAGCACCTGCCGGCTACACGGTAGAGGCTGAGACCAGCGGTTCCATCACAGACGTTGGCAAGACAGCGAACAAGATCGATTCATACGTGGTGAGAGACGCAGACGGCAACGACGTCACCGACCAGTTCGCTAACATCAAGACCACAGATGGAACCCTTGAAGTAACGAAGAGGCAGGTAGTCCTCACATCTGGCAGTGCCACTAAGGAGTACGATGGAAAAGCCCTGACCAATGGCGAAGTTTCCGGAGGCGACCAGTTCGTCGCAGGAGAGGTGTCCAACATCAGAGCTACCGGCACCATCACCGGAGTTGGCAAGGTGAAGAACACCATCAAGTACGACACTGAGAACGGATTCAAGGCAGGAAACTACCAGATAACAGAAAACCCTGGAACGCTGGAGATCACGGCGAACACTTCGGCAAAGATCAAGGTGACCGCAGCCTCCGGCTCCAAGAAGTACGACGGAACGCCTCTGACGGCCGGTGCAGCCACAGTAACCGGACTGCCGGCAGGATTCACGGGGGCAGCGGACAGCACGGGATCCATCAAGGATGTCGGATCGCTCAAGACCGCAGTGGACAAGAGCTCGCTGGTGATAAGCGACGGTGACGGAAAAGATGTGACGGCATACTTCGCCAGCATCGAATATGCAGCAGGAGAGCTGAGGATCGATCCTAGATCGGTGACCCTCACATCCGGAAGCGCCAGCAAGCCGTTCGACAGAACGCCGCTCACCAACAGCGACATGACCGTCGGCGGAGACGGATTTGCGGCAGGCGAGGGTGCATCGTACACCTTCACCGGAAGCCAGACAGAGCAGGGCGAGAGTGACAACACCTTCGATTACACCCTGAACGATGGGACTAAGAGCAACAACTACAGCATCGAGGTGAACTACGGAAAGCTGACGGTAACAGCTCCGATACTGTACACCGCTACTATCCACTACACAGATGCCAACGGAAACACCCTGGCACCTGACTACATCGGACAGTATATGGTTGGAGACAGCTTCAGCATCACATCCCCGGCAGTGTCCGGTTACACTCCTAGAGAGGCATATGTGACCATGGCAAGCATGCCGGAGAGAAACGTAGAGGTGACCGTAGTTTACGACAGGAACCCGGATGTAACACCTGTTACTCCTGTGGTGCCGCCGGTAACTCCTCCGGTAAGACCTGGATTCAATCCTGGAACAGGAATAACCACTGGAGGTGCGGCGATCGTAGCAGGACCGAGCGGAGACACGCTCACTGACCTGGGTGACGTTAAGACACCAAAGGCCAACAGGATGCTTCACGAGAAGTGCAACATCCTGCCATTCCTGTTCATGCTCCTGACCATGATCGTGGTGATCGCGTACACGCATTCCATGAAGAAGGATCAGGAGGAGATCTTCGAACTCACAGAGGATCTGGAGGAAAAGAAGAGACTCTGATCTGAGGTATCAGAGATAGCGGACAAAGGACAGATATCAGGGAGATTTTAAGGAAAAGGGTGCCTGAGGGCGCCCTTTTCCAGTGGCCGCGAATGTGGGATAATAAGGCCGGAACATTGAGCTCAGAAGTGCAGTGAATCAGGAAAATAGCAGGAGGTTTGCGATGGGCAAGGTGAGGTCCATATCTATGAACGAGCAGGCGCTGGCTTATATGAAGCGTTTGGGACTGAGAGACGTGGTGCTGGACGTGATAAAGTTCACCAGCTGATGCGCCCCTCCGAAACTGGAGATATCAGTAGGTTTTGCTGATAAGGGAATGTCGGAAGATGAGGCTCTGGAACTGTACCGGAGCAAAGGATATGAGTGCGTAAGGGGCCCGGTGGGGATGGTTTTCTGGCCATCGAAGGGCGTGATCACCGACGGGGATATCAAGGTGGATTACGAGGAAAAACCGTGGCTCAGCACCTTTGTGGTGAAGGGTATCCGTCCGAAGGTCAGGAAGAACCAGGCAAGGGATTACACGAACGAGATGAAGGCCATACTTCAGCTGGCAACCAGGAACGGGCGCATCACCAGCCGTGAAGCGGGGAAGATGTGCCGCCTGACTCCTGAGCAGACCTCGAAGCTGATGAGGAGGATCGTCCTTGGAGGCTTCCTGGAAAAACACGGGAACGGCCGCGGCACCTGGTATTCGCCTACGGGGAAGAGACCGTAGTTACATAGGGCAACAGGCCATCAGAGCGGGGCGCTGCGCGCGGTAGCCCCGCTTTTTGAATAAAAAAGGGCTTGCGCTGTGGTACAAACGAGGGTATACTCAAGTCGTGAAGTGACAACGCATAGACGCAAGAGAGTTGTCACCGAAACACCCCTGTAATGCAAGCGTAATTCAATAAGATTACGGCGGCACATTATCCATGCCTTTGATGGCCGTCATAATATCCCGCGTGCTATGCACAGCAGAACGTCCGGAGTCGTCAGGCCCCGGACGTTCTGTTTTTTGTACAAAAAACCTAGACCACAGTTTAAAATATGGTATTGAACACATAATGCAACTGGCTATAATAATATGTAATCGCAAAACAGGCCGCGCGGTCGACAGCAGGTACATCTGTAAAGCCCTTGTAAAATGTGGTTTTTTTAACAATAGATCGAAGCCCGGTCGACTGGCGGTCTATACAAACTTCAAGGATGTTTCCGGCACCATGCCGAGGTCTGATAAAGCATGAGATTCATAGAAATAAACATAGATACAAGTCAGGAAAAGCTGGATGAGCTGACCGACAGCCTCGTCCAGGCGGGATGGGGAGTTATGGACATAAGAGATCCCGCCATGTCCAGAGCCATGTCAGAGGATCTCAGGAACGCTGAGTACTGGGATTCCCCCGACCTGGAGAGACAGCTGGCCCAGACGCCCGGGGCAGCCCTGTATTTTGAGGACACACCTTCGGGAGAAGAAGAGGCGGAAGCCCTTCAGGATCTCCTGGAAAAGTGGAACAGCGACAGTCCGGACTCCGGCGACTGTCCGGCAGGCAGTGGGCTTGCAGGATGTCTGCAGGTCTCCAGGACCGTCGTGGACGATGAGGATTGGAAAAACAAATGGAAGGTGGGCCTGAAGCCAGTGGCGGTGAGCGGACACATCACCGTATCCCCGACCTGGATCGACTATGAGCCGGGAGACGGCGAGCAGGTGATGTGGATCGAGCCTGGCATGGCCTTTGGAACAGGCACCCACGAGACCACCAGCCTCTGTGCGGAGCTCCTGGATCACTACATCTCGGCGTCCGAAGATCCTGAGAAAATAAAGGTCATGGATGTTGGATGCGGTACGGGTATCCTGTCGATCATGGCAAGGTTTCTTGGCGCCGGAGATGTGCTGGGAATAGACATAGATCCGGAAGCAGTGCGGACGGCCAGAGAGAACGTGGCGAAAAACCTTGATCCAGAAGGATCCGGCAGCGCCCCTGGTATCGAGATCCGAGAGGGCGACCTCACCAGAGGCGTGAGTTATCAGGCTGATATCATAGTGGCCAATCTTCTGGCGCCTCTGATCGAGGCGCTGACTCCCGACGCAGCAGCGCATCTGAACTGTGGCGGCGTCTACATAGTTTCCGGCGTGCTGGTCTCCCAGGAAAAAGAGGTGATGGAGGCTCTGGAGAAGAGCGGTTTCACCGTGGAAAGGATCAGAGAGAAGGATCAGTGGTGTGCCATGGCTGCCAGGCTGAACAATTAAAGGAAAATAAAAAGGTCATATGTGAGGGGTGTTGAAATGAAGACAGGATATGTAAACGGGATACTTCTGGACGGAACGGAGAATATGGTCCCTCAGAAGGACAAGATGGTGATCACAGAGGGGTCGAAGATCATCAGTGTAGAATACAAAGACAAGGCCATCGCCGACGGAACATACAGAGAATGTCAGATCGTGGATCTTAACGGGGCGTATATCATGCCGGGGCTGATCAACATGCACACTCATCTGGCATCCTCGGGGAAACCTCTTAAAGCGAGGAGCAAGAAGGACATAAAGAAGATAACTTCTCTGATGTCCTCAAACCCGCTCACCAGAAGATACGCAATGGGGCAGTTCCAGAAAAATGCCGAGACCGAGCTGGTCAGCGGCGTCACCACCGTGAGGTCCATGGGAGGGCTTTCGGATCTGGAGACGACCCTGAGAAATGACATTGCAACTGGAAAGGTCGAGGGGCCGAGGATCCTCACCTGCAACATGGCCATATCTGTGCCGGGAGGCCACATGGCGGGTTCGCTGGCATATGAGGCCACAAGTCCTGAAGAGGCGGCGTCTTTTGTGAGAAAGCTGGTGTCTCAGGGAGTGGATCTGATCAAGCTCATGGTCACAGGCGGAGTCCTGGACGCAGACGAAGAGGGCGAGCCTGGAGCTCTGAAAATGTCCCCGGACATCATCAAGGCGGCCTGCGATGAGGCACACCGTCTTGGATATAAGGTGTCGGCCCATTGTGAGAGTCCGGCAGGTGTCAAGGAGGCGCTCCGAAACGGTGTCGACTACATCGAACACGGAGCGAAGCCGGACCAGGAGATGATGGACCTTTTCAAGGAAAAAGGAGCCGCTCTCATCTGCACCATCTCGCCGACGATACCGTATGTTTTCGGAGACCCGAAGATAACCGGTTTCACAGAAATGGAGCAGAACAACTGCAGGACCGTGCTTGACGGCATCATCAGCTGCGCCAGGGCATGCCTGGAAGAGGGCATTCCGGTCGGGCTGGGCACCGACTCCGGAACGAGCTTCACGACCCACTACGACATGTGGAGAGAGCTGGCGTACTTCAGCTACTACTGCGGGGTGTCCAGGAATTTTGCGCTCCATACCGCGACCCAGGTCAACGCCGGGATCGCCGGACTCGGCCAGGTCACCGGCACCATAGAGCCGGGCAAGGCCGCTGACATGATAATGACCGAGGGGAATCCATTGAACGACCTGGAGGCCCTGAGGGGAATGTATATGGTGGTGGTCAGAGGAAAGCTGATCAGGGAGCCGCTGCTGGACAAGGTCGATCAGATAGACAAGCTGGTGGACAGGGCCAGCGTGGACGTGCGGAAAAACACGGAGGATCACGAGGAGCTGGAGAAGATCCTCGAGAATGAGGACATTGACGAGAACGCCAGGAGAGAGATTTTAGACAGGAGATAGAGACAAAATGCCAATCAAAGTACCTAACAATCTGCCGGCCATAGACATACTGACGAGAGAAAACGTTTTCGTGATGACGGACACACGGGCCATGACCCAGGACATCCGTCCGCTGAAAATACTGCTCCTGAATCTCATGCCGACCAAGATCGCCACAGAGACACAGCTCACCAGACTGCTGGGAAACACCCCGCTCCAGATCGAGCTGGAGCTCCTCCAGACCGCCACCCACAAGGCCAGCCACACCTCCGAGGAGCACATGATCTCCTTTTACAAGACCTTCGACCAGGTGAGAGAAAACAACTACGACGGGATGATAATCACTGGTGCACCGGTGGAGCTCATGGATTTTGAAGAGGTCGACTACTGGGACGAGCTGTGCGAGATCATGGAGTGGACCAAGTCCCACGTCCACAGCACATTCCACATCTGCTGGGGCGCCCAGGCGGGGCTTTACTACCACTACGGCATCCACAAGCACCTGCTGCCGAAGAAGCTCTCCGGCGTCTACAAGCACCACCTGGACTACAAGAAGGGGATGCTTTTCCGGGGCTTCGACGACGAGTTCTACGTGCCCCACTCCAGGAACACCACCGTATACAGAGAAGACATCGAGGCTATCCCGGAGCTTAAGATCCTCTGCAGCTCCGACGAGGCCGGTGTATTCTGCGTGAAGAGCGAGGACGACAGGCAGATTTTCGTCACCGGCCACTCCGAGTACGACGGCGACACCCTCAAGAACGAATACGAGAGAGACGTCAAGGCCGGCCTGGATCCCGACGTTCCGGAACACTACTTCCCGCACGACGATCCGACGAAGGAGCCTGTGGTGAACTGGCGTTCCTGTGCCAACCTGATCTACTCCAACTGGCTGAACTACTTCGTCTACCAGTCCACCCCGTACGACATACACGCTATCCAAAACGAGGAGCTGGCACCGGTGCTACAGAGGAAAAGCAGCCTCACCGCCGCGAAGTTCGGCGGCACGTCGCTGGCGGATGCCGAGCAGTTCCGCAAAGTGCGTGACATCATAAAGTCGGATCCCGCACGCAAGTACGTGGTGGTCTCCGCCCCGGGCAAGCGCTGCGATGACGATGAAAAGATAACGGACCTCCTGATCCGCGCCGCAAAGGCTCCGGCAGGAGAGGAAGGCAGAGAAGAGAGAGACAGGCTCCTGGCCCAGGTGGAGAAGCGTATCCACGACATAGCGGATATCGTGGCTCCGGAGATGGACGTGGAAAAGATCTTCGTGGAGATCAGGGAAAAGGCGGATTCCCTGGAGGGTTGCGCTCTCAGGGACTATCTGGCCAGCAGGGGTGAGTATCTGTCGGCAAGGATGCTTGCGGAGTACACAGGGGGGACCTTCATGGACCCAGCCGGGATGATCCGCTTCGACGACGAGGGCAGGCTGGACAGGACCGCCACGAGGGCGCTGCTGTCCTCGAAGCTGCGGAACGTGGAAAACGTGGTGATCCCCGGGTTCTACGGAGCAAAGGAAGACGGGACGATAGTCACCTTTTCCAGGGGAGGCTCCGACATCACGGGAGCGCTGGTCGCCTCCGCGGTCAAGGCGGATGTTTACGAAAACTGGACGGACGTTCCGGGGATGCTCATGGCCGACCCTCGCATCGTGAAGGATCCTCTCACGGTCCCTGTGATCAACTACAAGGAGCTGCGGGAGCTGGCTTTGAGGGGAGCGAACGTGCTCCACGAGGATGCGGTCGCCCCTGTGCGGAGGACCGGTGTCCCGATAAACATCAGAAGCACTGAGCAGCCGGAGCTCAACGGTACGCTCATAGTGCAGAACGCGGACTTTTACGATTCCGTGCTGGATATTTCAGGCATTTCCGGCAGCAAGGGATACGCTTCCATCGCCATCGACAAGGAAGGCATCGGAAGGTCCTCCGGTGCTCACCAGGCGCTGATGGATCTGCTGGGATCCAGGGGCATCCAGGTGGCCGGAGAGCAGATCACCACGGATTCCATCTCCATCGAGGTGGAGGCGAGGCCTCTGCGCGATGAGATAGAGGAGATCTCCAGGGAGATCCAGCATGTGGTGGACGCGGACGACGTGACCATTTCCTCCGGGCTGGCGACCATTGCGGTGGTGGGCCGGAACATGGCGGACAAGTCCAGCGTGGCGGTGAAGGTGTTTGAAGCCCTCGCCAACGAGCACATAAGTACCAGATTCGTTGACCACAGCGCCGACAGCATCAGCATCCAGCTGGGCGTCAGCGAAAGCGATTACAAGAAGGCCATCAGGGCGATATACAGGCAGTTCAGCCTCATCCGCTGATGAGTGCGGTGGTGGATCGCACGAGAGGGAATAATGAAATGGTTAAGAGAAACGAGATAGAAAAGGGGCGCAAGGAAAACAGCGCGGTGAAAGAGCGGATCATCAACGTTGCGTGGGATCTGTTTTCGGAGAAGGGGTTCGAGGCCACGACCCTGAACGACATCCTGGAAGCTGCGGGCATTGCGAAAGGGACTTTTTACTACTACTTCAGGGGAAAAGACAGCCTGCTCACTACCCTTTCCGTGGTGCTGGACAATTACTATGCAGAGCTTGACAAGGAGCTCAGGGACGAGGACAACGCCTACGACAAGCTGATGTACCTGAACTACAAGGTCCACACGATGATAGGAGAGAAGATCGATCCGAATCTGATGGCGAATCTGTACTCCGCCCAGCTTCTCCATGAGGATAAGGGATACCTGCTGGACAGGAACAGGTATTATTTCAGGCTCATCACGAAGATAATCGACGAGGGCCAGAAGAGGGGGGAGATCATCCGGAACAAGTCCGTGGACGAGATAGTCCGGATATACAGCCTCTGCGAGAGGGCGCTCATCACCGACTGGTGCATGAACAACGGGGACTACGATCTGGGCGCCTTCAGCAAGGAATACATGCCGATGTTCTTCGCTCAGTTCAAGGCATAGCGACGGAGTGCGGAGCCGGATAACGACATTGATGAGACCTTCATCGCAGCGTTTTGCGGGAAATATTTGATGATACGATAGAGTTTGACTGTGAGGCCAGACCCTGCTGAGAAAGCGGGATCTGGTTCTTTTTGTGTTTTACTATTGACAATTTTATAACATTTAATATAATGAACTTAAGTTTAGACCACGGTCTAACTGAGCCGCCGGACATCCATGAGCAGGACGGGTGCCGGGGCCGGAAGATCCCGCAGATTCAAAGGAGACTGGAATGCATTACATCACCAACATCCAGAAGTTCTCCATACACGATGGAGACGGAATAAGGACCACTGTTTTCTTCAAGGGCTGTAAGCTCCGCTGCCAGTGGTGCCACAATCCGGAGACCCAGAATTTCAAGCCGGAGATCCAGTACGACAGTGACAAGTGCACGGGCTGCGGCCGATGTGTCAATGCCTGCCCGAATGGAGCACTTTCATTCTCACAGGCGGCTCCGGGGGAAGCTCCCACTGTGGTGACGGATCAGTCAAAGTGTCAGCTCTGCGGCCGGTGCGTAGACGTCTGTCCACAGTGCGCAAGGGACATCATCGGAAAAGAATATTCGGTGCCATCCCTTGTAAAAGAGATAATGAAGGATCGTATGTTCTACGAGGATTCCGGAGGTGGTGTGACTCTCTCCGGGGGCGAGGTCATGGCGATGGATAAGGAATATCTCGTCAGCCTGTGCCAGGCTCTGCACCGCCAGGGGATCGACATCACGATCGATACCTGCGGAGAGGCTCCCTGGGAGACGTACGAGGCCATCATCCCGTATGTACACACCTGGCTCTACGACATCAAGACCCTTGATGATGAGCTTCACCGGAAATACATAGGAGCTGGCAACCAGCTCATTCTTGACAATCTTAAGAAGCTCGCCGCAGCCGGTGAGAGGATCTACATCCGGATCCCGGTGGTGAAGGAAGTGAACGGGACAGAGGAGAGTATGAGAGACGTCATACGGTTCCTGGGAGAAAATCACATCGCCCCTCCTCAGATAAACCTGCTGCCCTACCACGACACGGGCAAATCAAAATACCCGCGTCTCGGGCGCGAATACGAAGCCGAAAATCTGCACGCTCCGGACAATGAGGAGATGCAGTCATTTGTAAAAATGTTCAACGAAGCCGGATATGGCAATGTTAAAATCGGAGGTTAACATGGCAGAGGAAAGAGGAATGAACCAGAGGATCAAGAACCTGCGCAAGATCAGCACCGAGACTCAGCCGAGCGTGGATCTTGAGAGAGCGAAGATCGAGACGGACTTTTACAAGGAAAATGAAGGAAAGTATTCCGTCCCTGTGATGAGGGCGATGTTCTTCAAGAAGTACATGGAGGAAAAGACCCTGTACCTTGGGGATGACGAGCTGATCGTTGGAGAGAAGGGATCGAGGCCACAGGCGTGCCCGACATTTCCTGAGATCTGCACCCACACAGTAGAGGACATGGAGATCATGAACGCCAGAGATCTGGTTTCCTTCTCCGTAACTCCTGAAGACATCGAGCTTGAGAGAGAAGAGATCATACCTTTCTGGAAGGGCAAGTCCACCAGAGAACATCTGCTGGAGAGGATGACACCGGAGTGGAAAGAGTGCTACGCCGAGGGTATCTGGACCGAGTTCATGGAGCAGAGAGGACCTGGCCACACATGCGGCGGAAAGAACGTCTTCATCAAGGGCTTTGAGGATTACAAGAAGGAGATCCAGGAGGCTCTCGACGCTCTTGATTTCCTCAACGATCCTGAGGCATACGAAAAGGCAGAAGAGCTGAAGGCCATGGCCATCGACTGCGACGCCATCTGCATCCTGGGCGAGAGATACAGGAAGCTGGCCCTCGAGAAGGCTGCGGAGGAAAAGGATCCGCAGAGGAAAAAAGAACTCGAGCAGATC
>ERZ791922.975-NODE-975-length-13201-cov-3.175339_pt1 | contig 13201 bp, 11 predicted proteins | sample MGYA00510134_ERZ791922 | MGnify/ENA primary metagenome ERZ791922 (study PRJEB30046, sample SAMN00792101) | human gut metagenome | study: EMG produced TPA metagenomics assembly of the A metagenome-wide association study of gut microbiota in type 2...
CAGCGGTTTTCTACGTTCATCCGACCGGAAGTCCGCACAGCCAAATCCAGATTTCATTAATAACGGAAGGTATTTTTCGTACTCTGCTCCCTCGTCTCTGGGCACCCTGTCCCTTACGGCATCCCGTATTGCCAGAGCGATCATTTCTCCTGCCAGCTTTACATCTTCTGCCAGGTCATCCCCTCTGGCTTTACCGCCGGCGATCACCGAGGCGAATAGATCCCCTGTCCCGGAGTAGCCTTCACCGATAAACGGATGCGCATAAAACTGTGTCCTGTCTTTCGTGACCGCAAGATTCCCCATCATTTCCCTGCCATCCGCACTGTCCCGGAAGCGTATTCCGGTGACAACTACCTCTTTCGGTCCGTTCTCCATCACGCGGCGGGCGAGCTTTTCCGCGGTATCCACAATCTTTGTTCCCTCCCGTGGAATTCCCGGGTTATTATACTCATCTTCAGCTCCTGCCGGTTTTGCGATCACGCCCGGGTCTGTATCTGCCAGAAGACAGAGCTCTGTCAAATTTGGAGTGATGATATCTGCCTGTTTTGCAAGACGTTTCATATCCTGCTGGAACTCAGCAGAAAATATAGAGAACCGCTCCCCGTTGTCCCCCATGATCGGATCTACCAGCAGAAACGTATCATCCCTGTAAAATGTCTCCAGAAAGTCAATGGCTTTCCCGATCTGACGACATCCGGACATGAAGCCCATGTAAATCCCGTCAAACCTGACGGACATTTTCTTCCACTCCCTCTGAATCTCCGCCATTTTGTCCGTATAGTCATCATAAAAATAACTGGGATATCCTGTCTGCGCGCTCAGAACGGCTGTCGGCAGCGGACACGGCTGCACCCCCATCGCAGCAATCACAGAGATCGCTGCAGTGAGGGAGCATCTTCCAAAACCGGACAAATCATTTACTACTGCGATTTTTTTTGTCATAACTTTCCCTTTCGCCGCCGGTTTCTCATTATTTTAATTTTCGCTTTTACGGATCGGCTTTAGAACAGCCGCCGAATGCCGTCCCATATTGATCACGATCTCGCCCTTTTGCACAATGTACTCGTCATAAGTGGTTGTATACCCATTCTCATATGTATAGACAAGCCGTCTCATCCTGCCTTCTTTCGGCACGCCGGACAGCCATACGGGAACGGTGATTTCTTTCAGCTCTTTACTGTTATTAAGAACAACAACAATCTGCTCGTTTCCCTGGAATCTTGCATATGCAAGAATATTATGATCTGCAAAAAGGAGCTTGATGGATCCTTTGCGAAGCGGTTTTTCTTCTTTATGGATCCGGATCATCTCTTTGTGAAATTCCAGCAGCTCTTTGTCTTCATTTCCCCATGGAAATGTACGCCGGTTGTCAGGATCTGTGAAACCGCACACTCCGGCCTCGTCTCCATAGTAAATCGTAGGCGCGCCGACCCAGGTCATCTGTACAACTACTGCTTCTCTCATGACCGCGTGATTCACGCCTTCCGCCGCTGCTTTTGGGCCCACGTGCTCCGCGCGCCCCACAATGTGGTTTGTGCGTGTAAGAAATCTTGAATGGTCATGGTTAGATAACTCATTCATTGCCACCTGAAGAGACGGCGTGAGCATGCTTGCCATAAAATGCCGCATCGCGCCTATAAAGTTATCCGGATTTCCCCACAGATCAGTACGCCTCTCATCACTGTGTTTCTCCATGCCGGTGAGGAACCAGGTCAGAGGCTCCATAAATGCGTCATAATTCATGACACTGTCCCACTCATCTCCCTGAAGCCACTCGATCGGATCCCCGTAATGCTCTGCCAGTATGAGCGCCTCCGGATTTGCCTTCTTCACCTCTGAGCGGAAGCGTTTCCAGAACATATGATTATACTCATTGCTGCATCCGAGATCCGCTGCAACGTCAAGCCGCCAGCCGTCAACATTATAAGGCGGAGAAACCCATTTCTTTCCAATATCCATTATATATTGCTCAAGCTCCGGTGAATCTTCATACGAAAGCTTGGGAAGCGTATCGTGCCCCCACCATCCGTCATAACTCCCATTGTAGGGCCATGCTTCATCCCGGTTGTCATAGAAATGGAAAAAATCCCTGTACGGACTGTCAGCACTCACATACGCGCCCTTCGGATACTCCGGCTGCTGCTCATAGATCCGTTCTCTGTCCATCCATTTATTAAAGGAACCGCAGTGGTTGAACACTCCGTCCAGGATCACTCTCATTCCTCGTTTGTGCATCTCATCTACCAGACGGGCAAAGAACTCATTGCTTGCCTCGAGATTACGGATATCTCCTGTACGCTTCTGATACTTTGTCGCATGGACATTATCCTGAGCGCCCGATGGGAGCACCTCTCCGCCGTCCACAGCAATTTTCCCGTAATGCGGATCAATGTAATCATAGTCCTGGATGTCATACTTATGGTTAGACGGAGACACAAACAGCGGGTTAAAATAAATCACCTCGACTCCCAGATCCTGAAGGTAATCCAGCTTATCCATAACTCCCTGGAGATCGCCTCCGTAAAAATTATGGATATCCCTGGCGGCAGGAGTCTGATTCCAGTCTCTGATCTTTGTGCTCGGCTCTCCGATATAAATGTACTCACGGTCTTCCACATCATTGGAAGGATCACCATTGCAGAAGCGATCCACAAAAATCTGATACATGACTGCACCCTTTGCCCACTCCGGCGTAGAAAATCCCGGTACGATAGTAAAGGCGTAGTAGTCTTCTCTGTGATCCGATACACCATATCGGTTGTAATACCAGATCTGCTCGCCTTTTTTTATCTCAAATGAATAACAGAAGGGCTCTGCGCCAAGCTGCCATTCGATCTCATAAAAGTCAAACTCATCTCCGGAACACACCTTCCACATTGCATGGCTGTACTCTCCGGTAAGAAGGTTCACCTCTTCCACATCATTATGTGCTGTCCGGAAACGCAGAAATACCTTTTCGTTTACCGCCGGCTCCGCAGGACGGACATAGTCCTGCGTACCGTCACAGAACAGAGCGTCTCTGTTCATAATTTAATCCCCCTTAGTCTCGCCGTCCTCATCAAACAATGCCTCAAACTCGCTTCTCGTGATCTTTTCCTTTTCTAACAGAAGCTTTGCACATTTATCCAGAACATCATGATGATCCTGGATGATCCTGCGCGCCTTCGCGTAACACTCATCGATGATCCGTTTTACTTCTTCATCGATCGTTCCGGCAACTTTCTCACCATATCCTCTTGATGTGTGCCCGAAATCTCTTCCGATAAATACTTCGTCGCTGTCATTATCATAATTAATCAAGCCCAGACGCTCGGACATGCCGAACTTGGTGATCATTGATTTTGCGATCGCCGTTGCCTGCTTGATGTCCTGGGACGCCCCTGTGGTGATATCATCGAAGACTTCCTCCTCTGCCACTCGTCCTCCCAAAGCCACTGTGATTTCCTGGAGCATATGCCCCTTTGTATTAAACATATCATCCTTCTCCGGAAGCGGCATCGTATATCCGCCGGCTCCTCCAGTCGGAATGATGGATACGCTGTAAACCGGTCCCACATCCGGCAGAGTGTGGAACAAGATCGCGTGTCCCGCCTCATGATAAGCTGTGATTCTGCGCTCTTTCTCAGAAACGATACGGCTCTTCTTCTCCGGACCTATGCCTACTTTTACAAATGCATGGCGGATATCCTGCTGCTGAATAAACACTCTGTTATCTTTCGCCGCCAGTATTGCCGCCTCATTTAACAGATTCTCCAGATCCGCTCCTGTAAACCCGGCTGTTGTCTGCGCGATCTGGCGCAGATCCACGTCGTCTCCCAGCGGCTTATTCTTCGCGTGCACTCTCAGGATCTCTTCCCTGCCTCCCACATCCGGGCGTCCTACGATCACGTTCCGGTCAAACCGTCCGGGACGGAGGATCGCCGAATCAAGGATATCCTTACGGTTCGTCGCCGCCATGACAATGATCCCTTCATTCACACCAAAACCATCCATCTCAACGAGAAGCTGGTTAAGTGTCTGCTCTCTCTCGTCATGTCCGCCGCCCAGACCGCTTCCGCGCCGTCTCGCCACGGCGTCGATCTCATCGATAAACACGATGCATGGAGCGTTTTTCTTCGCATCCTGGAACAGGTCGCGCACACGGGATGCTCCCACGCCGACAAACATCTCTACGAAATCAGATCCGGAGATGCTGAAAAACGGAACTCCCGCTTCCCCTGCCACCGCCTTGGCAAGCAGCGTCTTACCGGTCCCCGGGGGACCCTCCAGCAGGACGCCCTTTGGGATCCTGGCGCCGAGCTGTACATACTTCTTGGGTGCTTTCAGAAAATCTACAATCTCCTCCAGCTCTTCTTTCTCTTCTTTCAGTCCCGCCACATCCGCAAATGTGACTTTGATCTCATCCTGCCCTGTCATCCTGGCGCGGCTCTTCCCGAAATTCATTGCCTTTGCATTCGCCCCGCCGTTCTGCCGGTTCATCAGATAAAAGATGAGGAACACGCCCGCGAGCGTGATCAGCAGCGGGAGAAACACAGTTGTAAACACGGATTCTTCGGGTACCGCAGACATACTGTACGCCACTTCATGCTCGTCAAGAAGATCTTTTACATCCTCCACATCAGAGACATTCACTGTTCTCGCCCCATCCTCGCCCTTCAGCATGAAGGACACCGTACCTGTGGGCACGGCGCTGTTTAGGTCAATATATACGTCGGTCACATTGCCCTGCTGGACCTGGGAGACAAAATCCGTATATCCCATCTCCTGGCGGTGCATCTGCATCCTGCCTGCCATCCAGAGAGCCGCCACTACGATCACAATAAACATAAGGATCGTAGACACATTGATGCTCCTGTATTTCCTGTTATTATCCAAAATCTATACTCCTTCCTATTCCAGACCTTCCACGACTCCAATGTACGGAAGGTTTCTATATTTCTGGGCATAATCAAGCCCGTATCCCACAACAAACTCATCCGGGATCTCAAAACCGCAGTAATCCACTTTCACATCCTTCACCCTGCGCTCCGGTTTATCCAGGAGCGTGCAGAGCCGCATGCTGGCCGGATTCCTCTTCTTCAGGACATCCATGAGATAATACAGCGTATTGCCGGAATCAATGATATCCTCAACGATCAGCACTTCTTTATTCTCGATGGACTCATCCAGGTCTTTTGCAATACGCACAACCCCGCTGGAAGCAGTCCCGTCTCCGTAGCTTCCCACGCACATGAAATCCATGGATACCGGTACTGTGATCCTCTTTGCAAGCTCGCACATAAAGAATACGCCGCCCTTTAATACACAGATAAGGTGTACCTGTTTTCCTGCATAATCCGAGCTGATCATATCTCCCAGCTCCCTGATCCTTTCATCAACCTTTTCCTCGGGGATCAAAACCCTGATCGTCTCTGCCATTTCCTTTTTCCTCCGTTATCTTTATCTCAAGAATCTTCTCTGTCCTGCTGTTGACATGGTACGCCCGGCTCATCCTGTACCCGGGGACCCATATGATGTGAGTCCCGTCCGCGATGAGGAGCATACGGTCTCTTTCTTCCCGCGGAACTTTCTCATTCACAAAATAAGATTTCAGCTTCTGGCGGCTTCCTTTCTCGTCAATAACGAGATAATCGCCGCTCTGCCTCGTTCTCGCAGAAAGACTGTATTTTATTATATCATAATCAAACCGTTTCGTGTAACTTTTTTGCGGGATCGCTTCTGCTGATGAAACGTCAGCGTTTTCCACAAACCGACACACGATCCGCTGTCCTGTCTCCGGGATCACCGTCTCCCCGGGAATGCACAGCGGGACCGCAAAATTCCCCTTAGTTTCTTCCTTCTTCCTGATGCGTACTCCGGCATATGTCCGCTCTGCCTGTATTCCTCCGGGAAGATCAAACTTCCTGCCCGCCTGCTTTCCAAAAAGATCTGCCACCGCACTCACATGCACGGTCCCGATATCTCGCTCCTGCCCCCTGACACAGGCAAGACACCTTCTTAAAAGCTGGGTCCGCACAGCAGGCATCTCCTGTTCAAACCGCTCCTTATCTATCTCCAGCGCCCGTATCTCTCCGGGTTTTGACTCATGGCTGCCGCCAGCCCGCGTGCTTTGACCATCTTTTACGCATTTCTCCCACGCAAGATCTACTCCCCGTTCCAGATAATCCCAGATTTCCCGAGCCTGATGTGACAACTCATCCAGATGCCCCGCGGTCCCCCTGTTCACCTGTTCCTCAAGGATCGGCAGGACATTATGCCGGATGCGGTTCCGTGTATAATCGTCACCACTGTTTGTCACATCATCACACCAGGATATCCCCCGGGCTCCAAGATATCTTTCCGTCTGCTTCCTCGTAAGGGTGAGAAGCGGGCGGATCCACCTGCCAGATACCGGGCGGATACCGCCAAGCCCTTTCAGCCCGGTGCCCCGCGCCATATTGAGCAGAACTGTCTCCGCATTGTCATCTCTGTGGTGAGCAGTAGCGATCCTGGTCCCGCCGTCCTCGCGGCACATCGTCAGGAAAGCCTCCCTGCGGACTACACGCCCAGCCTCCTCAGGAGATTGTTTCCGTTTCCTGGCGATTAATTCCACATTTTCGTGAAAAAAGCGGCAGGGCACACCCAGCTCCCGGCAGAGCCTCCTTACGTATTCTTCATCTGCATCCGCCTCAGCGCCCCGCATCCCATGATTCACATGGCATACCTTTACCCGGAACCCAATCTCTTCCTGCAGTGCGAAAAGCACAAAAAGCAGGCATACCGAGTCTGCTCCGCCCGATACACCCGCGATCACCACGTCACCCTTCTCGATCATGCCGTGTTTCCTGATAAATCTTTCTACTTCTCTTTCTTCACTTCGCATCATATGTAAACTATAACCAATTCATTCCCAAAAGTAAAGAGTCCTAGGATTCCCAGACCCCCACCGCCAGCACTGTCATATCATCCGCCGGCTCTTTCCCTGTCCACGCAAGTACCTGCTCCAGTATATGATGCGCCATCTCTCTCGGATTGGAAATGGAGCTCCCCTGTATGATCGTCTCCAGCAGGATATCCTGCTCTCCCACCGGCAGAGCGTCCAGCACTCCGTCTGTCACCATGATCACAAAATCCCCGTCTTCCAGCTTCCGCTTTACAGAATCGATCTCAATGTGGTTCATCACACCGATGGGAAGACTGGTGGAGCTCAAGTGTTCCACACTGTCCTTTTTCTTTATAAATGTGGAAGACGCACCTGCCTTTATGATCTCGCACTCGCCGGTATACAGGTCAAACACTGTCATATCCACCGTAGAATAATGAATCTCCTCCCGCCCTATGACCAGAGTTGTATTAATCATCTGGATCGCTGTCTTTTCCGGGAATCCTGCTGCCAGCAGCTCTTCCAGCAGCTCAATAACCAGCGTACTCTCCCTGCACGCTTCCTCTCCGGAGCCCATTCCGTCTGAGAGGACCACGCCGCGCCGCCCGCCGGGCATGTCCATCATGGAAAAGTTATCCCCTGAGATGTTCGAGCAGCCTTTCCCGATCCGCGCTGTTCCCTGCATAGTATAAAATGCCGGTCCCTCTCTGCACACAATTGTCATGTATTTGGTCCCAAGCATCTGCGCACTGTCCCCCGGGAGGATAAATTTTCTTCCCGCCGCCTCGGACACAGCCCGCACGATCGCTTTCACCGGAGTCTTTTCCTTTCTCATACTCCGCGCGGTCACATGGATCTCATACTTTCCGTCCCCATTCATAAAAAAATGCGTGTACAGCACACGGATATCCTTTTTCTTCAGAGAAACGGCGATCTTTTTCTCCAGCCTCTCATCAGTAAAGATACTGTCCTCCAGCTCTTTTGCCGTGTGCTGCATCATATCCGCAAAAGTATCGAGCTGAATCGCGCAGCTCTCCCTGCTCCTTGCCATCCTGTTTACCCAGATGATATTCTGCCGCGCGCCGTGAAATCCTTCCAGCGTCTCCCTCAGGAACCGAGGCGCCATGATGCACCGCTGCATCAGCTTCCGCTTTGTCTCTGTGTTCAGCTCGTTTCCGTACTTGTCCACTGCTGAAAGTACGTCATATCCCATCTGGTATGTATGCACAAAATTTTCTCCCCAGCACCAGCCGCATTTCTCACACTTTGCGCACACGCGTTCCCTTACCCGCTTAAAGATTTCCTCGATCTCTTCCGAGGAAAACGCCTGCCGCTTTTCTTCCAGCCCAAGGAACGTGCGGGAGAGCTGCCGCAGCGAATGCGCAAATTTCTCAATCTGTTCTACATATGGGCTGTCGTGCAGCGCCTGTCCATCATCCATACTGTTATCTCCCTTTCTGTCATGATCCTTGTTATGTAAAATAGAAGTGGATCTTCCTGTGAATAAACAAAGACCCCGGGAAATCCTTCCCGAAGTCTTCATTCGTAATCCTTGTCCTATATTTTTTTATCATCATCTTTTGAAGCGCTTACTGCGCCGGTCTGAACAGGATCTCATTGGGATCCACCAGATCCAGCTTTTCTTCAGCGGTATCCTTGATGTAATCATCCGTCTTTACGTATTCTTCGAATTCTTTCACTTCTTTTGCGCGCTGCTCTTCTTCCTTGATCTGTGCTTCGAGTTCCTCTTCCTGCGCCTTGTACTGTGCATTTTTCGCATTCAGCTTTACGGAACTTACTGCAAGCACGCCCGAGAGGACCACCAGGACCATACAAATCAGAAGGACACTCCTCTTATGCTGCCTGAGCCTGGGATTTTTCCTTTTGGCTCTCTGCCTTCCGGCTTTCTGTTGTCTTGTCTTATTCATTCATACTCACCCTGCTTATCAATTTGTAATTTATGCTCCCCGTTATTAAAGATTATTGTATATGCTTTTTTATCTTTTTTCAAGGCTTTTATTTTTCCCTTTTTCACGGTGCAAAACAGAGCTGATTTTTCTTCCTGCCTTCCGCCCAAGACATTCCAGCATGTATCCGGCCCCGGCCCCTGATACCAGACCAAGCATAAAAAACCACCGGATACTTCCAAACGTAGTCTCATACATTCTATTGAAAATGTAAGCGCTGGCGGCAACCCAAAAAATCAGGTCCTCAGCTCCAACTATCCGCAGGCTGTGCGGAATCAGCTTTCTGAGGCAGGAGAGGATCCCGTAGGCAAACATTACAGTCATGCCTGACAGCCCGGCATAGAGAAAAACGCCTGCTTCCGTCCCGATACCGAGTATCATAGCCGCCTACTTAAACAGCTTTGACAGAAAGCTCTCAGTGGTCTTTGCCGCAGTCTGTGAAATATTGGAATAGGCAATGCTGTCAATGCTCCCGGAGAGGTCCACCTCTCCTTTTTCCACACTGAGCCTGTTCACATGCAGATCCGTGCCCTTAACCATCAGCATTCCCTGCTCTGTCTCCAGCAGAATCTCATTCAGGTCAAAAGAAAGGACATCCAACACCCCTGTCACCGCAGCTGTTTTCCTGTTGTTGACCACCAATTTATGTGTCTTCGCAATACGCTGTTCTTCCATCCGCACTCCCTCCCACTCTGCTTTTAAATATATGAGAGACAGCCTTTATTTATTCCTAAAGATATTTGAACAGATCCTTTGCCTGCTCCTTTTTCGTTGTTTCCTGCACGTCCAGCACTTCCACCTTTACAGTCTTTGTGCCAAACCCGATCTCGATCACATCTCCGGGTTTTACTTGTACTGATGCCTTAGCCGGTCTGCCGTTGACCATAACGCGCCCTGCATCACAGGCTTCATTTGCCACGGTCCGCCTCTTGATGAGACGGGATACTTTCAGAAATTTATCCAGACGCATCTTCTTTCCTCCTCGTTCTTCTTTCATCTCATATCTCACTGCTGCAGAGCTCTTATTTTTCCGCAGTAAGCGCAAAAAGCACCTGCGATGCCCGCTCAGCATCGCAAGTGCCTGTCCGTTCATTTATCTTAAGTGTAAGACAAGATTAGTTGATAGCATCCTTTAATGCTTTTCCTGCTTTGAACTTCGGTGCCTTGCATGCATCAATCTTCATTGTCTGTCCTGTCTGCGGGTTTCTTCCTTCTCTTGCCGCTCTCTTGCTTACCTCGAATGTTCCGAAGCCTACGAGCTGAACTTTATCGTCATTTTTAAGCTGCTCTGTAACAACGTCGATAAAAGCCTTTAAAGCTTTTTCAGAATCTTTTTTAGAAATTTCTGCCTTCTCTGCAATTGCTGCGATAAGTTCTGTTTTGTTCATAGGTAAATCCTCCTCTTTGTTGTACCTGCATACAATTTTATACTGATTTTTTAAAGGGGAATACGCCTGGTCGTCCGCATGATTCCACCTTTATGTACTGTTATAACGGTTTCATAAAGCTTTGTCAAGATTTTTCAGCGTTTTTCCGGCCCATTCCCCTTTGTATATCCCAGCTTATCCCATAACAGGTTTCAGAGCTTCTGCAAGTTTGTCTTTCTCTGCCTGTGCCTCAGCGAGGTCTTTCCCCAGCGTTGTGTAATAGATTTTGATCTTGGGTTCTGTCCCGGACGGACGAACGATCACGGTCTCATTGTTCTCCAGCTTGTAGATCAGCACATTTGCGGCCGGAAGACCAGTCTCCTCCGGTTTCTCATAATCTGTCACCGATGATACGCTGTATCCGGCAATCTCTTTCAGCGGTTCCCTGCGGAGCTTCTCCATGATGCCCGCCATCTTGTCCATGCCGCTTAAGCCCGGGAATTCAAAACTGTCTACCTTATTGAGGTAACGCCCGTACTGTGCATAAATTTCTTCCATCCTCTGTTTCAGTGAACTTCCGATGCTCCTGTAATATGCCGCCATCTCACAGATCAGCATAGAGCCGATGACTGCATCCTTGTCTCGTACATACGGTCCTGCAAGGTATCCGTAGCTCTCCTCAAATCCGAAGATAAAACGATCTACTTCGCCCGCCTGCTCTAACTGAGCGATCTGATCGCCGATCCATTTGAATCCCGTCAGCACGCTCCTCAGCTCAACGCCATAGTGCTCTGCGACCGCGTCAGCCAGAGGTGTGGAAACAATAGACTTCACTGCCACCGGATTCTCCGGCATAGTTCCCTTCTCAATGCGTCCCGCGCAGATATAGTCGAGGAGCAGCACACCCACTTCGTTTCCACTCACCAGCTCATAGGATCCGTCCGGGCACTTCATGGCGATACCGACACGGTCTGCATCCGGGTCTGTAGCCAGCATCAGATCCGCCCCTGTCTCTTTCGCTAGGTTCAGTCCCTGCTCAAGAGCCTCAAAAATTTCAGGGTTCGGATAGCTGCATGTAGTAAAATAACCATTCGGATATTCCTGATCCGGTACGATAGTGATGTCTGTCACTCCGATATCCTTTAATATCTGTGTGACCGGCACAAGCCCGGATCCATTCAGCGGGCTGTACACCAGTTTAAGACCGGCAGTCTTACACAGCCCCGGACGCACCTGCCGGGACTCAATAGCGTCATAGAGCGCCCTCTTGCAGTCATCACCCACAAAACGGATGAGTCCTTCCTCAACTCCCTGCGCAAAGGACATATATTTCGCCCCTGTCAGGACATCTGTCTTCTGAATCTCTTCATATACGATCGCTGCCGCGTCATCTGTCATCTGGCATCCGTCCGGTCCGTATGCCTTATATCCGTTATATTTTGCAGGATTATGGGAAGCAGTCACCATAACTCCCGCATTGCAGTTATAATAGCGTGTAGCAAAGGAAAGCGCGGGCACAGGCATCAGAGCGTCATAGATCCTTACTTTGATCCCGTTGGCAGCCAGCACTCCTGCCGCTGTCTTAGCAAACACATCGCTCTTCAGGCGGCTGTCGTAGCTGATCGCCACAGTCTGTGTACCGCCCTGGGTTTTCACCCAATTTGCAAGTCCCTGGGTAGCCTGGCGCACGACATAGATATTCATGCGGTTTGTTCCCGCGCCGAGTACGCCGCGCAGTCCCGCTGTCCCGAATTTCAGTGCAACTGCAAAACGTTCTTTGATCTCATCATCTTTTCCTTCGATTTTTGCCAGCTCCGGCTTCAGGTCTGCATCCTCCAGATCCGCTGCCATCCAGCGCTTATACTCTTCCTGATACATTTTTACCACTCCTACTGTCTTTTTATTGATTTTTTTGTACAAAATCACAAATAAATCCAGTTCTAATATACCATGTTTCAGCCCGGACAGCAACAAAACTCTGCTATATATTTAAAGAAAATACTTCCTCCAGAAAATGCTGTTTTTCTTCTTCCTGACGCACGGAGAGCCTCAGCTTTTCTACACATTTTTCAGGCAGCCACGCCTTATTCGATCGATAATAACTGTCGGCCGTCTTCCAGAATTTCTCCGGGTACGCAAGGAAAAGCCCCAGATATTCCCGCTCCTGCGGACGGATCGGGCGCTCTTCCTCATATGCCTCAAGCAGCTTTTGTCCTGTTTTTTGTTTCCAATGATGTTTTTCCATTGCTTTTCTCATGAAGTAATACAAATCATGTGTTTGGATATCCGAGCACATACGCTCAAACCCCGTCACCGCCATCCAATCCTTTAATATCAGAAGGTTATGGTAATTGTAATCGCCATGTACCAGGCTCCCCCTCCGCATGCTCTCCTCATATAAGTCCTCACATCCTGATTCTTCCATCTTCTGCAGGACCTTTTCAGCCATACCGTACATTTTCTCAAAGCTTTCAAGATAAAGATATTCGAATTCATTCTTCGCCACCCGTCCTCGGATAAATGAACGCACCTTTTTCAGTTCACGGTTATGGCGCATGATCTCCTCCAGCGGGCTCTTTCTCCCGGGGAACAGATCAGGCAGGCTGACAGATTCCAGCTCGGCAGAGACAGCATCCAATTCCCGGTGCAGGATGGCAAGCTGCCCTGCCGCCTTCAAAAGCTCGCCTTCTTGCCGGATGTCGCACTCTCTACCCTGATACCACCTTTTCAGCATATAGACTGTGCCTTCCCGGGAAGTAACAAGCAGTTCTCCGTCTTTTGAGAATATCGGAGTGTCAACTTTCACATTTCCTCTCTTCTCGATTCTGCTGAGCGCCTCATATAATAAGGGGGCGCGCCGCGCCGATATCTTAGTCTCCTTCAGCAGCATCGTCCCCTCATTTGTATCGCAAAAAAACGCACCCCTTATCCTTCGGGTGCCTTTTACTTCTATATTATACTGTTCCAATACTTCCAGCTCATATTCCTCTCTCATAGCCGCCCCC
>ERZ791922.983-NODE-983-length-13111-cov-42.340839_pt1 | contig 13111 bp, 16 predicted proteins | sample MGYA00510134_ERZ791922 | MGnify/ENA primary metagenome ERZ791922 (study PRJEB30046, sample SAMN00792101) | human gut metagenome | study: EMG produced TPA metagenomics assembly of the A metagenome-wide association study of gut microbiota in type 2...
GATTGTAGCAGAATAAAAAATGAAAAAAAAGATACGGATGATTACTTACTTACGAATGTTTACGGATATCTGAAATTTCTGCTGGACCATCGGCCAACGAAAGAAATGACCGATGATCAGCTCGCAGAGCTTGCACCCTGGAGCCAAAAACTCCAATCTATCAAAAATCGCATGTGAATTATAGTGAATTACTCCAACTCGCAAAGGGCTGGGGTAATTTTATATCTGGCCGCATCATTATTTGGCGGTTACGAACGTCTGCGTCGACCGGTATTTGAAGAAGAAAAAGTAGAAGAATTGTATGGAAAGATTCTGATGTCAGCGAAAGCGCCAAAGAAAGACGGAAAAGGATATGAATATCCGGTGATTGGACATATGGTTGGATTAAATGGAAAGATACAGGGGGAGAGGAAACGACTGTTGTACATGGCTGGATATTAAATTGGGACAAAACATGCTATTTCACCAAAAAGATAAATCAAAAAGAAAGTTGCCAACGATTACTTGACAGTAACCCCATGTTATTTTTCAAATATACGATTTGCAATTTGCTTGTGTCACAAGTATATCACATACCATCTAACAAATAAATTCACAGTTGAAATTTTACGTTGATAACAAATTTCAATGTCTATTTCTGTGAAATATGGATAATAGAAAACAACAGGCAATCCTATAGACTGCCTGCCATATAAAATAACTCATATCAAATTTTTATTATTCAAACTCGGGTGCGGTTGATGTAATCTAGACGCTTTTTAGTACACATTTGTGTCATTTTGTATTCATATTCTCTGAATTTTATCTGATATTTTTCTCGTACCAAATTATTAGAGCCAAAATAGAGCCATCACAATTTCTATTTTTATTCCCCCGCAACTTAAATATTATCTAAAAATTCAAATGTCAAAAATGCTTATCTGTGTTTCCTTTAACGACACAACCTTTCTAGTACTAATCCTATCATCTTTTTCTATATGACCACATAAAAGTGGTGACAAAGGATCATACTTTTGGAAATTAGACTCCACACTTTTCGCACTATAATTCGCATAACAATATACACATCCGTTTTTACATGTATTATATGTACCTACCTCAACACTTTCTACGCAGCCACATTCAATACGCTGATTTTTGTCTTTATTTATCTTTAATTTGCAACCTATAATTTTTTCAATTAATTCCTTATCAATACAGGAATTATGAATTATTCCATATTCATCCAAATCAACTTTTTCAGCACAACTTCCAATTTTGATATGATTTTCTTTTGCTATATTACTTAATTCTTTTGCAAATTCCCGTAATTCACTATCGCTCAAATCATAACTTAACAAATTATCCATATTTTTCTTATTCTTAGGATAAATATCCAAAAAACTGATTACACATTTTTCCGTATATCCACTTAATGCCTCTGCAATACTTCTAAATGCTTTTAAATGATATTGGACATTATACCTATTACTAAAAAAAATAGGATCATATCGCCAAACCACCTTTTCTTTACCTATTTTATTTGATAATTCTTGAAAAATAGGAATGACTGATGTTTTTTTATTTGGCAAATTTCTCTCCACATCATTTCCGTACCCCGTAAGTGTGAACTGAAAATAATAATTATACGCTTCTAGTTCGTCTAATCTCTCCATCATTGGCAACGGATTTTTAGTCCAAAACACAATACAGTCTACCACATCTGGCGATATTTTAATTTCACTTATTTGATGAAAATTCATTGGATTACGAACATATAAAAATCCATCTTTTAATCTATTAAAAAACCATTCAGAATAATAATTCGGAATATCTGTTCTTCTACTTACACTCAAAATCATCTAATCACTTCTTTCTGCTCTTTTTTTATGAGTATCTGTGCACTAGCACAACTGTCAAATGGATTATATGCCTTTCTTATTTCATCCGGAATGTCATCAAAAATAAGACAATTCCTTTTATATTCATCCCCATATTCAAAATGTCTGTCTTTATTGTTGTTATTAAAATGCATTCTCCTAACTATCTTTGGATTACTAATTTTTGATTCTAATACGTCAAAAAATTCTCTTCCACCATTATATGATTTGCTTAAGTTTATATCGTTACATAAAATATAAATCGGCTTTTCACCACATGCATTTAAAAAAGTCGCCAACTTATCAATAAACTGATTTATCTCTATTGTACTCGAATTCTTATACATATCTGAAAATACATATTGAAAAATCAGTACATCGGGAATCCAGCTATGTCTAGTAATTATATCAACTAATTCTAATATATCTTTTTGATAAAAATTAATTCCATTTCCAAAATATTCTTTAATATCATTCCAAATACGCCTCCACACATTCCCTAATGGATCAATCCCTCTATATTGCAATTTTTCATAATTAAGTACACCTTTTTCTTTAAGATAATCAACTGCCGCTAACTCTGTACACGGACCACACCCAACGGACATAATCTTTAACGTTTTCTTATTCCGAATCTCAGCAAAACAAGCTAAACCATATGTGATTTCCGAGGCATATTTATATGCATATTTACAATAATAACAATCTGCCATATGAACACAATCATATTTTCGTGGTACTGGCGCATTCTGCGGATAATGCACATATTGCAGGCACTTCTGACAGTCACCTGGGCAATTATCTCCGTATGAACAGTCTTCGCATTGTTCATGCTCGTTTTGAAATTCATCTCTATAAGAACATTTTTCAATTAAGTCATATAAAAGCATATCCCTCTCCCCTTTGCTTTCTGTTTCATATATTGTATCATTTTTTCTATTATAATTGAAGTGATTTTCAATTACCGTTGTCTAGTCGCACAACATTATTATCAAACAAAAAGCAATCCTTTTCAGACTTGCTTTCTATCATACTTTCCTTATTGGTAAACAATCTCTTTCTCCACAATCTCCTTCACATACGCCTGTATATTGTTCATTCTTCTAACCCCTTCTAAGACATTTTCCACCTTTCTTATCGTTCTCTATCCATAGATTTTCTCTTGACTGACCGTTTCGGCTGCTGTCCGCCTTCCTGCTGATAGCGGTGCAGCTTTTCCAGTACACTCGCTTTTTTCGGCTGTTCCAACGGTTTCTCTTTTTTCTGTTCCGTCTGATTTTTCCATACCCTTAGTTCTTCGTTGTATTCTATAATCAATTCTTCTGCCTTGTCATAAACCTTCTGAAAGGCTTGCACATTGGGATAGCCTTCCCGCTTTACTATCTGTTCCAAACTCTTGTGCAGCCGCTTTTCCAAATCCTCTAACAGTTCAATTCGCCCTTCCAGAGATTTTCGCTCTTTGCCTTTAAATAATCCTCGTAACTCTGACAGTTGCTTTTTCAAAGAAGAAATATCCTGCTGTGTACGTTTTATCTCTATTGACTGTCTCTGTAATTCATACATGAGTTTCTGCATATCTTTCCATTCCTGCAAATCAATCTTTGGTACAGGTTTCGGCGGTAGTTTAAATTTGAAAATTACTTCCTGCAAAAAGTCTTTCGCACCTCGGATAATCTGACGGAACATATCCGGCAGCCAACCGTGTGTCCTGATAGATTGTATCGTTTCATCTGTGATTTTTTCCTGCTTGATCTTCAAAATATCTTCTTCAGGAACACCCTCGACTAATGCCACATCAACTGTCCGATTCCATTCCTGCCTTGCCGCATTGTCCGCCTTTATCTCCTCTGCCTTCGGATTGTTCTTTCCGATTTTCTTCGTTGCCAGATATACGCCGCCCTGTTGAAATACGGATAGTTTTTCCGATTTCTCTTTTACATAGCGATTGATCGTATCAGTAAACAGTTCCTTGACTTCTTTGGTAAAGGCTTTGTTCTTAAACCATTCATCCTTTTTCGTAAAGATATGGCTTTCATAAACTTCCCCTTTGGGGATAATACTGCACCCCGCCCGAAGATTGCCCTGCTCGTCTAAAATCTCTTTCTTCGTGCGTCTATGCTTCCCCTGCTCATCATAAAACATATTTCGGGTAGCAATTTTCACTTCTGTCTGTTCCAACATTTTCCGTTCACTGAATACCAGATGAATATGATAATTCGTCTTTGCCTTGTTGTGATGAAGGGCAGCACTGCATTCCACACCATATCTTCTATGGAAAGTTTCCGTAAAAAGTCTTACCACATCATCTGCCCTGTACTGAACAAAACTTTCGGGAAGTGCAATGATAAACTCACGCCCTTCAATACATTTCCCTGCTGAACCACTTGCCTTAAAATCCAACTGATTTTCTCTTGCAAGATTTTTCCAAAACTCCGGTGTTACTCCATCTGTCTGATAGGTCGCATAGAGATATTCCTGCCGTTTCGGATTGGAGATATAATCAATCCTTCCTGCCACATCGGACAGCTTACTTTGTCTGATAAATGAATGTCTGCCTATAAGCATCCTCCTTCCCCGGCTCTCGCCGACTTGATTGTGAGTAGGTGCATAGGCACCTGTTTAGAACCTATCCGCCTGTCGGCAGTTTGCCCCCTGCAAGGGCGAAATACGCAGAGCATAAACGAAGTTTGTGCGATGGGTGTATTTCGCTATCAAACGCCGAGGGCTTGTTTTTGTTTAACACAATCCGATTACTTATCGGACTCACACTTATATTTATGGGCATATCCGCCCTTTTGATCTGCCCGTATCCGGGCTGTTTTTTCTATGACTGACATCAGATAATCTACGGTACTTTCTTCCCATCCGGCAAGCCATATCAGAGTTTTTTCCTCCGCTTTTGTCAGCTCCACGTCTGCCAGTACCTTGTTCATTTTTTGTATCTGTCTGCCCTCCATCTCATAAAATAAATCATTCACATTTCTGCTTTCTCTTTCCGGCTGCTTTAACATCCGCAACACTCCTCCTGCCTTGTCTGTTATTTACAGGTGCGTGGCACGCTCCTGTTTCTATCATCAAGGAAGAGTTACCAACGGAATTTCTCCGGCACTCCTCGTCTGTCCAGATATTCTTTTCTCGCATGTTCTCGTTCTTCCTCTGTGGGTGCTGTTTTGTATTTTGAATATAAATCTCTCATTACCAAAGCATCCAACTTCTTTTCTAATCCTTGTTTTATACTTGGTAAATTTTCTTCCATATCCAGCAAATGGAATTTTACAAGTTCCATAAATAACTGCTCCGGTATCTGTATTTGTTTCATACAATCTCCTTTCCAACTCCGCAACAATGCAATGTCTTTAGTTTTTGCAACCTTACATTTACGTCTCTGCAATTTCTATACATTCTGCATTGTTGCGTTCTTATCTACGGTTTCACGATTTCATCAAGTTTCCAATACCATGATTCTCCAATCCGTTTTCCTTTAATACCCAACTCTTTTTTCGCATTTTCCAATGTTCGTTTTGAAATTCCTTTTTCTTCTGCGAGATTTACAATATCCTCACTTTTTACCACATTGTTTGTTTCTGCCAGTTCATAAATGAGTTGTTTTGCCCGCTCCTTTTTATTTGCTTTCGGGGTTACTCCTCCTAGCAATTCGTCTGCCGTAATTTCATAATCGCCCAGCCAATGAAAGCCTTCTTCCGTCAGTTCAAATGCCTTTGAATGTCCGAATGCGGCAAGGTTATTCTTTATCTGCACAACTGCTCTTGTATTTTCCTGTCCCTCTATTCTGCCGACTAAAAGAACGCTTCTTGCTACTGCAAAAAAGTCAATCGAACCCATTCCTCTATATGCCGCCTTGTTTCCGGCAGCCTTATTCATGTGTCCGATCAGGATAATCGCACACTTATACTTTTCTGCTAAAAGTCCTAATTTCTTGGTCATATCTCTTGCTTCATTTGCCCGGTTCATATCCATTCCGCCACCCAGATAGGCTTGTATCGGGTCTAAAATAAGTAAGCGGGCATTTGTTTGAATAATCGCCTGTTCCAAACGTTCATCTACCATAGAAAGAGATTTTTCGCTTTCGTCAATAACCATAATTTTCTCACAATCAGCGTCTGCCGCCTCAAGTCTCGGCTTTACTGTATCTGCTAATCCATCCTCGGCGGTCTGATAAATAATATTCATAGGCTCTGATACCTGCATATCTTCATCAAGTCCGATACCCTTTGATAATTTGGCAGCAAGATTCAATACAAGTGTTGTCTTCCCATCTCCCGGATCGCCTTGAATAATTGTCAATTTTCCATAAGGAATAAACGGATACCATAACCATTCAATTTTCTGTGACTGAATATCAGCCATATTGATTATTTTCAATTCAATTTTCTGTTCTTCCATAAAGTCCTCCATTCAAAAATTCTGTTGTTTCTCCAGAGAACCTCTGTTATACTGATTTTGTAAATATCTTGATAACAAAGGTTATCCGATTTTTCATAAGTCCTAACAGTTGCCGCTGTCGGGACTTTTTTCTGTTCCCTGCCAAAGATACTTTGCTCCGTCCAACATCCATATAATGGCTTTCAGCATATCCAGACAGTCATTTTTCATCTGATCCAATCCTTCGTCTGATAACAGGATTTCCTGCTCTTCAAATTGCTTTAGGATTTCTGTAATGTTGTACTGCATAAGATGTAATTCCTCAACCAGTTGATATATTACTTCCCTTTTCCCGACTACACACACTTTGTTATAGATACAGGAACGAACAAAATAATCTTTTTTCTGCATACCACTCGCTTTGATTTTTGCTTCTATTTCATCCCTTTCTCTTGGGGAAATACGAAAGCTGATTGTTGGGTATTTGTGTACTCCACTCATAGCTACTCCTCTCCATTGACAATTTCCAACTTCTCTGCCAATTCTGCTTGTTTATTGGGATACAAATGGGAATAGGTATTCAAGGTAGTCTCAATCTTTTCATGTCCCAACCGTTCTGCAATCGCCAATGGCTGAAATCCCATTTCTACTAGCAAAGACGCATGAGAGTGCCTCAAATCATGCAGGCGAATACGCCTAACGCCTGTTTCTTTTATCCCCCGAACCATTTCATGTTCCATAAATGATTTTGTAAATCGAAACATTCTTTCATTTGCCGTTATTCCATACAACATACTACAATATTCTTTTAATTCCTCTACTAAAAATGGTGGAATAGATATTTTCCGATTGCTTTTCGGTGTCTTAGGTGGCGTGATCATATCTTTACCATTCAAACGCTGGTATGACTTGTTAATCGTGATACACCGCTTCTCTAAGTCTATATCTTCATAAGTTAAAGCGAGTAATTCTCCAATTCTCATACCAGTCCAATATAAAAGCAAAAACGCCATTCTTGCTTCCGGCTTACTGTCCATAGAAGGTAAAAACTCTTTGAACTCCTGTTTTGTCCAAAAATCCATTTCATCAGCCTTGCTCTTTCCGATACTTCCTGCTTTTCTGCAAGGATTATCACGCAGATCATAATAGCGTACAGCATAATTAAAAAGCGCTGCCAACTGATTGTTAATGCTTTTCAAATAAGTTGGCGCATATCCCTTTTTAATCAACTCATTTTGCCATGCTCTTATATCTGAAGTTTGAATTTCACACATTTTCTTGTGCTTGAAATACGGAGTTACTTTTAGGTCAAACACATATCGCTTATTGATAATCGTGCTTTCCCGCAAGCGGTTCTCCATATCTGCAAAATAAATTTCTACGAAGTTTTCAAAATTGATGTCCAGATTCTTCTGCTGTTGCTGAAGAAAGTTTCTTTCCCATTCATCTGCTTCTCCTTTTGTCTTAAAACCTCGTTTATTCTTTTTGCGGCGTACTCCCTGCCAGTCTTTATAATAAAACTGACTGCGCCACAATTTTCCGTCTCTTGTTGCCGGCATATCTTCATCCCCTCTTTCTTCTAAACAACCATTCCATAAAATTTTTCCTGAAAATACTTTCTTGGCACTTTCCCTGAAATTACTCGAAATCCATTTGCTTTCAATTCATCATTCAGTCCTCGAATAACTTTATATGCATACCCTCTGGATACTCCAAGTAATTCAGCAACTTCATCTGCAGTAATATACATTTTCATCGTATTCTCCATATTCATTTCTCCTTTCCACTTTAATTTTGGTACACTTTTGTGTTCCTTGTGATTTGTATTATATAGTACACATTTGTGTTCGTCAAGTATTTTTCATAAATTTTTATACACAAATGTGTCCCTATGTGCTAAACTATCTCTATACACACAAAACACAAAAAGGAGAGACGCTATGACTGTGGGAGAAAAAATCAAATATTATCGAAATATCCGCGGAATATCGCAAGAAATGTTGGGAAATCTTTCCGGTATAAATCCGGCTACTATTAAGAAATATGAATATGGCATTCGTAATCCAAAGCCGGATCAATTACTGAAAATCACAAATGCCCTTGGCATTAGCATTAACCTGTTCATGGACTTTGATATAGAAACTGTATCAGATGTGCTTTCTTTACTGTTTAAACTGGATGAGCAGACAGATATGAAATTTGAAGCGGAAAAGGATGAGAACGGCGAGTTTATCCCTTCTACTGTAAAATTATCTTTTCAGAATGCTGCAATCAATCAAAAACTTTGCACCTATCTGAAAGCCAAGCAAATAAAAGAAAATCTGGAAAACTCTAAAGAGAAGTTGAGTGCTGAAGATGATTATACAGAAACTATCAATGAGATCGAACAGAACATAGAAGATATTAAAAATCATCTTGTAGACGATAATATGGTAGTTAAAAAAGGAACTGACGGAATTACTGTGAAATTATTTCCACAATAAATATCTTGGGAGAATATAGACAAATGGAACAAATATTAAATTATTTATCAGAAAATAAAGAGTGGCTTTTTAGTGGCGCAGGTTTACTGATATTCAGTGCTATTGGACTTATTATAAAAACAATTCATTCAAGGAAAGAAAAAAAGCATGCTAATAAAACAATGTCACAATTAAATACAAATCATTCATCTGGCACTCAAATTGGGATTCAAAACAATTATTACAGAAAGGATGATACAAATGACAACACAACCCATTGAATTATCACAAGAAAACAAACGTGGTTCTCAAAGTATACAAATAGGCCAACAAAACAATTATTATGGTATGGATTATCAAAATACCAAAGCCCTTTGCTTAGATTTGATAAAAAATGAGTTAGACATATATAAGGATGAAGCTGAAAAAATCGCCAGAGAAAGAGATGAACATTTTTTAACAACTTTTTTCAACCAATTACATGAAGAAAAATTTGACGATGAAACTATCTTTAATGAGTTTAAAAATCCAGATATGCAGTATTCATATATCGAGGCACAAAAGGCGTACATTCGTTTAGGAACATCCGAATTAGAAACCATACTTTCCAATTTGCTAGTTGATCGAGCCAAAGAGAAGCAACGCTCATTACTTCAAATTGCATTAGCAGAAGCACTTACTGTCGTTCCCATGCTACTGCCTGAACAATTAGACATATTAGCCCTTTCTTTTCGCTTAAGATATACGAAATCATTAATTGTTAATAATTTTGATAGTTTTTTCAAATATTTAGAAACTTCAATTATTCCCCATGTTGATGACTCTCAAATCAAAGAATCTTTATTTCAACATTTGGTGTATACCAAAGCAGGCAGCATAGATATAGCGGAGATAGGCCTTGAGAAAATCTTTGCTCATACATATGGTGGTTTATTTTTATCGGGATATACGCCTGAAGAATTAGGTGATTTTCCAAACAAATATCCTGATTTGTTTACTCATTGCTTGCAGTTCCCAAATAAACTTCAAATAAATGCTATAAGTTATGAGCAATTAACAAAGATATTAGATACGAAAGACGATATGCCACTTGATGACAAAAAATATTTACAGGAACATTTTGAACAAAACCTCTTATCGGAGCAAGAAATCAATAACTTCATTTGTGATAGAATGCCTAATTGTAAAAAATTATTTAACTATTGGGAAAAATCCAATATTAAATATTTATCTTTGACATCCGTTGGTATTGTATTAGGAGCCAATCGTTGTAAACAAATCTCAGGTGATACTTTTAATCTTAATATATGGATATAATCTCATTTTTAGAGCCAAAGTAGAGCCAACAGACATAAAGGAACCTCGGAAACCCTTGTAAAATGGGCTTCCGAGGTTTTCTATCCGTTACTCAAACTCTATCGTTGCCACCGGCTTCGGTGTAATCTCATAGCATACTCTGCTGACGCTTGGAACCTCTGCTGTAATTCTGGCGCAGATTCTTTCCAGAATATCATAATCGATTCTTTCAATGGATGCAGTCATGGCATCAATGGTATTGACAGCTCTGATCACAACCATGTAACCCATGCTTCTTGCGTTGTCTCTTACACCAACGGCCTTGAAATCCGGCACTACAGTAAAGTACTGCCATACTTTCTTATCCAGACCTGTTTTTGCAAATTCTTCACGAAGAATCGCGTCAGATTCACGGAGTGCTTCCAGGCGGTCGCGTGTAATCGCGCCAAGACATCTTACTCCAAGTCCCGGTCCCGGGAATGGCTGACGGTAAACCATTTCTGCCGGAAGTCCAAGTTCCAGACCGCAGGCACGAACTTCATCTTTGAACAGCTGTGCCAGAGGCTCTACCAGTTCAAACTGCAGATCTTCCGGAAGTCCTCCTACATTGTGATGAGATTTTACGCATTTAGCTGTCTTTGTTCCGCTCTCGATGATATCCGGATAAATAGTTCCCTGTCCAAGGAATTCGATTTCTTCCAGCTTTCTTGCTTCTTCTTCAAATACGCGGATAAATTCTCCACCGATAATTTTTCTTTTTTCCTCAGGATCTGCAACATTTTCCAGTTTTCCAAGGAAGCGTTCTGACGCATCTACATAGACAAGATTTGCGTGAAGCTGATCACGAAATACCTGGACAACACTTTCTGACTCGTTTTTACGCATCAGTCCATGGTTTACATGAACGCATACAAGCTGCTGACCGATAGCTTTAATCAGAAGGGCTGCAACAACTGAAGAATCTACGCCTCCTGACAAAGCCAGAAGAACTTTTTTATCGCCCACCTGTCTGCGGATCAGCTCTACCTGATCTTCGATAAAGTTCTTCATGTTCCAGTTCGGCTCTGCCTTACAGGTTTCAAAAACAAATTTTTTCAGCGTATCCTGATCCGGAAGCTTATCAAACTTCACATCGCACTGGGACTCCGGATAATCTACAGAAATCATAGGATATCCCAGATCATAAAGCTCCGGACGGATCACTACTGGATTTCCATCTACAATTCTGTTCTCGCCACCATTGAGAATAATTCCTTTTACATTATCAAGAGCTTTCAGCTCGTCCGGGGTAATATCATGGGGATGAATCTCGCTGTATACACCAAGGCTGCGGATATCACGGGCAATTACCGTATTTTCGGTACTTCCCAGGTCAAGAATTACAATCATGTCCTGTTTCATAATAAACTTCTCCTTTGTTTTTATGATAATAACTGCTGCTTCTATTATAACGTCTTTCCTCAGAAAAATCATTATAAATCCAAAATAAAACAAGCAATATCTTTACATGTTTCAACGAATTTTTTCTAATGTATCAGAAATCATGGCAATACATTTCTCAATACGTTCCAGCTTTTTCACATCTTCCTGAGGCATTTTAAGTACGCGGAAAGGATCAGAAGTAATATTTTTGCTTTTTCTGATAGTATCCTGAAAAATTTCTACGTAAGCCTGTACAAGAGAATTTGGCTCCTGTATTTTTTCTTCTCTGTTTTTTTTCTTATACCATCCCCGGCGCACACAAATATAGTCGTCTGTATCTGTAACCAGAGTCCGAAGTGCGCCTGTCAGCATCCCATCTGTATACAAATTATTAGATTTTCTTTTTGCATAATTAAACAGTTCAATTCTGGAATGTTCCCGCTGATCTTCCAGAACCTCCTTATAAAACACCTTTATCTGCTGTGCATTTGACAATTTTATTCCCCCTCTCGTTCTGTTACATTATTTTTATACCATAAATGAACAAATAGAGAATTTTATACAATAGAATCTGTGATATATAAATTTCTCTTCCGTTTATATACATCCCGCAGAGCCAAACAAAAGGAAAATTTGTACAATTTTTAGAATTTGCTCATTTATACTATAATGGTTCTTATCCCTTACAGCCAATCAGAAATTATCCATCTTATAACTGAAGCCGTTAAAGTACATACAGTAATCAGATATCTTTTCTTTCCTGATAATTTTATCTTACCACTCCGCATGTCAATAGTCAATTATAATCTTTTTAATCAATTATATTTTCATAAATTAATTGTAACTTTTTGTTTAACTAATCACTTACAAAAATATAGTTCCCATACTTCTTTGTTGGCATAGCTGCATTTGTTGCTTTAGGTAAATCTTTCATCAGCTCTTATTTACTCTGAATGTGCCAATAAAACTCACAAATCTTTGTTGTTTTACCTTTGTGATCTAATATTGGATTTAATAATTCTTTTATATTTACTCATCACAGATGTTATGGTACAAAATTATGTATCCGCTCATTTATAGTTTGTAAGTTTAAAAAGTACAATTTCTTTTCTGTTTGTTAATATATGAAACACCTAGAAGCTCCGTGCATTCTTTTATATACACATATTGCAAGCTTCATGGTGCACAATTCTGTCCTCATTTACAATGGTCTTTAAATTCTCTCCTATGTCTGTCTGACATACAAAAGGCAGCCGTTGTTGTCATTGAATAGATTAAAAAATAATTCTACACTAAATATTGAATGGAAAATCCTGTATTACGGTATTTTATTTTACGAAATAAATCAGGCACATGCCCTTCGAACTCCCTAAATCCCCTATCCTTTGAAAAGTCACTCCCACTTTGCATGCCGGAAGCAAACTGGTATAAATACTCATATTCCACATACATCTGAACATATCCTTGCGTAGTTTCCTCTATGTACCAGAAAGAATAATACAGAACATACTTTTTTATGTCCTTTTTTCTGGTAACTATACATGAACAACTTTAAAAAAGTGCACAAAGTCATCACGAATTTGTCTTTATAAGATACGCATATAGAGCTTAATATTTTTTATGTCCGTATATTACGTAAGCGCCAAATATTCCTGCGGATTTTCTAATCTCCTGGATTCCTCTATAATT
>ERZ791922.984-NODE-984-length-13100-cov-1.814335_pt1 | contig 13100 bp, 9 predicted proteins | sample MGYA00510134_ERZ791922 | MGnify/ENA primary metagenome ERZ791922 (study PRJEB30046, sample SAMN00792101) | human gut metagenome | study: EMG produced TPA metagenomics assembly of the A metagenome-wide association study of gut microbiota in type 2...
GCCTTACCACTTGGCGATACCCGCAATTGTGTAGATTTTATCACAGTATTTTTTTCCTTTTGATTGCTTGCTTAGCAACTAAATAAAAGTTTGATGAGTTGTTTTCTACCTAGCTGCGCGTATGCAACAAATATGCGCCTACACAAATTTTCCCTGACAGAAACTGGACAAGCGCTGGTCAGAATAGGCACAAAGTCACTCTTTAGCATGCTCTCCAACGAAAGGAGCGCTATGCAAAAGTACTTCTGGCGAGAAACCCCCGCACACCACTATCCCACCTCTTATAGGCGTCTGCTCTCCACCCGACAACTCCACCTTCCTCGGGCAAAACTGTTTGGCGGAGATCCCGTCATGCCAAGTAGCTTTCCTTCTGTAGGACATGCGGGTCTGCGGGCACGTATAGCGGACAGGTTTTCTCGCAAACCTGAGGCTCCTCCATAAAGAAAAAGACCGGTGAAGCACCGGTCCTAAAGAAAGCTGTTTTGTTGCAGCATAATTAGTTAACGCTGTGATGGAGCGCTGGGTTCTTAGCTAGGCACTCGTTACAAATACCCGTAAAGCACAGAGCGTAAGAGTCAATCTCTCCGCAAGAATCCTTGGTGAGATTGGTAAGGTCCCTCAGAACTGGTCCATCAACATCAAAGACACGACCACACTCATGACACTGGAAGTGTGCATGCTCGGTTGTGGTTGGATCAAAACGAGAGATATTATCGCCGGTATTAACAACCTGGAGCTCGCCTGCGTCAACAAGCTGCATAAGGTTACGGTAAACAGTTCCAAGAGAGATGTTTGGTAACTCCTCTCTTACTGCTGCATACACACTATCTGCTGTTGGATGGTCATGGCGACCTTCCATGTAAGTACGAATTGCCTCACGTTGCTTGCTGTAACGCACGATAACCTCATTAATTAGTAAGTGTTACTGATTACTGAATACGTTAACACTAATTGTCTATATGTTGCAACAAAAGCTCACATTTATGCATTACCAAATATCTCCATATACGCAATCTACCTCTGATTTTTCAGTTTGGAGGCACGCATGTTTATCACAAAATCCTCAAAACCTAAGAAGGAAACAGCAGCACGAAGACAAACCCCTTCTTCTGTCTTTCACTTCTGGTTTATTCCTCTGTTACTTGGAGCCCTTCTCCTCAGCCATTTTTTCTTAAAGCCTGCTCATAGGCTTGCTTTTGCACAAGAGCTCTCATTTACCGTTGCACAAAGAGAAGATTTTCCTGGTGGACAGCAAATTCCCATGTGGACCGCTAGCGACGGTACCTATCTCTATTGTGGAGACGAGTTTAACCACTATGGTGCATGGCCAGGAGCAACAGGAAGTGTGGTTGACCCGCAGTCTTATACAAAGCTCACCTCAGCCAACGGTACTCGCGGTGGAACGTATACAAATGAACAGCTTCGAGCTATTGATTACATCATTTATCACGGAGCTACCGCATCCCAAGAAAAGGACGTGTATGGATATACGGGATGGAAGGCGCGAGCCATCACGCAGTTTGCTCTTTGGGCTGTTATGCGCGCTGAAGCCCATGCGCTTGCGGTAAGTGTTCCTCAATCAGAGCTTCATCAACCTATTGAGCAGTTCTATTCCGATGCTATGAATTACGCCCAAAACAATGGCAGCGGTCCAGAAAACGGAGTTGCCAAGCTCTTTGTACCCACAGGAGACAAACAGGTTCTGTTTTTCTTTGGACAGCAATCTGGCTCACTCAAAATTACCAAAAGTTCCTTATTGCCTAATGTCACCTACAATAACGAGCACTACACCCTAGAAGGCGCTGTCTACGGAGTATATTCCGACGAGAGTTGTACCAATCTTCTTGGCAATCTCACCCTTGATAAATCTGGGTCTGCAACGCTCGACAATCTTCCTGTTGGAACGGTGTACGTAAAAGAAACCACTGCACCAAAGGGTTTTCTTCTTGACCAATCGGTTCATGCTGTAGAAATTACAAACCAGGAAGAGAACACTCTCACGGTTACCGATACTCCTATTGGAGAGTTTGATCTACGCATTTCAAAACAAGACTTTGACCACAGCACTAGCCTCGACGAAGACGCTCGTTCTGAGCAGCAAAGCGCTTCTCCCCAAGGAAACGCAACGCTGCAGGGTGCACTTTTTAAAGTGACCTATAGTGGCTCTGCTGAAACAACACTAAGAACATGGGTTTTCTCGACAGATTCTCAAGGTTTTGTTTCTTTTGATGCAGACCATAAGGTTTCTGGGGATGACCTCTTTACTCTTGGCGAGAAACCATGGCTACCTTTGGGGTATTACCAAATCGAAGAAATTCAAGCTCCAGAGGGCTATAAACTCCCAGAACATTCTCTTCAAACCTGGAAGCTATCAAACCAAAACGGCAATCTTATCTGGACAAATCTTTCTAGCGGAAAAGAGAATTCCTCGTCTGAGCACTCCTTTACCTTCAAAGACGAGGTAATAAGAGGAAATCTGAAAGTTAAGAAAATCGGACATACTTCTCTAAGTTCACCTGATGGTTATTCTGAAGTAGATGAAATGCCAAGTCTAAAGGGCGCCAAAATTGAGTTAACTAATAGCTCTACTCAACCCATCTTCTATCAGGGAAAATGGGTTGCTCCTCACGAAGTTGTCACCACAGTAGATACAAACGAGCTTGGAGAGGCGACCGTTGAAGGTCTTCCCTTTGGCTCCTATTCGCTCAAAGAAGTGGTGGCACCAGCAGGATACTCTCTTAACAAAGAATGGAATCCAACGGTTGCCCTTACTTCTGAAGAGACTGCAGAAGCACCTGAACTCATTGATGAAAGAATTTCTTTACAAACAATGCTTGTAGATGCTGCGGGATCAAAAAATCCTGAATATACCGAGGTGCTCAATCTTGTTGATCACATCAAATATGAAGGGCTTACTCCAGGGGAAGAGTACGAAATTACTGGAGAACTCTATGAAACAAAGCAGCTCCAAGAAGGTACGGCAGAGCCTGTTGCTCGCGGAACTGTCCACTTCAAAGCCCCCACTTCATCAGGAGAAGCTGCGGTTCCTTTTTCTGTAAGAACTGCCTCGCTGGAGGGCAAAGAAGTTACCGCCTATGAAACAATCTCAAAAAGTGGTGAAGAGATTGCATCGCACACCGACAGTCACTCTAAAGCTCAGACTATTCGCGTAGCTCCTAAGCCCCATCTTCCGGGCACGGCAGACAATGCATATGCAATTCCTCTTTTGCTTGCTCTGGCAGGATCAGTGCTTATTGGATGCTCTCATGTATTTGCAGCAAAAATAAGACGTCCTCTTTAGTTGTGTGATCTTGTCTTGCTGCGCAAACAAAGAAAGGGCAGAACTCTCTCTGCCCTTTCTTAAAAATTTGTACTAGTTTCTTGTTCGTTTATGAGCGTCTAATAAGCTCAGTAACAAGGGCTGCAGCGTCAGCACACTGACCACCATTAACGTTCTCGCGAACATCGGCAGCGGTGCGACCAAGCGCAGGAAGTCCATCCTCATTCAAGCCCATCAAGGTAACAGAACGAACTGAATTCTGCATTGCAGGAGTTGCATCAGTGGTGCCCCAGTCAAATGCGCTCTGCTCAACATCAATATGAAGATCAGCTGCAATAGTAGAAAGGAGTCGAGTCATTCTGCGATCAGCGCGGCGGACGTTGCCAATTCCCTCATTCTTAAGAATGGAGAGTGTACCAGCACCAACGCAATCAAGGTTAATGAGGAAAGCACCGCGAATATCAGTTCTGTGCTTTGCAAGGAACTCCCTCATGCCTGCGTGGTCAAAATCAGACGCTCCAAGTGCGACAAACCAAATGTCGTGTGCAATGAGCTCGTCATCAGAAAGTGAAAGAACAGCATTACGAAGATCATCCTCAGAGATGACAGACGCATCCTCAGAGTCAGCATCTTCACGATTCTCTGCAGATGGAGCTGCTCCGCCCTTCCAATCATCTGATGGTCCGTCGTTACGACCAAAAAGTCTAAAGGAACGGCGCTTTGCCTCAGGAGTCTTTGCGTCCTGTGCCTCTGTGAGACCCTCATCAGCCGAAATGGTATCGAATGGGCTCTCTGCGTCTTCTGCCTCTGGAGAAGGTGCAGATGTTGGAGTTGGAACATAGTGAGGAGCTGGCTCGGAAGATGGAGCTAGTGGATCAACGGCGTCGCCAGAAGGATCAGGAAGATCAAAGAGGGATGCACGGCGAGCAAAATCATTCTTAGCATGCAGCTCATGTGCAGTTTCAGGCTGAACTTGCGTTGCATTTGCGTCTGCAGACTCGTGAACCTGCTTCATAGTTGCATTGAGCTCATCGTCAACAGAATCATACGCAACGGTGTTGTCAGCAGAAGCATCCTCAGTCTGCTCTTCTTCTGTTGTCGCATTTACAGCCTCTGCAACATCCTCGAGGGATGCAGTCTGGCTTGCGCCAGTAGTGTCATAAGCAACGTAGCTTACTTCGCAATCCTCAGGAAGAATGCCCAGTGAATTAAGAACTTCCTCGCCGTGGCGGACGCCTTCCACTTCATCAGGCTCTGGGATAAGTGCAGCTGCATCTCCTGCAAAATGATGAACAACCTCGGGTCGATGACCAGTAGGACGGACATTCTCGAGAATACCAAGAAGTGCTGCAACTGAAGACTTGTTGTTGTTTGCGCCAATAGTGCAAGGTGCAAAACGCTCTGCAATGGTTGCGATAGAAAGAGCAACAAGTGGAAGAGCTGCAAGAATACCAACAACCCAGAAAAGGACACGAACTGGATCAGGAAGGAAACGAAGAATCTGAATAAACGTAGCAACAAACACGGCAACTACACACCAACGCGCATACCTCTGTACAAGTGGTACGTATTTTGCTACAGGAGACTCAACAAGGAAGTTTGTATGTGGAGAGTCATAGTGAGCAACAATTACGATTGGACGATTGCCTTTTGCGACAAGCTCACCAGTGGCTTCGTGTTTAGCAACAACGTTCTGGCTTCTAATAGAAGATCCAAATGAGCCAAGAATGTCATTACCAAAATACTTGAGACACGTAAGTGCGCCAAAACCAGCGACAAGCAGAACGCCAAAAGCAATGAGTGCTGCATTACCAGTGCCTGCAAAAATAACGCCAATGAAGAGGAGGATTAGATAGATTGAGTAGCCAAGACTCTTAATAGACTTAGCGTCAAATTCTTCAATAGTTGCCTCAAGCCCGTGAAGTTTCATTTCTTCAGCAATGGTTTGAGCAGCCTGAAGCTCCTCTTGGCTACCGGCAGGAGCAATATCAATCTGCTCGTCTAGATAGTCAACATAGTCATGTGTGATGGCCATACTACGTCCTTCGTTGGCATGTCTTCTGACAGGTTTCATACATACGTCATTAGTATACGTCTTATATCGAAATATAGCGGTTAAAGTGTATTTTTACGTCCAAATTTAGAAATTCTGCACTAAATATCAAAAACTTTCGTATATGTTTAGAGAGATTTGAGTTCAACTAGCAAAAAGCGGGAGGTGGATATGGCTCCAAACAATCAAACTCTAGGTAATAATGAACTGGGTGCCTGGAGGATTTTCTCGCTATTTATGCTGCTACTTCAAAAGGGACCTCTACCCTCGGCAGAAATATATACGGCAATTTACTCAGATTTATCCACCGATTCTGCTTTAAGAACTTTTTCAAGAGATCGCGCTGTTTTGAAACAGCTTGGATTTGCAATTACAGAGGTAAAAACGGGAAAAGAAAAGTCATTCTATCTTTCGGACTCGAATTTCTTTGATTCCTCGTACGACTTAAGCCCTGAAGATGCCAATCAGCTGCTTGTAATCTGCAGTGCAATTCTCACGGATACAACTTTTGTGTACCAAGAGAAATTGAGAAACGCGCTCTCTAAAATTGTGGGTAACTTTTATTCCTCGGACTCAGGCAAACCAGACAGCCAAAAACTCAATGCTTCTTCCCAAAGCAAAGTCTTTCCTGTTCTATACGAATCTCTCAGCTCTAAACAACTGGTAAACATCACCTACACAAATTCACAGGACCTGGTTAAACAAAAACATCTGGGCGTGCTGGACTTCTTTGTTTCACAGGGACTTCTATACTTTGTGGCCCAAGATTTTTCATCCAGTACTAAAACCGCTTCCATCAAAACTTTTCGCGTTGACCGTGTTTTAGATGCCGCAATTCTTAAAAATGAGTTCTTCTCCATACCGGAAGAATTTGATTCAAAAGACTATAACCTTCTTGATTTCCAGCTTGGATTACAGGCTGGCGTTCTTACTGCATTTATCCCCAAAAACATACTCGCTGCTTTTGATCATTTTTCTCAGGGGCAAGGGGATGTTGAGCTCCTCTCTCATGGCGCTTTGTGGACCGTTGCTTACGCTCATGAAGACACCGCTTTGTCTTGGATTCTTGCTCATGGATTAATTCCAAGGTCTCCGGAGTCTCTTCTCGCAAAGTGGAAAGAGTCTTTAAGCGAGGTCGCCAATGGTTGTTAAAAACACCTCTTTTGGAAGAAAAAACATATCGTCAGCTGTCTATAAGCTCATACTGCTTGCTTCTGCATTGAGGGAGTCTTTTGACGCAGTTGAGCTAAGCGCAGTTCAGTCGCGATTTGGCATCTCCTCTGAAGAGGCTGCTATTCTGATGGAGCTTTTGCAACTCACAAACGAGAATGGCTATCTTCCCCTCCCCCTTACGGGAGACCAAGATACTCTGACACTTGTTGGAGAGTCTCCCTTTAATGCTCGCGGGCTTGTCTTAACAGATGAAGAAACCTTGGCACTTAAAGAGGCTTTTACCGCTCTCTCTTTGCCCCAAGAAAGTGTATTTTGGAGCCTCTTGAAACCTCCATATACAAGAAGTTCCTCACCGGAAGGGTCTTCGGTCTCTCTTGTCTCTAAAAGTCACTCTAAAGAAGTAAACGCGTTCCTCACCTGCTCAAATGCAATTGCAGAATCACAAGTTATTTCATTCGACTATCGCTCTGAGGAGTCTGTCGCAGAAGCTCTCGGTGATAGAGATGCTGCAATTAGCCAGAGAGAGGTTTTTCCCTATAAGCTGTCATACGGAGAAAATGGGTGGCTTATCGAGGGGGTTGATTTAAACCTAGAGCAGCAAAGGGTCTTTAGGGTCAATCGAATGAGCTGTATTGAAACGCAATCCGCTTCATTTGAGCACAGAAAGCTTGCGGAACTTGTGCGAGATTCTGCTGTGCAAGAAAAGTCTCAGCTGGTAGAGCTTACCTTCTTTGATAAAAACGCCCTTACGCACTATTCGTGGCCGGGACTTAAAACGGTTGGAAGCCAGCGCAATGCTGCAGAAATTAAAGCAACTATTCCCTACTACGGCGGAACGTGGTTGCTACAGCGATTGCTTGCCCTTAAAGGAAAAGTAACAACCAAAGACAAAGACGTGATGCACACAATGCGCACTTACGCTGTGTCTTTACTTGCTGTAGAAGAGCAGCTCTAAGCCAATCAGGTGATTGCGGCCCTGCTACGCGTCGTGTTCTTCTCGCCACTTGGCAATTTGCTCAGAGATGTCCTTTGTCAAGACACGCTGGTAGTTCTTGTTAGGCAGCGATTTCAAGAACGAGCTGCCATATCGCTTGGACACCAGTCTGGAATCGGCAAGCACCAAAACGCCCTTATCCTCAGCGCTTCTAATAAGGCGACCAGCGGCCTGCTTTGTTGCAATTACCGCCTCTGGCAGAGAATAGCGCCACCACGCACGATCTTCTCGCGCTTCACGCTCTTTGACCAGCGGTTCATTAGGGCTTGCAAACGGAAGCTTAGGAATTACTACGCACCTCAGCGTGTCTCCCGCAGCATCAAAGCCTTCCCAGAACGATTTAAGAGCAAACAGCGAGAGGTTCTTTTCGGCCAGGAACTTTTCGCGAACACGTCGAGCAGAAGAAGAGCGCTCCTGGCAGGCAAGATTAAGACCCTGCTCACTCAAGCGTGGCTCCAACGCTTCATAGAGGCGCTCCATATCGCGTCTGTTGGTAAAGAGCGTCAGCACTGAGCCGCCCATCTGAACATGAACGTCGTATAGCAGCTTTTCAAGAGCGTCTAGGTAACCTGGATCAGTTGGTGCAGGCATATCTTCAGCCACAAAGACAGCCATATTATTCTCGTAGTCAAAGCTTGACTCTAAATGCAGGCTCTTGTGTTCAAAGGCGCCTCTATCCAAGCCAACAGCGTGCTCAAAATGCGAGAAATCATCACCAACGGCAATGGTCGCCGAAGTAAACACAACGGAGTGCGTCTCAGGAAGCCACTTCTCTGCCAGCTCTGCACCAATATCAAGCTTCTCAGCCACAAGAGCCTCAGAGCCAATATCACGCTTCAGTCGAGTCAACTTTGCTGAATAGACGTAACTCTTGTCCGTTCCCTCGCAGATGAGCTTCAGAGACTCCAGAAGGGTGCTCAAGAACAACCCCGCCTCGCTTAAGTTGCTTGCAAGGTTTGGAGCTGATGCAATAAGCGCCTCGGTGGTTTTTCCTATACGAAGCGCCGCTTCTTCAAGAGCAGAAAGAGCAACGGAAGCGGTCTCCAAGACCTCTTTCCATTCCTCTGTCTTTCTTACCTCATCGTTAATCCAAAGCTGAAGGGAGTTATAGCCGCCGTCGCTTTTGGCCAACGGGGCTAGCTAATGAACGGTGGCCATAAGATTGCCCATTGCTGCCATGGCTCGCTGAACTGCGGCTGCAGAGCGCGTGAGAAGACCGGTGAGCAGCGTAGAGTCTTCAAGATTAGCAGCACCCACCATAGCGGCATGAATGGCTCCGGACTTAATTCCGCCAAGCAGCTCAAAGCCGTTTCGCATCTCTTTTGCAGAAATTTCTACTGCCCACTGATGGCGAGCCTCAGCCTCAAAGCCATGAGCCTCGTCAATCACCCAATGTCTGATAGGTGGCAGAATTTTTCCGTCAGCAGCAACATTTCTAAGCAACAGAGAGTGATTGGTTATCACAACATCCGAAGATCCCGCACGTTTACGAGCTCCATGAACAAAGCACTCATGAGGATAGTACGGGCACTTGGAGCGCAGGCACTCCGCTGCTTTGATAGTTACCATCTCTCGTGGAACCGAACGCCAGCGAATGCCTAAGGCATCCAAATCACCATCAGCCGACTGGCACGCGTAGGCATAAATCACCGCAATTGCGGTCAGCATATCTGAGGCAACACTATTACTAGAGCGTCCTTCCTGATCAAGCAGCGTCAGTGGAAGTTCCTCAAGAGCGGCCCTATCAACGCGATGCAGGCACGGATAGTGTTCGTATCCTTTTAAGCTGCAGAAACTCAATCCGTTTGGCAACGCTCGTGCAAGAGCCGGAAGGTCATGGGCAACTAGCTGGTCAGTCAAGGCGTTTGTCTTTGTAGCAATGCCTACGGTAACGTCATTTTTCTGTGCAAAAAGCACCTCAGGCAGCAGGTATGCAATCGACTTGCCAATACCAGTCCCCGCCTCAAGCTCTCTATGTGAAGAAGTTACCAGTGCGTTTCTGACCTCAACGGACATGCTAACCTGCTCGCTACGTGTCTCAAATTTGTCATACATCTGCGAGACAATGCCCGGTTTAGCAAACGCTCTGTGAATCTCATCTTTAGAAATAGGCAGCATAGCAGGCGTCTCTGGGTCGTCCGCGTCCCTTCTCGCCTTTGCTTTTATGTCGGCAACAAGCTGGCTGCGAATATCCTTGAGCGAGAAAAACGTGCCCGAGATCTCTGCATCTGCAAGTTCGGCACCTGTTGCATCTTTCTTTGCGACACCACGCTGAACTGCTTCTTCTTCCTTCATTTGCGACAAATACGAGAAGATCGGTCTAAATGTCCACTCCACTCCATCGTGCATTGACGCCAATTTGGCGAGAAGCCCGCGGGGCAAATTCATAAGTCCCAAAAGCAAAATGCGCCACATCCCACAAAGAGCATCTACGTCGTCACTTGCGCGATGCGTAACCTTCATGGTGCCAAACGCTTCTGCCATGCTGGAAAGCTTATGCGAAGAAAGTCGAGGTAGAGCTATGCGTGAGAGCGACAGCGTATCAATCCAAGTATCGGAGACTGAAGTTCCACCAGGTACTCGTTCAATAAACGTACGGTCAAAAGTGGCGTTGTGTGCCAAAACCGGAAGACCGCCGACAAATTCTGCGAGGGCAGCAACAGCTTCTTTTGCGCTTGGCGCACCTTTAACATCTTCGTCAGTAATTGAGGTCAGTGCTGTAATTTCTTCTGGAATTGGACACCCTGGATCAACAAAAGTCTGAAAGCGCTCCACAATCTCTCTGCCACTCAATTTAGCAGCAGAAATCTCAATAAGGGAACACTTCTTAAAGGACAGACCTGTTGTCTCGGTATCCAAAACAACAATGTCATCCTCTAAGACATCAAATGACTCATGCTCCGCCCTCTCTGCAAGTTCTAAATACTTCTTGCGAACCGCAGAAGGGGTACCTGGAAGAATGAGTTCTTCTAGTTTTTGCGTAGCGCTTTTAGTGCTGGTCATAACCTACAAATCTACTGGCGATCCTCAAGTGCAAACTCAATAAAGCGAGTGCAGAGCTCAGGGAAATCAATGCCGCCGGTACGTGCAGAATCAGGCAGCAAAGAACGGGCAGTCATACCAGGAATGGTATTTGTCTCCAATACCACTGGCACGCCGTCCTCCGTAACAATAAAGTCACTACGAGAAACGCCGCGGCAACCAAGTGCATTATGAGCCTTAATTGCCAGCTCCTGAGCACGTGCATACACTGCAGGCTCAAGACGAGCGGGAATCACATGGTGCAGGGACGCAGGCTCATATTTTGTCTTAATGCTGTAGAACTCATCGCCCGTAACAATCTCAACGATTGGAAGAGCGGTTGGGTTCTCATTACCAATAACAGGAACGGTAATCTCTGTTCCCGCTATGCTCTCTTCAATCAGAATGCGCTCGCCCTGTTCACCTGCAAGTTCTAGTGCAGCAGGAAGCTCTTCTCGCGAAGTGACACGTGTGACGCCATAGCTGGAGCCGTTGCCAGAAGGCTTTACAAACATAGGGAGTCCGAGGTCCTCGATAAGCTTGTCTACCTGTTCATCTGTGAAGGTGGTACCTGCAGCAACGTCAATTCCCTTAGGAGTTGGAACGCCTGCCTGCCTATACATGAGCTTCGACAGCTCTTTTTCAGTTCCCATAGCAGATGCAAGGACGCCAGAAAACGTGTAAGGAATGTGCAGAATCTCGAGAAGACCCTGGATGCAGCCATCCTCACCAAAACGACCGTGCATAGCAACGTATACGACATCATAACCACCCTGAGCAAGGGTAACTACAAAGTCTTTTTCTGCAACATCAAGCAGGTCAACACTGGTAAAGCCAGCTTCTTTGAGTGCTGCTGCACACTGCTTGCCAGACTCCATTGCTATCTCATGCTCGTCTGACCAGCCACCTGAAACAACTGCTACATGAAGCTTTTTTAGCTCTTCACGTGTCATTTCCGCTCCTTCAGATAAGTCTCCCATAGGGTAAACTCTAGTAAACGTATTTCTTCTAAGATACCGCAGATAGCTTAGAAGAGTTGGAGAAGGACAAAAATGCAATCAAATAATACTCTTGACGGCACAAACACCACGGCTGACGGCTCAAACACTTCCGCGCTTGATTCTCGCCCACAGAAGGCTGCCGCCAAATCTGACCTCAGAAGTCTTTCATCAGAACAAATCCTTGAGCTGGTGACTTCCCTTGGCCAGCCAAAATTCCGTGCAAAGCAGATTGAGGAGTGGATCTGGTCTAAGGGCGCTTCCTCTTTTGATCAGATGAGTAATCTTCCAAAAACGCTGCGAGAAGAACTGTCTAAGCAGGTAACGCTTGCTGGTGCTGAACAAATTATTCGCCAGGTCTCTGAGGATGGAAGTCGTAAATACCTGCTTCGCTACCCTGATGGCACTTCTGTCGAGTGCGTTGGTATGCCAACTGGCAATAAGCTTTCGGTCTGTGCTTCTACACAGGCTGGCTGCGCCATGGGCTGTGCTTTCTGTGCAACAGGCGCTGCTGGTCTCACGCGCTCTCTTTCTGCGAGCGAGATTTACGAGCAGGTTATGCACGTCCGCGACGATTTTGACGCGCGCGTTACCAGCGTTGTTCTTATGGGTCAGGGCGAGCCCTTCATGAACTACGACGCTACTCTTGCGGCTATGAGACGCCTCAATTCCCCCGATGGAGCTGGCATTGGTGCTCGCCATATTACGGTTTCTACCTGCGGCGTTATTCCAATGATTAAGCGTTTTGCCTCTGAGCCGGAGCAATTTACACTTGCCGTTTCGCTTCACTCTGCAGTTCAAAAGACACGCGATTCTCTTATGCCAGGAGTACGTAAGTATTCGCTTATTCACCTGTACGACATTATGGGTGAGTATGTCGATAAGACCGGTCGACGTCCAACGTATGAATATGCACTGATTAAGGGCGTTAATGATTCCGACAATGAGCTTGGTGCCCTAAGAGACTTCTGCCGAGGAACACTTTGCCACGTCAATATCATCCAGCTTAATGAGATTGAAGGTTCTAAGTTCCATCCAACATCTCCTGCCCGCGCGCAGGAGTTTGTAAACAGCCTTAACTCTGTTGGCGTTGAAGCAACCATCCGTCTTTCTCGTGGATCTGACATTGATGCTGCTTGTGGACAGCTCTTCCAAAAGAGAACTGCACGTTAAGGGCAGCATGTCCTACATAATTCCTGTAAAGAAGGGACCCTCTCGAGTCCCTTTTTTCTTTAGTTCATATATAGAACATTTGTTCTATTGAATTGCTTTTAGCCATTCTTTTTCTACTCTTGCTTGATGAGAGAATGTTTTTTGAAGTTATTCTATCAGCGCCACCTGAATAATCGTCGAGAATTGCATTAAGTGCCCTTCTCGACCTTCTCATTGCGTGAAAAAAACTTCTTTGCGCTTCTTTAGTCAACAAGGTGTGCTTAGCGAGAAAAGCAATTCCGAGCAGTGAAACTGTAGATACAATTGCAAACTTTATTTTCATTATGCTTCTTTACCGTTTGATAGTTTTTCAACTAAAGCAGCAAGCTCATCCTCATCATTGAATTCGATTTCGATTTTATTCTTGCC
>ERZ791922.986-NODE-986-length-13081-cov-3.879779_pt1 | contig 13081 bp, 17 predicted proteins | sample MGYA00510134_ERZ791922 | MGnify/ENA primary metagenome ERZ791922 (study PRJEB30046, sample SAMN00792101) | human gut metagenome | study: EMG produced TPA metagenomics assembly of the A metagenome-wide association study of gut microbiota in type 2...
ATAATTAAAAATATTTTAAATAATCTCATAATCTTCTCTCCCTAATATATGTTTTAATATAATAACATAAATTATTTTATTAAAACATAATAAAAAAGTCTACTATTAAAAGTAGACTAATTAACTATTAAATATCATTTATTTTATAAATATCAAAAAGGCAATTATTGCAAGTAAGCAAGCAATTGCATCCAGCCATAATCCTAATTTTAAAGCATAGCGATTATTTTGTAATTTAATACTACCAAAATATAATGTAACAACATAAAACGTTGTATCACTACCTGTTTGAACAATTGAACCAAGAATACTATAAGGGTGATCAACACCATATTTTAAAAACACATTATTTAAAACACTTAAAGAACCATTAGATGAAAAAGGTCTAACAAGCATCATCATAAAAATATCAATTGGAATATTTAAAACCTGAAAAACACTCTTAAAGACACTTTCTAATATATTTATAATCCCACAGCTTTGAAAACAAGTTACCCATAACATAAAAGCCATCATAGTAGGAAAAATCGTTAATAACAGCTTACTTCCCTCTTTAACCCCATTAATAAACTCTTCAAAAATATCAACATGTTTAAAAATAGCTTCAATAAATGCAACTAATAAAATAATTAAAATAACACTATTCATAATGTTCAATCACCTTACTTGCAATAACTCCAATTACTGTAATAATTAAACCAATTACAATACTATAACCAAAAAAACCTAAAATATCTTTACTACCATAACTCTGTCTTAAAGTCATCATAGTAGTAGGAATAATTGATAATCCTGTAGTATTTAAAATAACTAATAACATCATTTCTTTACATGGTATTTTTGGATTAGTTTGATATTTAGTTAATGATTTCATTGCTTTTAACCCACTAATTGAAGCTAAAGATCCAACACCTAATAAATTTGCAATAAAATTAGTTGATAAATATAAATAAACTTGATTATCATCAACTACTTTACCATAAATAAGTTTTAAAATAGGTTTTAATAAAAAAGATAATTGTTTAATTAATCCTGAAGCTTTAATAATATTTAAAAAACCATTCCATAAACAAGCAGATAAAACAAGAATTTTGATTAAATCAAAAACTTGATTAGGGGAATCTAATATTGCTTTAAACATTTCATCTTGATGATTAGTTATAAAAGCAATTAAGATAAAGAAAACCAATCCATATTTAAAAACCTTAGCCATAGATTAAATCCTTTAAAACCATCTTAAAACCAATAAAGAAATTATAGGGGACAACTTTTTGTTTTCTAATTGGTTGATTATTTAATGAAATAATAATTTCATTATTATCAAATGAAACATCTATTTTATCACTATCTTTTTTATTAACAAATAAATCTAAATCCAAATAATACTTTTGTTGTTCAAACTCAACAATTCCCCTAGAAAAAATCTTTGTCTCTTCTAATAAATCAAAACATTCCTCATATTTTTTTTGATGAAACTCAAAATCATTACCACAATTAAAAGTAACAATAATCAAATCAAGTCCATTTTTACGCGCCATAGTAATTAATGTTCGACGTGCTTTTTTAGTAAATCCTGTTTTACCACCTATACAATACTTATAATTAGTCAATAACTTATTTTTATTATGCCATGTTCCATTACCATCTTCACGAACATATTCCTTTGTTTTAACAATTTCATTAAAAATAGGATTTTGATGACAATAAGCCATTAATCTAGCCATATCATAGACAGTCGATTGATTACCATTATCTTCTTCATCTAATCCAGTAGGATTAGAAAAAGTAGTATTATGAAGTTCTAATTCTCTAGCTTTATCATTCATCATATCAACAAACTTTGGAACATCTTTAGCTACTGCTTTAGCAATCATTAAAGCTGCATCATTACCACTTCTTAACATTAAGCCATATAGAAGATCACGTAAACTAATTTTATCACCTATATGTATATAAATCCCGCTACCCCATGCTTTGTTGATTGTATCATCAACTGTAATAATTGTATCTAAATCCATATTTTCAATTGCAAGAATGCATGTCATTATTTTGGAAATCGAAGCAACACTTTGAATATAGTCCTCATTACTTCCTTCAATTACAACTTGATTACTAGCTTCCATTACAATATAACTTTTACCTTGAAATTCAACTGGTTTAACACTATTTAATGGAGTTATGGCTAAAGAAATAATTAAACTAATAATATTTACATAGATCATTTTATCACCCATATAAATCTATGCATAAAAAAATTAAATAGAATGTAATTATAAAAAAAGAAGCTAATTTCTTAGCTTCTATTCACCAAACATTTCAAATATATCTCCTAAAATAGAACTCTTTTTCTTTGGTTTACTTGATTTATTAGAATAATCTTGATGGTTAGCTCTTTCAATGATTTTATCCAATTCACCACGATCTAACCAGATTCCACGACATTCAGGACAATAATCAATTTCGATTCCATTTTTTTGAGACATAAGTAACGTTACATCTTTACATACGGGACATTTCATAATATACCTCCTATCGTATCTAAATAATATTCTATTATCAAAAAATGAATTAATTATGAAAACTATTTATATTTTTCAATTAATAAATCTAAATACTCTTTATACTCAGAATCATTAGCGTTCATTGTTTTTGAAGTACTTGTGTATTTTTTAACCGCATTACTAGCACGATTAATTGGTAAAAGAGTACCGGCACCAGCAACACATCCACCAGGACAAGCCATTCCTTCTAACAAATAACCATCATATTTTCCTTTTTTAGCAAGCTTTAACATTTTTTTACAGTTTTCTAATCCTTCAGCAGATTCTACTAATACATTATAATCAGGTCTTTTAGCTTTGATACAGTTAACAACTGCTTTTGCAACCCCGCCACTTACAGCAAATCCACGACCATCACCACTAGCTTGAGTGAAAGAATCATTTGGATCAGCTTCTAAAGTAGAAAGATCGATTCCTTTAGCTTCAAACATGGCACCTACTTCTTCAAATGTTAAAACAAAATCTACTTCACTACGTACAGATTTTCTTGAGGCTTCTAATTTTTTAGCAGCACATGGACCTATAAATACAACTCTGCTATTTGGATGTTTTTCTTTGATTAATCTAGCTGTTAATACCATTGGAGTTAATGCCATTGAAATATATGATTTAAATTCAGGAAATTCTTTTTTAGCCATCATTGACCATGATGGACAACATGATGTTGCCATAAATGGTTGTTTTTCAGGAACTTTTTCTAAAAAGTCATTGGCTTCATCAATCGTGCATAAATCCGCTCCAATAGCAACTTCTACAACATCTTTAAATCCTAATTCACGCATTGCTTTTTTTAATACTTCAGGAGTAACTTTAGGTCCAAATTGACCAATAAAAGCAGGAGCAACAGCTGCGATGATTTCATCACCATTTTTGATTGCTTGAATCAATTGGAAAATTTGACTTTTATCAGCAATAGCACCAAATGGACAACTAACTAAACACATTCCACAAGAAACACATTTATCGTAGTTAATATGAGCATTACCGTATTCATCTGATTCAATGGCATTCATTCCACAGGCTTTAGCACATGGTCTTTCTTTTTTTAAGATAGCATCATATGGACAATTATTTTTACATAATCCACATTTTATACACTTATCTTGGTCAATATAGGCTTTTCCATTTTTAAAACTAATGGCATTTTTAGGACAAATTTCAATACAGGGATGAGCTAGACATGCTTGACAACCATTACTTACTTCATATTTATTTTCCTCACATTTGTTACAGGCAAATTTAATAATATTGATTAATGGTGGTTCATAATATTTATCAGCAATGATACTTTCTTCAATTCCTTTAGAAATTGGGGCTGGTTCATCAATTGGTCGTAAAGATAAGCCCATTGTTAAACGGAGTCTTTCTCCAACGATTGCTCTTTCTAAAAAAATACTATCGCGGTAAGTAGCAACCTCGCCAGGAATTATTTTGTATGGTAAATCTTCGATTCGACTATAGTCATTACCTTCATAAGCAAGTTTTGCCACTTCAACAAATACTTTGCGTCTAATTTTTGTCAGTGACGAATATATTCCTCTCATAATCTTCCTCCAAGTTTATTTATACTTATATTGTACTCCAAATAGATAAAATATGATAGTATGGAGATAAATAAAAAATATTATTAATTAATAAATTTTAAACTACGATTTTATTGCTTTTAATTTAGGTTTTAGTATAATGTATTCGAAGTAGGTGAAAATATGGAAAGATTACAAAAAGTAATTGCTGCAAGTGGTTATACATCTAGAAGAAAAGCAGAAGATTTGATCGTACAAGGAAAAGTAGAAGTAAATGGACAAGTTGTTCGTGAATTAGGAACTAAAGTAAAAAAAGGTGATATTGTTACAGTTGAAGGAAAACCAATCGTTGGTGAAAATAAAGTATATTATGTTTTTTATAAACCAAAAGGTTGTGTTTGTACTTTAGATGATGAGTTTGATCGACCAATTGTTACAGATTATTTTACTGATGTAAAAGAAAGAATTTATCCAGTAGGTCGTTTAGATTTTGATACTACAGGATTGATTATTATGTCTAATGATGGTGAGTTTGCAAATATGATTATGCATCCACGTTCTCATTTAGAAAAGATTTATGAAGTTAGTGTTAAAGGACTTATCAATGGTCAAACTTTAAATAAGTTAGAAAAAGGAATTTATTTAGAAGGAGTTAAAACACTCCCTTGTAAGATCAAAGTAGTTAATAAAGATATTGAACATAAGACAACAATGTTAAAAATTAAACTTGTTGAAGGGAAAAACCGACAAGTTAAAAAAATGTTTGAAAGTGTTGGACATCCTGTTAAAAGATTACATCGTGTAAGTATTGGATGTGTAAATTTAAAAGGATTGACACCAGGTAAATATCGTATTTTAAAACCACAGGAAGTTAAAGATTTAAAGAAATTAGTTAACGGTAAAAAGTAATTTAGTCATCTTTATTTGACAATTATTTTGCTTTTATTGGTGCATACTGTATGATGGGTGATGAAAATGAGAATACAAGTAATAGAACCACAAAATATAAAAGAATGTGGAATATGTAAAGCAAAAGATGAGTGGATTAAAGATGTAAATGTTCGTGGTATTAAAGGTATATATTGTTTAAAGTGTGATACACTAACGATGTTTAATAAGATGCCTTCTAAATATGTTTATCAAGCATTTAAAGAAGAAACAGAAAAAATTAGAAATACATATTTAGTAAAACAAAATGACAAAATTAAATAAATAACTTATTGACTTTAATAAATAAATGAGTAGAATTATAAGAGTAAATATGATGCGATGATTTAGGATATGTCTAGATATTACTTTGATATAGAGAAAAGACGGTTGGTGAAAGTCTTGATGAGGATATTTAGGTACTCCCTAATATGCAACACTCGAAAGAGATTGTCGGTAGCGCGTTATAGCTAAGAGGTTATTTTATAACAAATTAAGGTGGTACCACGATACTCTCGTCCTTTGGATGAGAGTTTTTTATTTAGGGAGAAGGTTATGAAAAAGTTAGTACATCCTAAAGAAGAGCATACAAAAATTCTAAAAAGACAATTGAAAAATGCGGTGGCAAATTTGAAAATGAATATTTTGATGAAAAAACAAAAGAAACGTATTTACGTTTTTGGATAGGAGAAGAAAAATGATTGATTTTAAAGAAGATGAAAAATTAAGTGTATTAAATCATTCTTGTGCTCATGTTATGGCTCAAGCAATTAAACATTTATATCCTCAAGCTAAATTTTGGGTTGGACCAGTAGTTAGTGAAGGATTTTATTATGATGTTGATTTAGGAAATGATGTAATTAAAGATGAAGATATTCCTAAAATTGAAAAAGAAATGAAAAAAATCTGTAAAGATGGTAAACGTATTGTTCGTCAAGAAATTTCTAAAGAAGAAGCTTTAGAAATGTTTAAAGATGATGAATATAAAATTGATTTAATTAATAATTTTGAAGATGGAACAAACATTAGTTGTTATAAACAAGGGGATTTTGTTGATTTATGTCGCGGTCCTCACGTAGAAACAGTTAAAGCATGTAAAAACTTCAAGTTAACTAAACACTCTGGAGCTTATTGGAAAGGTGATAAAAACAATAAAGTTCTTCAAAGAATCTATGGAGTATGTTTTGAAACACCTGAAGCATTAGAAGAACATTTAAATTTATTAGAAGAAGCTAAACGTCGTGATCATAAAAAAATTGGTAAAGAACTAGGTTTATTTATGATGAGTGAATATGCTCCTGGAATGCCTATCTTTTTACCTAAAGGAATGATTTTAAGAAATACATTAGAACAATTCTGGTATGAAGAACATACAAAAGAAGGATATGTATTTATTAAAACTCCAATTATGATGTCTCGTGAATTATGGGAAACTAGTGGACATTGGGCTAATTATAAAGACGATATGTATACAAGTATGGTTGATGATCGTGAATTTGCAATTAAGCCAATGAACTGTCCTGGTAGTTTATTAGTTTATAAAAATGGTTTACATTCTTATAAAGATTTACCGCTTAGAATGGGTGAATTAGGACAAGTTCATCGTCATGAAGCAAGTGGTGCTTTAAATGGATTATTTAGAGTTCGTACATTTACTCAAGATGATGCGCATATTTTTATGACACCTGATCAAATTGAAAGTGAAATTATTAAATTAATTAATTTCATTGATCGTGTTTATAAGAGTTTGAATTTAAGTTATGAAATTGAATTATCAACTCGTCCTGAAGAAAAATATATTGGTGATTTAGCTATTTGGGAAAAATCGGAAGCAGCATTAGCTGCTGCATGTAAAGCTGCTGGTAAGGATTATAAAATCAATCCTGGTGATGGAGCTTTCTATGGACCTAAATTAGATTTCCATGTTAAAGATAGTTTAGGTAGAGTATGGCAATGTGGAACTATTCAATTAGATATGAACTTACCTGAAAGATTTGATATAACATATATTGATGACAAAGGTGAAAAAGCTCGTCCAGTAATGTTACATCGTGTTATTTTTGGATCAATTGAAAGATTTATTGGTATTTTAATTGAACATTTTGCAGGAGTGTTCCCATTATGGTTAGCACCAGTTCAAGTAAAAGTTTTACCAGTAAATAATGAATATCATTTAGAATATGCTAAAGAAGTAACTAAATTATTACAAGAAGCAGGATTAAAAGTAGAAATGGATGCTCGTGAAGAAAAATTAGGATATCGTATTCGTGAAGGGCAAATGGAAAAAGTTCCATATTTATTAGTATTAGGTAATAATGAACGAGATGAAAAAACTGTTACATATCGTCAACATGGACAACAAAAACAAATTACAGTACCATTTGATGAATTTGTATCAATGTTGAAAAAAGAAATTGAAAATAAAGAATAGAAAAAAAGATGTAATTTTGTAAATGATTAAAATTTACTAATTACATCTTTTTGATTAGTCTCTATGGCAGCTATGACGATATTTTTCCATCATTAGTTTAAATATATCACCATTAGTTGGTGGGGTATATGTAATGGCATTAGCACCAGCATCAATAACTTCTTGAATTGTTTCAACTGTTGGACCACCGGTTGCAATAATTGGAAAATTAGGAGAAATCTTACGAAGTTCTCTTACAATTTCGGCCGTTTTTTTACCACCAGAAACATTAATGATCGATGCACCAGTGTGTAACATTCTTTCTTCAAGATTTTCATCTAAAGATACGATTGATAAAACAACAGGAATATCAATATAATCAACTAATTCTTGAATAAATTTTGTTTTAGTTGGCGCATTTAATACAACTGCTGTTGCACCGTGTAATTCTGCATCTAGAGCAATTTCTTTGACTCGAGGACCAGCTGTTGTACCACCGCCAACCCCTGCAAATACTGGTCTTTGAGAAACATCAATAATGGCATTTGTTATTTGCAGAGTTGGTGTAAATGGATATACGGCAATCACTGCATCAGCATTACAGTTAGAAATTACTGCAACATCAGTAGAAAATATTAATGATTTTATTTTGTTACCATTGATTATAATCCCGCTAGCATTACGAATACATTCTGGAACAATAATTGTATGACTGCGTAGTGCAGTATTTATTTTAGGTGCCTGTTTTTTCATTGTTTATTCCCTTTCTTTTAAAATATATTGAATGGTTGTTTGGTTGTCATCTTATTGCATTGATATTATAACATAGTCAAATTTAAATATACATAGTGAAAAATCCAATGAATAAAAATAATAAAAGATGGTAATAATATATTAGGTATCCTAATGGGATACTTAATATATTTCATTATATCTTTAGTTAGTTATAATTAAAATTGTTGGAGGAATCGCCATGGAAATTGATTATGAACTTATTGGTAAAAGAATAAGAGAAGAACGGATTTCTCAAAATTTATCTCAACAAACATTAGCTGAGATATCAAATATTTCTCCAACTAATATATCACATATTGAACGCGGTGCAACTAAGCTAAGTCTACCTACTTTAGTTAGTATAGCTAATGCACTAGCTATTTCGGCAGATTTTTTACTGTGTGATAGTTTAGTTGAAGCAGATAAGATTTATATTGACGAAATCAATGAACTATTATTAGACTGTAACCCAAATGAATTAAAGATAATCATTGATATAATGAAATCAGTTAAAATAACGTTAAGACGCTATAATAAACTAGATAAAAAATAAACACTTGTTAAAAAGTGTTTTTTTTAATTTGATTTTATTGTACAATAACAACCGAGGTGTAGAAAATGAAACAATACTTAGAGATGTGTAAATATGTTTTAGAAAACGGTGAAGATCGAAGTGACCGTACAGGTACTGGAACAAGAAGTGTTTTTGGATATCAAACACGATATGATTTAAGAGATGGTTTTCCTTTGATGACAACTAAAAAAATGTTTATTAGACCAATTGCTGAAGAATTATTATGGTTTATTAAAGGTGATACGAATATAAAATATTTAGTTGATCGAAATGTTAAAATATGGAATGAATGGCCATATGAAAATTATAAGAAATCAAAAGATTACCAAGGTGAAACAATCGAGGAATTTATTGAAAAAATTAAGAATTTACCAGAAGATGATCCATTTGTATTAAAATATGGAGATTTAGGTCCGGTATATGGGGCACAATGGCGTAATTTCAATTATGAAGGTGTTGATCAATTAGCTAAGTTAGTTGATAGTTTAAAAAACGATCCTTTTTCAAGAAGACATATTATTTGCGCTTGGAATCCGGCTCAAGTAGATAATATGACATTGCCACCATGTCATGCGTTTTTACAGTTTTATGTAAGTGCTGATAAAAAATATTTATCTTGCCAATTATATCAACGTAGTGCCGATATTTTTTTAGGTGTTCCTTTTAATATTGCATCATATGCTTTAATGGTTGAAATGTTAGCACGTACTTGTGGTTATGAGGCAAAAGAATTTGTTCATACGATAGGTGATGCTCATATTTATAAAGATCATTTTGATGTTGTAAAACAACAACTTGAAAGAAAGCCGCTACCTAAGTGTAAATTAGTTTTAAATCCTGAAGTTAAATCTATTTTTGATTATAAAATTGAAGATATTAAAATTGAAGATTATCAAAGTTATGGTAAATTGGTAGGAAAGGTGAGTGTGTAATGATTAGTATTATTGTGGCAACAGATGAAGATTTATTGATTGGAAAAGAGGATTCTAGTAATGGAATGCCTTGGAATGTGCCAGAAGATTTAAAGCATTTTAAAGAAACAACATTAAATAAAACTATTTTAATGGGGCTTACTACTTATAAGGCAATTGGAAGACCATTACCTAATCGTAAGACAATTGTTGTAAGCTTAGAGCCATTTGAAGATGATCGAGTTGAGGTTAGAAATTCGTTAGAGGAAGTAATTTTGGAATATCAAAAAAGTGGTGAAGATTTGTTTATTTCTGGAGGAGCATCGATTTATCGTCAATGTTTACCGATTGCTGATCAGTTATTGATTTCAAGAATTCCTGGTAAACATACCGGAGAAACATATTTTCCAAGTTTTGATGAATATGGGTATCAATTGGTTGAAGAAAAACCATTTGAAACATTTAAATTACAAATTTATAAGCGAGGATAAACATGAAAAGGATTGCATTAATTGTTATTAGAGTTATTTTGAGATTGCCTTACTGGTGGGGTTATAAAGTAAATAAGTATAAACATATAGAAAATTATCCTTTAGAAGAAAGATATGGTTTTATTCATGGTGTTGTATCTACGATTAGTAAAAAAGCCCGCGTTGAACTTGAATGTTATGGCTTAGAAAATTTACCTAAACAATCAGGTTATTTATTAGCGCCTAATCATCAAGGGTTATATGATCCACTAGCTATTTTTCAAACTCATGAAGCACCAATTAGAGCAATTGTAAAAAAAGAATTAACATCAGTTATTTTAGTTAAAGATGTTATTAAGATGTTAGAATATGTACCATTAGATCGTAAAAATGTTCGTGACGGTGCTAGAGTAATTAAATATGTTAGTGATGAGGTTGCTAATGGTCAAAATTTCTTTGTTTTTCCTGAGGGAACAAGAAGTAAAGATGGTAATAATATTTTAGAGTTTAAAGGTGGAACTTTTAAAATTGCTACTAAAGCTAAAGCGCCAATTGTACCTGTAGCTTTAATAGATTGTTATAAAGTATTTGATAATAATACGATTAAAAAAACAACAGCTCAAATTCATTATTTACCACCGTTATATTATGATGATTATAAAGATATGCATACAAATGAAATAGCTAAAGTAGTTCATGATAAAATAGAGACATATATTCAAGAATGGACAAAAAATAATGCTTAAAGTTAAAAATAACCACTTTGATGTGGTTATTTTTAGTTATTTATTGAATGTTTTAAAAATATTATTTAATCTGTGTTGTTTTTCTTTGCTAAAAAATGCATTAGGTTCATTTAAATATTGAACTAATAAATCAGCATCTTTGATTAATTCACTATATTCATCATCAATTCTATCTTTAAAAGAATGGTTTTTGATAGCAGTCGTAATTAAAATAATCTCATCATGATTAAAAAGATTACTATCAGCTAGAATCTCTCTAGCTAACATACTACTTCTATTAGCATGATCAAAACTAGATTTAAATTTATACGTAGCTAAATCATGGCAAATACCAATAATAGCAGCCAATTCTAAATCAAGACTTTTTAATTTAGCTAATAAACAAGCCATATTAGCAACATTAGCAGAATGCTCTAAACCATTATTTTTAATTAAAATATCATTGATAATTTCTTTAATAAAATAATATCTTTTCATCGACGTAGCCCCTTAGGATACAAATTTTTTACTTGATTATTACTTTCTTTATAAAACGATAAAGGATAACCATCAACCAAGATCAAGCCATAGCCTTTTTGATTATTTCCAATCAAAGTTTCACCATGAATATATTTTACAACTTCAATATCATCGCTTTTAAAATTATAATAACGTTTTACATCATCCATATTAAGTGTTAAAGCTAATGAATGGCTTGGTTCAAAACGTCCTTTTTTACATTCTCCTAGATATAAACCATTTCTTAAAACTTTTACTCCTTTTAGTTCGGGAAACTGCGGTAAAATAGCATAGATATGATTATTTGAGTTATATAATAATGACGGTACTTTTATTTTTAAATTATCGTTATAAAACTTTTTGATTAAATCAAGTTGTTGAGAAGTAACATTTGGTTTTAATAATTTAACTTTCTTTGTTTTATCATCACTGTGTTTTTTTAATAGTGCAATAAATTGGCCTTCTCCTTTATTGATATGTGGGTACATTCTAACGACTTTATCATTATTATAGCCACTAGACATACCAGGCTGCTTTTTAATTTCTAAAAGCTCCATATTCAATTCATTTACCATATAATCAACTTGTTCTTCATTTTCCTCTAAAGAATATGTACAAGTTGAATAAATTAAAATTCCATCATCTTTAAGCATTTTATATGCTGCATCAATCAGTCTTCTTTGAATTTTAGCACATTCATAAACTTTATCAATCGACCATGTTTCAATTGCTATGTCAAGTTTTCTAAACATTCCTTCACCAGAACAAGGAGCATCTAGAATAATTTTATCAAAAAAACAATTAAACTGTTTATCCAATTTAACAGGATCACAATTAGTAACAATCGTATTAGTGATTCCAAAGCGTTCAATATTTTCTGATAAAATCCCTGCTCTTAATTTATTAATATCATTGGCAATCATTAATCCTTCATCACTTAATCTACTTGCCACGTAACAAGTTTTACCACCAGGAGCTGCACACATATCTAAAATATAATCATCTTTATTAAACTCAACACTACTAGCAACAGCCATGGCACTAGGTTCTTGAATATAATATAAACCACAATTAAAATAGGGATGTTTACCTAGAGGATAACTATCATAGTCATAAAAATATGCGTCATTTATATATGGATGCTTAGTTAAGTATTGATATTCTAGATGTTGGATAACATCCTTTTTTTTAGGATTTAGATAAAATGCTTTTATTGGTTTTTTTAATAGTGCTGTTTTAAAGTTTTGATATTCTTCTTTTAAAAGCATTTGCATTCTTTGTTCAAATAATATATCCATGTTTCACCTCAAATTTAATATATAAAGCAAAAGACAAGCAATTGCTTGTCTGTTATTTTGATAGCTCATTAGAAATCTGCGCTAAACGATTTGCTAGTTTACTTAACTCTTGAATTGGTAATTCAAGATATAAGTCGATGTCTATTTTTTTAATAGCATCTTCATATTTTGCATTTTCTTGCAAACCAATTAATGTTTCAGTTGTTGCATCTAAAGAATTTGTTATTTCAATTAATTCGTTTAAAATTTCATTGCCCACCATATAATATACCCCATTTTCTTAATTTTATTTTGTTCTTTTTATTCAGTTTATTTCTACTAAAAAAATACGTCATTTTAATCAATTCGTCAATACTATTTAGTAAATTAACACTAAATTCTTTTTAAAA
>ERZ791922.992-NODE-992-length-12990-cov-3.139080_pt1 | contig 12990 bp, 14 predicted proteins | sample MGYA00510134_ERZ791922 | MGnify/ENA primary metagenome ERZ791922 (study PRJEB30046, sample SAMN00792101) | human gut metagenome | study: EMG produced TPA metagenomics assembly of the A metagenome-wide association study of gut microbiota in type 2...
TAACAGATAGTATAAAAATATAGAAAAATAATTAAATTAAATCGAAACAATCAGTAAAGTTAAAGTAACAGATAGAATGAAATTCACGTAAGCAAACGTAACATTGGAATGAGCAAGAGAAGTAGGTGATGGAATGACAGATATGCAGGAAAACTTTAAATCCTTACTCAAACAAAATGGGTTAAAGGTAACAACACAACGTATCGCAATCCTAGAGGTGTTAAGTAATCGACCGGATGAACACCTGACGGCTGAGGATATCTATGATTGTGTAAAAAATATGTATCCTGATATTGGGTTAGCCACAGTATATCGTACCATACAGGTATTATCAGAGTTAAAGCTTATTGATAAACTTAATTTGAATGATGGATATGTGAGGTATGAAATAGGGAAAGGCAGTATGGAGACTTCTGTACACCACCATCACCATTTAATTTGTGTGAATTGTGGGCAAGTATTTACATTTCAAGATGATTTATTAGAGAATTTGGAGCAAAAAATAGAGGCTACCATGGATTTTCAAGTGGTAAATCATGAAGTAAAATTATTTGGTATTTGCAGTGCATGCAAGAGTTTTGCAGAAAAAGATGCAAAAAATCAAAAAGAATAAATATGTCCACTTCCAAACGTTTGCCCTACGAAATTACATATAAAATTTTGGAGGTGCAATTTTGAAAGGAAAAGAAAATAGTAAAGAAAACAACCTTGAAAGCAAAAATAGCCAGATGGATGCAGGAGGCGCGAATCGCAGAAATAATAACCTGGATCGTAGCAATCGTATGAGGAGAAAGCCGAGACCTTTTAAGGTAGAGCGTGCTGCGAATAATAATAAAGTGGAACTTACCGTTCCGGTGGAGACACCAGAACCAGATGCGAAACCAGCCGTTAAGATTATACCACTCGGTGGGCTAGAGCAAATTGGTATGAATATTACCGCATTTGAGTATCAAGACAGTATCATAGTCGTTGACTGTGGATTAGCGTTTCCAGAAGATGAGATGCTTGGAATTGATCTTGTAATTCCTGATATTACTTATCTAAAGGATAATATCCAAAAAGTAAAAGGATTTGTTATTACGCATGGTCATGAGGATCACATCGGTTCTTTACCATATGTAATCAAAGATATTAATGTTCCAATCTATGGAACGAAACTTACGTTAGGAATTATCGAAAATAAATTAAAAGAACACAACTTATTGAAATCTACGAAACGTAAAGTAATCAAGTATGGACAATCCATAAACTTAGGATGCTTCCGTATTGAGTTTATTCGTACCAATCATAGTATTGCAGATGCAGCAGCGTTAGCAATCTATTCACCGGCAGGTATCATAGTCCATACCGGTGACTTTAAAGTGGATTATACTCCTGTTTTTGGAGAGACCATAGATTTACAGAAATTTGGTGAGCTTGGTAAAAAAGGTGTGCTTGCACTCATGTGCGACAGTACCAATGTTATGCGTCCGGGATATACTATGTCAGAACGCACCGTTGGAAAAACCTTTGATAATATATTTGCAGAGAATTCAAAACACCGTATCATTGTTGCAACATTTGCTTCTAATGTAGATCGTGTTCAGCAGATTATTAACTCTGCAGTGAAATATAACCGTAAGGTAGTCATTGAAGGCAGAAGTATGGTGAATATTATCTCTACTGCCACAGAACTTGGCTATATTACAGTTCCTGACAATGTTTTGATTGACATTGAACAGATGAAGAACTACACTGATGATCAGTTAGTATTGATTACAACTGGAAGTCAGGGTGAAGCTATGGCGGCGTTATCTCGTATGGCAGCTTCCATTCACCGTAAGATCTCAATTACACCTGGAGATACCGTTATATTTAGTTCAACACCAATTCCAGGCAATGAGAAGAATGTTTCAAAGATTATCAATGAACTTTCCATGAAGGGTGCAAAGGTAATTTTTCAAGATACCCATGTATCTGGTCATGCTTGTCAGGAAGAGATAAAACTTATCTATGCTTTGACAAAACCAAAATTTGCGATCCCAGTGCACGGCGAATTCCGTCATTTGAAATGTCATGCGGAATTGGCTCAAGATATGGGTGTAAAGAAAGATAATGTAGTGATTTTATCTTCTGGTGATGTATTATCTTTATCCGAAGATAGAGCGAAGATTGTAGATCATATTCCATCACAGGGCATCTTAGTGGATGGTCTTGGTGTAGGTGATGTAGGCAATATTGTTCTTCGTGACAGACAACATTTATCTGAAAATGGTCTAATTATAGTTGTTGTAACGCTTGAAAAATTCAGCAATCAAGTATTATCCGGACCAGATATCGTTTCTAGAGGTTTTGTATACGTCAGAGAGTCAGAGAATCTGATGGAGGAAGCAAGAACTGTAGTATGCGATGCCCTTGATAAATGTCTAAATAAAAATATGACTGACTGGGGCAAGATTAAAAATGAAATTAAAGATTCTCTCAGCGACTACTTATGGAAAAAGATGAAGAGAAATCCGATGATTCTTCCAATCATCATGGAGGTATAGTAAGAGAGAGTTTGGAGGCTTAAGATGGCGAAATCCGATAGTACCAAAGTTGCATTAAAAATCACAAGTGCAGTACTAAGAGTATTCTTAAATATCTTATTTTATATTGCGATTATATTAGTCATAATTCAGGCTGTAAAAATCACATATAATTTTTCTTATCAGCTTTTCGGTTCTGTATCTGTTGAAGCAGAGCCAGGAATCGATACAGAATTTCAGATTGCAAAAGGTGAGTCTACTATGGATGTCGCTAGAAAATTAGAAGCTGGTAATCTCATTGTCAATAAGTATTCTTTTTACTTAAAGACAAAGTTTAAAGAGTATAACATCTATCCAGGAACTTTTATCCTAAACACTTCAATGGATTATGATGAAATATTAGATGTTATCACGGATTATAAGAATTCGATAGTAGAAGTAGAGGAAGAAGGAAAAAAAGAAGATACAAAAACTTCTCCAAATAGCAACGCAATACCGTAAGTTAGAAACAAGATAGGAAATACTGAATGGACTATTGATTGTCTTTATTATAGGGCTACCGTAGCCGTTGTTGAAATGTTTATCCTTTCAAGCGGCTACGAGAGTCCTTTCTTGCTGTGTAGGAGAGTTATTCACTCTCTGCGCGTTTTAATATGTGAGGAAAAGACTTGCATATTAAATTTATAATATATTGAAAATTATGAGTTGGAGGAAATCATGAAAATCGTGGACGAACATATTACCGCATATATCAATTCGTTAGAATTAGAGCTGCCCCAGTATTTAAGAACATTGGAAAAAGAAGCATTAGAAAATGCAGTACCAATTATTCGAAAAGAGGCACAAGCGGTACTTAAATTTTTTCTCGCTATGAAACAACCCAAACAAATACTTGAGGTTGGTACTGCGGTCGGATTTTCTTGTTCTCTGCTTAGTGAATATATGCCTGAGGATTGTCATATTACTACTATAGAAAAGGTGCCAATGAGAATTACGGAAGCAAAGAAAAATTTAGCAAAAGCAAGAAGAGCTTCCGATATTTCACTCGTAATGGGAGATGCAATAGATGCACTCAAAGTTTTAAATAAAACAGCTACTTTAGAAGAAGTATCACTTTTTAACCCTTCTGGAAAGAAGCAAGAGCTAGGTGAGCTTACAGACTGTTATGATTTTATCTTTATGGATGCTGCAAAGGGGCAATACATGAATTTTCTCCCTGAGATTATGAAATTACTTCCGGTTAATGGATTATTTATAACAGATAATGTTCTTCAAGAAGGTAGTATTGCAAAATCAAAGTATAGCATCACGAGAAGAGATCGAACGATTCATACAAGAATGCGAGAGTATTTATATGAATTGACTCATAGGGACGATTTAACAACGATGATTCTTCCAGTCGGAGATGGAATGTCAGTTAGTACAAGGATACGGTAGTGTGAAAAGAAATTCTAAGTCAGTAAAATACACTGACTAAGAATTTCTAATTTCACACAGAAGTTTGTGCCTGCGAATCCTAGGCACAAACTTCCAGCCTACTAATAGGCATGTTAAAGAGTGAAAGATCAGTTTTACAAACTTGGAATATGCAAAATGAGCGCAAATATAAGGATATTTTAATAAAATACAGGAGGAAACTATGTTTCGTAGAGAAAAACCAGAATTATTAATTCCAGCAAGCAACTTAGAGGTTTTAAAAACAGCGATTATCTATGGTGCAGATGCTGTTTACATTGGTGGTGAGATGTACGGATTACGTGCAAAGGCAAAAAACTTTTCCTTAGAAGATATGAAAAAAGGAATAGAGTTTGCACACCAGTATGGTAAAAAAGTTTATGTTACAGCAAATATAACAGCTCATAACCGTGATTTAAAAGGTGTAGAAGAGTATTTTCGAGAATTAAAAGAAATAAAGCCAGATGCGCTAATTATCTCAGACCCAGGTGTCTTTGATATAGCAAAAGAGATAGTACCAGAAATTGAGCTTCATATTAGCACGCAGGCAAACAGTACAAATTATCGTACCTACCAGTTCTGGCATAAACAAGGAGCAGCTCGTGTAGTTTCAGCACGTGAATTATCCTTAGAAGAACTAGGTCAGTTACGTGCTAACATTCCAGAGGACTTAGAGATTGAAACCTTCGTTCATGGCGCAATGTGTATTTCTTATTCAGGACGTTGTCTTTTAAGTAATTACTTTACTGGAAGAGATGCAAATCTAGGGGCTTGCACACATCCTTGTCGTTGGAAATATCATGTCGTAGAAGAGACAAGACCTGGCGAATATATGCCTGTATTTGAAAATGATCGTGGAACATATATCTTTAATTCCAAAGATCTTTGCATGATTGAATATATTCCAGAACTAGTAGCAGCAGGTATTGATAGTTTCAAAATTGAAGGTCGTATGAAAACTGCACTATACGTTGCTACTGTTGCTAGAACATATCGTAAAGCAATCGATGATTTTTATGAATCACTTGATAAATATCTTGAGAATATGGAGTACTATAAGGCAGAGATTGGTAAGTGTACGTATCGCCAGTTTACAACAGGCTTCTTCTTCCAAAAGCCAGACTCTAATACTCAAATATATGACAACAATGTTTATGTAAAAGAGTATACTTATTTAGGAATTGTTTCTTCTCATAACGCAGAAGGAGCAAGTGAGATGGAACAGAGAAATAAGTTTAGTGTTGGCGATATGGTCGAGATCATGAAACCAAATGGTGAGAATATTACTACAAAAGTTCTTAAAATAACGGATGAGGATGGAAATGAGATGGAAAGTTGTCCACATCCAAAACAAAAGATATTTGTTACTTTTGATAAAGAAACTACACAATATGATTTGATACGTGTTCAAGAGAAATCTGATAATTCGAATCAGGATTGTGGATGTACTTCTTGTAACGAATAAAAAAGAAAGGGAAGGCGAAAATCGAATGATTTTCACCTTCTCTTTCTTTTGATCCACTACTTTGAGGCTTTATATGCCTCATTTTTAAGGAGGGGGGTATGTTAGTTTCTTGCAAGCTTTTTTTTAACCTTCGAATAAATCCTTCAGCTTTTTTAAGGCTTTCTTTTCGATACGGCTAACATAACTACGACTTATTCCTAATTTATCTGCAATTTCTCTTTGCGTGATTTCTTTCTCTCCACTTAGGCCATACCTCATGACAATGATTTCTCGCTCTCTTTCATTCAAGGCACTGTTTAAAAACGTATAAAGCCGTTTTATATTTTCTTGAATTTCGAAGATATCTACAATATCTTCATCAGTGCTTTCAATGACATCTAAAAGATTTATTTCATTTCCCTCTTTGTCAGAGCCGATAGGTTCATAAAGATATACTTCCCGTGCCTGTTTTTTACCACTGCGAAGCATCATTAATAATTCGTTGTCTATACAACGAGAGGCATAGGTAGCAAGTCGAATACCTTTATTGGCATCAAAGGTATCGATGGACTTAATTAGCCCAATCGTGCCTATGGAAATTAAGTCGTCGGTTTCTCGATCCGGCGTGTTATACTTCTTAACAATGTGCGCAACTAAACGAAGGTTACGTTCAATTAAAGTATCTCTCGCAACCTTGTTTCCTGCTTTACATTGAAGTAACATCTCGTTTTCTTCCTTGGCGCTTAGCGGTTTCGGAAACGACTTCAAGCGGGCACCTCAACGCTTTGGTTTATTACTACTTTATGTCTTGTGGACAGTTTGCGTGCCTTTCCACCTTTAAAATTTCTTGATAATTATAACTTTTTATCATCGAATAAAGACAAGCATTAGTACATAAAATGTTATCAATACGGTAGGAGAAGTAAGACATTCATGAAGACGTTTTATCGAAAATTCAAACTTAGAAAACCTATTCGATTACAGTGGTTTCGAAAAAAAGGGAATATCATAATATGTTTAGAAATATTAACAATACTTATCCTTTGTTTTACATTTTTATGGGATAAAAAATCAACGACTCAATCAATTGAAGTAGCGATAAATTCTGCGACTGATAAAAAATATATTAAGTGGGTGGAATTTAATGCAACATATGAAGCTCTCGATAAAGCATATCATTATGATATTGATACTCATAACAAAGAAATTGAACTTCATTTTGTAGAATTATTATCGTTCTTAGGTGCGAAATATGGTGGAGACTTCAAAAAATATAGAGCAAAGGACATGGACCAGCTCGCGAATAAATTATTGTCAGGGAAAGAAACAATCGATAGTCTTACGAAAGACATGAAGTATTATCCTTATTATTATGAGGCCTATGAAGCGGTTCTAGGAGGTCTTATTGGAGAATATGAGATTGAAGTGTATGAGTCAAGCAAGCAAACAAATGGAAAAGAAATAACAGCAGCACCTATGAAAACGCCAACAAGTACACCGTTAGAAACGCCAACACCAACTGAAGCGCCTGAGAAGGTATGGGAAAAACGGTATGGTTTAAAAGGCTTTTCTCCAATAGCAAAAAATTATTATTATTATGATTATGATGATTTTGGTGCTTCCAGAAGCTATGGCTATAAGAGAGTTCATCTCGGTCATGACATGATGGGGCAAGTAGGTTCTCCGATTATTGCAGTAGAATCTGGTTACATAGAAGCGATAGGTTGGAATCAATATGGTGGATGGAGGATTGGAATTCGAAGTTTTGATGGTAAGCGTTATTATTATTATGCTCACATGCGTAAGAATTTTCCATATAACAAAGAATTAAAGGTAGGAAGTGTTGTATCCGCAGGTGATGTTATTGGTTATCTTGGAAGAACGGGTTATAGTACAACAGAAAATACAAATAATATTACTACCTCACATCTACATTTTGGATTACAGTTGATTTTCGATGAATCACAAAAAGAGGGAAACAATGAGATATGGGTAGATACGTATGCATTAACTAAGTTTCTATACCGAAATCGTTCGGAGACCTATAAAGACTCAGAAACAAAAGAATACCACAGAATTTTTTCAATGAAAGATCCAGCAGTGGAACAGTATAAAAATAGCTTAAATAAAGAAGAATTGAAAGAAAGTGATCCTTATGAAAATTCTGAGGAAAAAGATATGCCAAATGATGGTGTTATTAAAGAGTACGATTAGCGAATTTGGAAGAAATGTATTGAGTGAAATGAAATTATATAGTGGGAACTTACGGTTATGATGCTGGTAGTAAGTTAATTTAATAAAAGAAAGGGTTTACTAAGATGAAAGTATTAGCAAGATACGGTTCTAGTAATATTAAAAAGTTAAATCATATGTTTCTTGGGCTGCTACTGCCATGTGCACCAGTAATAATGCATTGCAGAGCAGCCTGTAGTTTAACTGCAACTCATAAAACAAAAGCCCATTTAGAAGTGTTTAGTTGTTTTCTTCATCTAATTCTTTGCAATCAGCTATTAATTCATCCATTATTCTCAACAGAAGATTTTACCGTTTATCTTATCTATCAAGAGGACATGCTGTTTAAGAAAGTAAATGATAGAAATGCAAGGATATTATTAGATAAATATGATTATCCCCATGACAGTCTTACGGAAATGATTGATAGATTATCTATTAGGCTAGAAATGTATTTTTTTGAGGAGGAAGCGTTTCCACACGAGCTTGGAGTATTTCTTGGTTATCCGATCGATGATATTTTAGCTTTTATGAAAGAAGGTGGTAAAAATTCATTAATTACCGGATACTGGAAGGTTTACTCAGAGGTAGAGGATGCGATCGAATTATTTTCTAGTTTTGATCTTGCAAAGGAAGAAGTTTACCAGTGGTATCTAAGAAATCAAAGGTTGCGTTTTTAAAACTTATCGTATACAATGTTAAGGATATCATTTGGAAAGGCTTGGTGTGATACATGGCGGAAATTAAAAAAACAAAAGCTGTCATTACGGAGAATGTAAAACTCTGTGATGGGATCTACAGTATATGGTTAAAGGAAGAATCTATTGCAAAGGCTTCTAAACCTGGTCAATTTCTTTCTATTTACTGTAAGGAGGGAAGTCGTTTACTTCCACGTCCAATTAGTATCTGTGAAATCAATGAAGAAAAAACCATGTTACGAATTGTTTTTCGTATTGCAGGTGCAGGAACGAATGAACTAGCAGAAGCAAAAAAAATGGACGAAATTGAAATAATGGGGCCGCTAGGTAATGGCTTTTTCCTTGAAAATACATCTAATTCTATCTTAATTGGTGGTGGCATTGGAATTCCTCCAATCTTGGAACTCGCAAAAAATCTCCCAGGAAAAAAACAAATAGTACTTGGTTATCGTTCCGAAACATTCTTAGTGGATGAATTTAAGTCTTATGGTGAAGTAATCATAGCTACCGAGGATGGTAGTGTTGGTACAAAAGGAAATGTCATCGATGCAATGCGTGAGCATGGGATTGTAGATGGTATGATTTTTGCATGTGGTCCAACGCCTATGCTTCGTGGAGTTAAAAACTATGCGAGTGAACATAATTTGATAGCTCAATTATCCATGGAAGAACGTATGGCCTGTGGAATTGGTGCTTGTCTTGCTTGTGTATGCAAATCGAAGGATAAGGATCATCATAGCAATGTCAATAATAAAAGAGTCTGTAAAGAAGGACCAGTTTTCTATGCAGATGAAATAGAAATTTAAACTAAGACAAACTATGAAAAACGTAAATATCACGCATAGGAATGGAGGAAGTATGAATACAAAAGTTACAATTGCAGGAGTTACGTTTAAGAATCCGGTTACAACAGCGTCCGGAACTTTTGGTTCGGGAATGGAATACAGTGAATTTGTTGATTTAAACCGTCTCGGAGCAGTAACAACTAAAGGAGTTTCTAGTGTACCTTGGACGGGAAATCCAGTGCCTAGAATTGCAGAAACCTATGGCGGAATGTTAAATGCAATCGGATTACAAAATCCTGGTGTAGAGATGTTTGTGGAAAGAGATTTAGCATTTTTAAAGCAGTATGATACTAAGGTTATTGTTAATGTCTGCGGTAAGTCCGTTAAGGAATATGTCGAAGTGGTAGAACGATTGTCTGAAGAGGCAGTGGACTTACTAGAACTTAATATTTCTTGCCCGAATGTAAAAGAAGGTTGTATTGCTTTTGGACAAGATCCTAAGATGATTGCTATGATAATGGACGAGATAAAGAGACATTCAAAACAGCCAGTCATTGTAAAGCTTAGTCCTAATGTAACAGACATTACAGAGATGGCGAAGGCAGCAGAAGCTGGTGGTGCAGATGCTCTTTCTTTAATCAATACTCTTACTGGTATGAAAATTGATATAAATCGCAGAGCTTTTGCACTTGCAAATAAGACAGGAGGTATGTCAGGACCAGCAGTAAAGCCAATTGCAGTTCGTATGGTGTATCAGGTTGCAAATGCAGTTAAGCTTCCTATCATCGGTATGGGTGGAATTCAAAACGCGGAAGATGCTCTTGAATTTATCATGGCAGGAGCATCGGTTGTAGCAGTTGGTACTGCTAATTTTGTCAATCCATATGCTACGATCGAAGTAATTGAGGGAATAGAAAGCTACATGAAGAAGAATCAAATAAGTGACATCAATGATTTGATCGGGTGTGTGAAATAAGGTTAATGAACTATATTTTTGCTTGTATTAAACTATATTAATCCTACTTTTAAGAAGACAGAATTAATTAAGAATGATACAGAATAAATTTTACATGAATGATTTTTTTAGAATAGTACCAATAATTATTACAAGGAAAATATAAAGGAGAATACTATGGAACAGTACAAAAAAGAGTTTATTGAATTTATGGTTGATTGTGGAGTACTTAAATTTGGTGATTTTACAACGAAAAGTGGTAGAAAGACCCCTTTCTTTGTCAACACTGGTTTTTACAGAACTGGTGCTCAATTAAGAAAGCTTGGAGAGTACTATGCAAAGGCGATTCATGATGCATACGGACTTGATTTTGATGTACTTTTTGGACCTGCCTACAAAGGAATACCTTTGAGTGTTGCAACTGCAATGTCAATTAGTGAGCATTTTGATAAAGATGTGAAATACTGTTCTAATCGTAAAGAAGTAAAGGATCATGGTGATACTGGTATCCTTCTTGGAAGCCCGATTCATGATGGTGACAAAGTTGTTATTATTGAGGATGTAACTACTGCGGGAACTTCAATTGGTGAAACTATGCCAATTCTTTTTGCACAGGGAAAAGTTGACGTGGTAGGTTTGGTAGTATCTGTAGACCGTATGGAACGTGGAAAAGGTAGCAAAAGTGCTCTAAAAGAGATAGAAGAAACCTATGGTATTAAGACAACAGCGATAGTGACAATGAAAGAAGTAGTTGAACATTTATATGGGAAGCCTTATAATGGAAAAGTAGTGATCGATGATCAATTGAAACAGGCTATTGATGCTTATTATGAGCAGTACGGAGTAGAGGCGTAATCTTACTTGATTTTATTTTGCGTAATTTTACGTACTCAGAAGTTGTAAAGCGATATAGGTTTGCAAACTTCTTTGTTGAAAGGCTTGTCTCTATCACTTAGGCTCACTAAGATAACTATGCCTGTAAGAACATAGGTAAGGTTGAGAATTTCTGTTTTCAGCCGGAAATTTGTGCCTGTGCACAAAGTTGCATTGTTAATAAAAGGCGTTTATGCCAGAAACGAGGTTAGCATGGAGAAAGTATATAAAACAATGAATTCAGCCGGTATCAGTAGTCTTGTAGTTGGAATTTGCGTGACAGTCATTGGTTGTGTAACTGGTGCATTTTTGATTACAACTGGAGCACGTTTACTTAGCAGAAAAAAAGAAATATTATTCTAAAATAGGTGGGGATGTCACAAGTTTTTGCGACTCCCCATTAAAAAATAAGCAAATAGCTTATTAAAAGGATGAAAGTAACTTACTTAATATAGATTCCACTTGAAATGAGGTGTTGTCATGGCGAAAAATCCACCAGAATTAGAAAAGAAAGAATTAACAGCCGAGGAAAAACGTAAAAAAGTACGTAACGAGATTATTAGTTGGATTTTAATCATTGCAGCTGGTTTTATTATGGCGCTTATTGTAAATAAATATGTGATTATTAAGGTGGAGATACCTACCTGTTCGATGGAGAATACTATAATGACGGATGACCGTCTGATTGGTAATAGGCTGTCTTATATGATTTCAAAGCCGAAACGTGGAGATATCGTAATATTTAAGTGGCCAGATGATCGATCTCAAAATTACATCAAACGTATCATTGGATTGCCGAATGAAACTGTGACAATTAAAGATGGTAAAGTTTACATTAACCATTCGGAAACTCCATTAGAAGAAGCTTATCTAAAAGAGCCTATGGAACAAGAAGAAGAGATGGAATTTTTAGTTCCTGAAGGTTGTTATTTTATGATGGGTGACAATAGAAATCTATCCGATGATGCGAGATACTGGGAATCAAAGTATGTTCCGCTTGATGATATCATCGGAAAACCTTTATTCCGATATTCACCATCCTTTGGTTTTGTAAAATAGTATGATAAAAAAGAGCCTCATTTCTCAAAATAGAAATGTAGCTCTTTTTTAAAAATTAAGGTTATACTTGAACTTATACTTAATATTTATTATACGTGTTCATTTTATTGACAGTCTATTTCAGCAAAGAGTTATATAAACTAACGCTTGGGATCATTGTAATATATGGTGCTGTAATAATTGCTAAATAAATCGATAGACGATTTATCTGAGATTTGTTTAGGTTTGTTTTCTTAAAGGAGAAAAACCTATTCATGATGTAAGAAATAAAAGCTGAAAATGCAACAACAACTATAATAAAAATAGCAGAAGTAAGATGTGAGAATGGATTTGTAGCTAATGGCGTTGTAAGATTTTCTAATAGCCATTCCCCTTTTGGCATTGTTTCAGAGATAAATTGGGTAGCAAACAATATTCCGCATGTGATTGGATATCCAATGAAACCATATAATGTATTCCAAATTATCGTCTTTTTCCATACGGAGGAGACATCTTCATGTTCCATATATTTTAGTCCACCCAGAAGTACAAAACTTGCTAAAATAAATTGAGTTGCAATTAAAAATATCCAAGTATTTGGCATTAATAATAAAAACCAGATTGGATAAAGTGCAGTAACATCATAAAGTTTTACATATTTTTTCATAAATTACTCCATTTCTGTGTGTATTAAGTTTTGTGCTGAGGACAGTGTACACAAAACGTTGGATTTCTTACTATTTCCTAAGTATTTTGTGTGTAGATCAGGATTATGTCAAAGCTTATAGACATAAATCTTAGGTAATATTACTTTCCCCTAATAAGAAATACTACAAAATAAAAAAATCCCAGCCTAAATTCAACATATAGTTACTATTATAATGAAAAAAGTAAATTATACAACAGCTAAGGTAGATTTTTTATAAAAAAACTATTATAATACATAACAGATTGTGAAGTTAGGAGTAGAGGAATTACAATAAGAAGAAGTAGGAGATGTTCC
>ERZ791922.993-NODE-993-length-12981-cov-2.224122_pt1 | contig 12981 bp, 10 predicted proteins | sample MGYA00510134_ERZ791922 | MGnify/ENA primary metagenome ERZ791922 (study PRJEB30046, sample SAMN00792101) | human gut metagenome | study: EMG produced TPA metagenomics assembly of the A metagenome-wide association study of gut microbiota in type 2...
CCTCCACCGCAAAACCGCCGACTCCTCCGACGCCAAAAACCGCTACCCTTGAGCGCCTGAGCTTTTCCAGAGCCTCTTTTCCGAGGAGCATCTCAGTGCGCTGAAGCTGATCATCTTTTTCCATAATTCTCTCCCATGACTCTTTGTCGGAGGCAGGCCCTAATGTCTTCGGCCCGCCATCTGCCGGACTGTGACCCGCACACCAACCGTGATGACTTATCTGCCGTCGGCGGCAAACTTTTCCCTGAGGGTGCCCGGCTTCATCTCCGCCAGATCCCCGTAAGGGTCCAGCATGTCGGCCACATCGTACTTGTCGTACGGCATGAGGACGTAGATGTGGTCGAGTTCTGTCTCATCTGCGCCGTTTCGTTTTATCCTCACCTGGCGCCCCCTGCCCTCGATGTACATGGCGTGGGCCTGGCCGTCGTAGACGATCTTTTTTATCTCGTCGTCTGGGATGAAGTAGGAGTTCAGGTGCATGCCGATCTGGTAGATGTAGTGAAAGCCCTGGTCTGAGAGCTGTATGCGCACGCTGTGGATGCCCTTGAAAGGAGGCTTGCATATCTTATACACGCCGTTGGTGACAAGCCAGATCACGGCCACAGATGCCCAGATCGAAAGGTGCAGAGGCAGCTGTCCGTGAAGACCTGTGCCGTTTCCGGAGTGGTCCAGCCCGAACCATATGATGAAGGCGGACACCACAAAAGACAGGAAGATCAGTATCCGCAGTCTCTTCCACCTGGGGTGCGACTCCATCCATTCAGTGGCGTATTTCTTCATCAGCGGCAGGTTGCAGTAGTACACGTCCTGGTCCTCAGGAGGTTCCATGGCCAGGGCGATCAGTTCTTCTTTAGTCATTTTCATTAATTCTCTTGTTCCAACAGAAGTATCATGCAATAAATCGTTTCGTTCTGCCGGGGTCCCGGCAAATGTTACAGAAGCACCCGCGAAATGTTTCAAAAACCGCGAAAATGCATTCCACGACAGCATGGATTTTACCACAGAAAGCCGCAATTATTAAGATTTATCCGCCTCTTATAACATTTTTTCTGACACAAAAAAGCGCCGCCCATCGCAAGGGCAGCGTTCTATGTCAGTGGCAGGGGGGAGATTATATCAAATGTATATTCTATTTCATTTCAAGATCACTTCTGGCCTGATCAAAAGCTTTTCCAATGTCCCAGCCAAGATTCAACAGGAAACAAAGCACTCCGAACACACACGGAATTATTGAAAACAGCGCATTTTCCATTGCCAGTGCCGAAGAATTCTGTACTGCCGCTGTTGCCTGATACTGACCCACCTGAAGCAGCCAGCCCACCATGGCGCCTCCCAGACCAACTCCGATCTTTACACCGAAGCTCGTGACTGAATTTGTCACCCCGATCAGAGGCATACCGTTGTTTATAATGCAGTTATAATCTGCCATCTGAGATACCTTGGTCTGAACCAGGGGAGCGACCAGTGCCTGGTTGATCCCGTAAAGAATACGTCCTGCAAATATTAGATGCAGGTCACCATTGCTGAACCACACCACTCCCGGACCTATGATCCCGAACAGATACCCTAAGGACAAAGTTCTGTGGACTCCGAAGCGCCTTGCAAGTTTCGGAACAAAAGGCAGCATCAGAAGACTTGGAATGAGCATGAACATCGTCAAACTTATGGTCATTTCTTTCTTCCCAAGCACATCCCTGGCGAAATACACCATGGAGCTGTTCATCAGAATGAGCTGCATGTAAAAGCACACATATATTCCAAGCGCCAGAATCATATAATGTTTTCCATTCATCAGACCCTGTAGAATATCCTTGATCTGGAGTTTCATCTTTTCAGCTGAATTCTGCTCATCGAGCATTTCAGGATCCTCTTTGCAGAAGACGAACACAAGTCCAAAAATGGCCATAGCTACAGCAGCATATATGATCATAAGCCTTGTCCAGCCAGCGCTGCCGCCGCCCAACCTGTCCACCCAGATCACTGTATAACTGTTTACAAACAACTGAGTCAGGAAGGCCATTATGAACCTTATAGTATTCATCTGATTACGCTCTTCAATATTCCTTGTCATAAGATTACACATTATGGAATATGAAAGATTTGATGCGGTATAGGCAACAGCGCATATCAATACATATGTGACAGTCGCGTAAACTACTTTTTCATTTATCTTAACTCCCGATGGTACAGAAAACACCATTACCAGAAGCAAACACAGCACCGGAGCAGAGGCTATCAGCCACGGTCGTGCCTTCCCGAAACGGCTCCTGGTCCTGTCGATAATCCATCCCATCGTCAGGTCGGTTATACCGTCAAGGATCCTGCTCACGAGCATAAGCGTACCTACAGTTGCTGCACTGATCAATGCCACATCTGTATAATACATCGTCAGAAATGACCCTACCGTGGTCCATACGAGATTTGAGGCGACATCTCCCGTGCCGTATATGAATTTTACTGTGTTGGTCAGCCTTTGTTTCATGATACCAGTGATCTCCTAGTTCACCACCTCATCACTTCCGATGGTCTTCATTCCGATAATGGAGATAACGATGCCCACTGCGGCTATTCCGACAGCCAGCATAAATCTTGGCTGTGCTCCATTTCCTATGATAGCTGCCGCCTTTGTAACAATCACCGGATTCAGCATCGTAACGACTTTATCAACGATAGCGTAGATAGCCATTGTCATGGTTATCATTCCCGGCTTTGACCACTCAGGCATAAATGAATAGATGCATGGAGAATACATTCCGAATCCAACACCGATCACAGCTGAGCCAATGTAGATCATCGCCAGATTCTGTGCCAGCGCACAAATCAGCAATCCGCACGCCATCAGCGTAATATCAAGGGTCGATGTGAATTTCTTCAGGACTCTGTAGCAATAAGGTTCTGCAACACTTCCCACGATCATTCCTCCCATGAGAACTGATGTTATAAATCCTGTTGTGCTCGTATCTCCAAGCTTCAGCTCTGTTACAAGGAAAGATATGTTGTTTCCGAAAGTATTGTATGCGAGTGCCATGAATGCCAGCATTGCAAGGAGAAGCAGAATGTGCTTGTTCATGATGGATACTTTTTCAGATCTGTCCGCAATTTCCAGTTCTCCGTCCGGCAGAAGGAACAGTGTCAGAAGAAACATGACAACATTTGAGAAATATATCAGGAAAACCCCATACCATCCGATCTTCGCACAAACACCAGCCAGCGCAGAGAATACAATACCCCCTAACGCAACTGCTATGCCCTGATAACTCAGTATTTTCGCCCTTGCTTCGCCTTCAAAATACTCAGCCATAATAGCTGCAGTCAACGTCGGCAGCGATCCGGTCCCGATACCTACAAGAGCCGACGCTACTGCCAGCATAACAAAGGAAGTGTGGAATATGAATCCTACCGCTCCCGCTACAAGATTCAATGCCAGACAGATGAGCAGATATTTCTTCTTCGTCATGAAGGAAGCCGCTTTTCCTGCGAAAAGGGTTCCGACGACACCGCCGCCCACGGCTATTGAATAGATCATCTGTACGGTAGCAGTTGATTTATCCGGAAAAGTTTGCTGTATTCCTGCCAACATGATGGAGATCAATGTTATCGTCTGAAGGAGTGCTGACACAAGGAGCAGTACTACCTTAGACTTAACTCCGCTTTTTTCGTTCATCTCACTTTCCTCCCATTAATAGAGATCCAAACCGGACCGCCTGCTGACGATATTCTATCCAGGCATAGCGGTTCCGGTCTGTCAAAAGGAATTTCTGATCTTACAGGTCTCTGGTCACAAAATACGCATCATGTATCGCTCCCGTGACCTGCCCTGGTTTTACGCAGTTTCCGATCGGGTAATACTCGTCGACCAGTCCTTCAAATTTTTCCACATCCTCTGTCCTGGATCGAAGTCCTACAGAAAGAATGATGGTATCTGCTTCTACCAGGATCTCCTCCCCGGTCTCCACATTCTTTACAACTACGCCCTTTTCATTGAATTCCTTTGCAGCAACACCTGTCATGGCCGTTGTGTATTTCTCCACCATCGGCTGAACAGCCATTTTGTGGAACATATTTGCCTCTGGAGCAAGTTCTGATCTCATTTCGATGATCGTCACATCACGATTCTGCATTCCCAGATTTATTGCTGTTTCACAACCGATCAGACCGCCGCCGATGATAGCGACCTTTTTTCCGATCTTATCTATCTCAGCTTCTGCATCAACGCCAAGAATAACGTTGTCCCTGTCCACGCCTGGAATATGAGGGATCACCGGATCGGCTCCTACAGCCACAATGAGAACGTCCGGTCCTTCTGCCATGACATACTCAGGTGTGACTTCTGTATTGTAACGGATCTCTACAGCAGCTTTCCTGACTCTTCTCTCGAATACCTGCTCGAGTTCGTAAAGCGCCTCTTTGAAGTCTACATATTTGGCCAGCTTCAGTGCTCCGCCAAGAGAATCGCTCTTCTCACAGAGGATCACTTCGTGGCCTCTGCCGGCAGCAGTGATAGCTGCCTCCATGCCACCGATGCCTCCGCCCACGATCAGAACTTTTTTCCTCGTTGTTGGAGCAGGATCATAGTATTTGCAATCCAGCTCATGCCCGATGACAGGGTTTACTGCGCATTCAACGGATGTGCTCCGAACGATATTTTCAAAGCAGTGGTAACATCTCTGGCAAGGTGTTATGTCGTCAGCATGTCCTGTCATGGACTTTTTAGGGAAATACGGATCAGCAAGCAGTTCACGGCCGATCTCCACCATATCTGCCTGACCAGAGGCAATGATCTCCTCAGCCAGCTCCGGGGTGCTGATAGCTCCCACTGCAGCTACCGGCTTGTTCACATGCTTCTTTATCTCAGCAGCGAGATAGACATTACATCCATGTTTCAGGAACATATGAGGGTGTGTTCTTACAAACAGGCCATCCTCCTCGTGGGATCCACAGGAAATATTGAACAGATCCACTTTATCCTCGATCAGTTTTGCCAGTTCCACATAGTCTTCCAGGGTCATACCGCCCTTCATGAAGTCATCTCCGTTCATGCGAACCTCGATTGGGAATCTTGGCCCTACTGCTTTTCGGCACTCGTCAAGAGCCATCATCAGGAAACGGGCCCTGTTTTCCAGGCTGCCACCAAATTCATCTGTTCTGTGGTTCTGCACAGGAGAGAGAAACTGATTGAAAAGCCAACCGTGACCTGCATGAACGTTTATCATGTCAAAGCCACAGTCTTTTACACGTTTAGCCGCGATTCCATACGCCTTAACTATATGCTGTATCAACTCCACAGGCATTTCATATACATGCTCACCAGTCGGAAGATCCTCTTCACTTGGGCCATACGAAGTCCTGTCCGCCGTACCCTCTCCGCCAATACTGTTCAAACCACCATACTTTCCACCATGTGAAAGCTCTATATTCGCAAGGGCTCCGTGACGCTTGATCGCTATTGCCACATGGGTCAGTCCAGGCATGGATTCCGGGTCATCCAGATGAATCTGTCTGTTATGAGACTCCCCTGTCTGTGTGTCGGTGATGCTCTCGCCAAGAGTAACTGCAGCGGCACCTCCCATGGCTTTCAGTTCATAATAGTTTACGTCAAACACGGTAAGTCTTCCGTCTGGGGTAAGATCCATCATTCCAGTCGGTGCAGCAATTATTCTATTCTTGAATCTCACACCGTTGATCCTTATCGGGCTAAACAGGTTTGGATAATATTTGTTCATTTCTCAAGCTCCTTTGACTGATAAATCAAATCATTTTCTGCAATTTGTAACGCTACATTGTAAATTTATCGTCAAAACAATATCATTCATGCTGTTACCCTTCTATTACAAAACCGGTCATAGTGTTAAATCTTTAACACTATGACCGGTTTTGTTAAAATTCTCTCAGGCTTTTTCATCGATTGTGCTATAATATCCCGGTAAAAAGGAGAGAATAAATTGGGAGACTGGAAGATGGATCAAAAGAAAAAATCAGAAAGGACAAAACTCCTTCTCAAGCACACTTATGCAAAAATGCTTGAAGCACGCCGCTATGACGAAATTCGGATCAAAGATCTGACTCGCCTGGCAGACGTTTCACGAAATACTTTTTATGTTTATTACAGCAGTATTTACGAAATGATCGATGAAATTGAAAAAGATATCATCAACGATATTTCGAATTTCAGCATCACTGAGCTTTCACATGAGTTTATTTCTAAATACGAGGAAAAGTTTAACGAAAGCCTTAATGCCCTTCCTCATGAAAATCTGTTTACTTTTACGATCCAGATCATCGATTACTTTCACAATGATCCCAAGTACATGCATTCAGTTATCCTTAGCGAAAACACCGACCCTTATTTTCAAAAAAAACTGATTCGATGCATAACGCAGAAAATCCTTGATTATCTGCTGTTTTCAGAAAACCTGCCTGATGACGATATCACTGCGCACATCGCTGCCAATGTTGCAGGAACCTATATTGAACCAGTCATCAACTGGTGTCTTAAACAGGAATCCGAACGGATTTCTCTGAAAGACCTTATCATAATGATCAACTTCACTAAACTGGGCGGACTTGGAGCATATCTCAAGTACTGATCTACCATCTGAACTATAGCGGTATTAAAACACAATATTAAAACCGGGCCACAGGGTTCATCACCTGGCCCGGTTTATGTTTATTCGATCTATTGTCATCCATACCTCTAGCCTGGTGGCCAGGTGAGTTTCCTCTTGCCGAGGATATGGATGTGCAGGTGCTTCACCGTCTGCTGGCCGTCCTCGCCGCAGTTGATGACCGCCCTGTATCCGTTCTCCAGGCCCAGTGAGCTGGCGATATCCTTGATCTTCAGCATCATGTATCCCATCAGCTCCTCGTCCTCGGGCGTCAGGTCATCCAGCGAGGCGATGTGCCTCTTCGGCACCATGAGTACATGCACCGGTGCCTGCGGACTGGCATCCTTGAAGCAGGCGATCCTGTCATCCTGGTAGACCATCTCCGTCGGGATCTCCCCGTTGGCCAGTTTGCAGAAAATGCAGTCGTCCATTTGCTACCTCCCTTCTTGAGCTGCCTCTCCCAGGCATCCCTCATCATATATTCCCACAAGCCTGACATTCTGAAACTCACCCTGCCGGGTGTTCGCGTCAGCCTTGAAGCGGACCCTGATATAGTTTTCAGTGTACCCTTCTCCCGTGCCGTCTTCCACGGTCTCCACGAGGACTCTCGCGGTGGTGCCTAGGTTTTTCCGGAAAAAAGCCCGGGCAGATTCTTCTCCTGCCTCTTCCAGAAGGCGGGCACGGCGGTTCTTTTCGTTGCCGTCCACTGTGTCTCCCGCAGCGTAGGCCCGGGTGCCCTTCCTCGGTGAGTACTTGAATGCATGGACCCTTCCGAAGCCTGCCTGATCTACCGCGTCAAGCGTATCCTGAAAATCCTCTTCCGTCTCTCCCGGGAACCCTGCGATGATATCTGTGGTGATGCCGAAGAGCGGATCTTTCTCTCTAAGGGCGCGGACGATCTCCAGATATTCTTCTCTGGTATAGTTCCTGTTCATCAGACCGAGCACGTGGTCGCTCCCGGCCTGGAGGGCCAGATGGAGATGATGGCACAGCTTCTCATATCGGAGGAGCCGCTCCACGTGCTCCTTGTCCACCACGTTCGGCTCCAGGGAGCTCAGCCTTATCCGGAAATCTCCCGGAAGCTCGTTCACCCTCTTGATGGCTATCTCTATCCCGAAAAGGTCCTGCTCGTCTGCCCGTCTGTCAAACTCAAACCCATCTTCCATGGCGTAGAGAGCCGTGTTTATACCCGTGAGCACCAGCTCTCTGTACCCTCTGGACAGAAGCTCTTCCGCCTCCTGTACGATGGACCGGACAGACCGGCTCCTGATTCCGCCCCTTGCATATGGAATGAGGCAATAGGAACAGAACCTGTCGCACCCTTCCTGGACCTTGATGTAGGCACGGGACATGTGGGATTCCCCGGATGTTACGATCCCCATGTCCTCGTATGAGCTGAGCTCACTGTACCCAAGGATGTCTTCAATTTTTCCAATTTTTTCGATATCAGTTTGCGGATTTTCCGCATCTGTGTCGTAAGGATCTCCGCATTTCTCCTCGTTTGCATGTGACTGTTTTCTCCCAAGCTCCTGAAATACCATTTGACAGATCTGAGACTTGAGGTTGTTCCCCACGATCATATCCACGTCTGGCATCTTTTCCAGGTCCTCGGCGCCCACCTGTGCGTAGCATCCCGTGACCACCATGAGTCCCTGAGGGTTGAGTTTTTTCATCCGCCGGATGTACTGCCTGGATTTCCTGTCCGCCATGTTTGTGACCGTACAGGTGTTTATCACATACACGTCCGCCCAGTCGTCCTCACCTACTATCTCTGCGCCACGGGCTGCAAACTCTTCCTTTATCGCTTCTGTCTCATACTGGTTCACCTTGCAACCCAAAGTGTGGAACGCTGCTTTCATATACACCTCTCCGTCTGATATCCTGCTTGTATCCACGGCGGAGAAGCTACGCGAAGACCCCGCCGCCGATAAATTCTCTTATTATAGAAGTATTTGCTATGAGCTGATCCCCGTCCATGGACTCCACGAACTCGAAAAGCCGCAGAAGCCTGGACGCCTCGGGATACTCCGGCTCATCCGGACCCACTTTTTCCAGAAGAGGGACCGCGTACTTCTTCATTACCGCCAGCTCGTAAACGTGGACGGAATTGAAGAAGGTGTCCGCCTCCCCGGCCTGAGGGAATATGTTCTGGTTCTCTCCCGAGTGGACCTGGGACCACCGTTTCAGGGTGTCCGCCGCGTCGGAGCCTCTGGTCCTGCTGTCTCTTATAAGCCTCCGGATTATCCTGGTGTCCGTGGTCGGGATCCTGTTGTGGGCGTTAAGGTTGATGTGGATCAGCGGGCTGATGTATATCCTGAACTTGCTGTAGTCCGCTATGTCCTGGGTGAGCTCTCTGTCGAAGGAATGTATGCCTTCTATTATGATCGGCTGATCCTGGGTGATCCTGGTGATCCGGCTCCCGTACTCCTTGTGTCCGGTGATGAAGTTGAACACGGGCATGTCCACCTTTTTCCCCGCCAGCAGATCCTTCATCTGCCTGTTGAAGAGCTCCAGATCAAGAGCGTCCAGCCCCTCGTAGTCGCGCTCCCCGTTCTCGTCCACAGGGCAGTCTTCCCTTTCCTTGAAGTAGTCGTCCGTGCCCACATAGAGAGGATCAAGTCCCTGTACCTTCAGGTGAACGATGAGCCTTCTGGCAAAAGTTGTCTTTCCGGACGATGAAGGCCCCAGGATCAGGACCACCCTCTTGTGGAGGCTGGTGATCATCCGGGCTATCTCCACGATCTTCTGGTCGTGGAGCGCCTCGCTCATCTGGATCATGTCAAAGGACTTTCCGGCCCTTATCTTTTCGTTGAGATCTGCCACGTACTTAACGCCCAGAAGCTCGTTCCAGTCGCTCTGCTCCTTGAAGGCCCTGTACATCAGGTACTCGTCCTTGTATGCAGGTATCTCGTCAGGCTTCTCCGGCTGCGCGTATCTAAGGAGTATCCCCTCCCTGTATTTCATCACTTCAAAATGCCTGAGATATGCCGTGGAAGGCACCAGGTCTGTGAAGAAAAAGTCGCTGTATCCGTTGAGGCAGTATATCCGCACTTCGTCGGAGTCCCGGAACTTGTCGAAGACCCGAGAAGTCTCGTCCAGCCCCTCCTCCACAAGGAGCTTCCGTCCTTCCTTTTTTGAATACTTCCTGAGTTCGAACGGCAGGTCCTGGTCTATGAGCTCCTCCATGCGCACTCCGATCATCGCCGTCTGGTCCTCGTCGACGGCACAGGAGGTCACCTCTATGTACAGTCCCTGGTTCAGTGACATCCTCACCTCAACGTGCTGGTCCCCGATCACGTCCTTGGCGGACGCCAGGAAAAGCATCACCAGGCTGTTCTGGTACATCAGAAAAGCCTGTTTTGAGCGTATGTCCAGAAACTGCAGACGGTCTCCCGCCTTCAACTCTTCAGTCAGAGCTCTGACCTGATTATTTACCAGAGCTGCATATACAGAATATTCCACCTTGTCCCGCACATCGTTCAAAATCATCTCTGCAGATGCCCCCTCATCTGCGGAAAAGTTCTCGTATGGGCGGCCTGCTCCAAGGCTCAGCTGGATCTCCATGATATAGCCTCTGTTCCTTTCACTTCGCGACTCACCTCGCGAATCACTTCATGACCGCACGGCAGAACATCCACCGTGCGGTCTCATCACACACAATTCCCGATCCTATGATCAGGACTCTTTGCGTCCATTATACCTTTTGCCGGCTACAGCCGCAATCAGAGCAAGGCCAGTGGCCGTTCCCAGTACCATGTACAGGAAAAGGGCTTTTCCGTCATCCCCGGTCTCCGGGCCCGCACTCCTGTTTCCTATCCTCATTATCACCAGATCCCGCAAAGCTCCGTCTCGGGATATCGTAAACTCCCTTGCCTCCTCGTCCTTCACGTAGCCTTGAGGAGCCTTTTTCTCCTTCAGAGTGTACTTTCCGTCCGGAAGGTCTCTCACTATGGCATATCCCGTCCTGTCCGTCACAACGTCCAGGGTCTCTCCACCAGCACTGGTTATCATGAATTCAGCACCAGGAAGAGGTCTCCCCGTAGACATGTCATACTTGTAGATCCGGAGCACGCGCTCCTGTGGATAGTTGTAGAAATCCGCACTCTGCTCTACCAGCTCCTCATCTTCCGGCACGTCTACATCAAAGACCTTTTCCTCCTTCTGCAAAACGTATCCCGGAGGAGCCTGTATCTCCTTGATCCTGTACTTGCCTTCTGGAAGCTTTGGAGTCCGAACTGTACCGTCTTCACCCGTTACTACCTCAGCTGCCACCTGCCCTTTCTTTATTATCTGGCCATTTTCAGATGACACATCTGTGATATCCTCCTCTGCGATGATCTGGAACTTCCCTCCCTTCAGGCCGCTGTCGCTCAGCTGCAACTTTCCTTCAGCCAGCTTTGAGACCTTTCCAGTCTTATTTATTCGGAACACCACGTACTGGGCCTTGTTGTGAAAGACTACCTGTTCCTCCGGCGTCGCACCGGTGCTGTCGATGAAGTGTATCCGGTCGTTAAGCATGTAGCCTTCCGGAGCGGCAGTTTCCGTGACCTTGTAGGATCTGCCCGGCACCATGGCATCCTTAACCACCACACGGCCGTCGCCCTTCGAGGTATATATCGCCCCGACCCTGATGTGGCTTCCACCCTCTTTCTCAGGCAGCCTCTTCAGCTGGCTGTAATCCGTGATATCCCTGACCGTGAACTCCGCCCCCTGCAGCAGTCTGTCTGTGCTGTGGTCGCGCTTTTCTATCACCAGATCTGTCAGACCGATCCAGTTCACCTTAAGGCGGCTCGTTTCCGGCTCCTCCGTCACCGGCCTCAGGTTTGTCAGGTTCTGCAGCGCCGAGTCTCCCGGGACGAAAACTATCGGCTGGTATTTCAGGTTTCGTCCTTTTACGGTGATGTCCTCATCTTCCTTTTCTCCTAGAGGGGCCTTCAGGTAAAAGGATCCTCCCGGCTTCAGCGAGACCGTACCAGTCAGATCCTGCCCAGTGCCGTTGTGGTGAAGCACGGTCCCATCAGGAACGGTGAATGTCAACGTGCCCTTGTTGCCCCCGGTCACCGTGATGTCAGGAGTCCGTTCCATGTCCAGTTCTCTGGAGTAAAAAGCTCTTACCTTCTCCGGCGAGAATCTCAGATCCGTATTCACATCGGGCTGTGAGTTCAGGAAGGCCTTGTACTCCTTCATGCTGCTGATGGAGTCGTAGTGGCCGTAGCCGTAACGGCTCCCAGGATTCAGCTCTGTGAGGAGCAGGGACATGATGCCCACGGCCTGCTTTTCATCGGTAAAACCCTGCCACTGCTCCGGCCCCCCGTATCCGTAGTAAAGCGCCTTTCTGAATGCCGGGTCGTCGTATACCCTTTCATCCACCGCCGTCCCAGACGGAACGGTGCCCTTCTCGTGCTGTACGCAGAACGCCAGCTGCCCGTTTACATTGAAGTGCCCCACTCTCACCGTCCCCTCACTGGTGGATGACTGGTAATAGTATGGCCCCAGGTACTGCACCGATGAGGCACCATAGGCCAGGCAGCTTCCCAGCATCAGGAACAGGAGGAGAAAAGCCAGGCCATGCCATCTTCCCTCGTTCATGATCGTTCTCACCCTTTCCATCATACAGCCGCCTGCTCCCCGCTCTCGTCCTCAGCGATCTCCGGGCCTCCCGGTGCTTCCGGCGCATCGCATCCGGGCTCTTTTTCCTCGTCCCAGAACTGCTCCGCTGCTTCCATCGGTTCCTCCGGGGGATCGTCAAAAGGGATCTCTTCCTCCACCGGCCTTCGCGTCCGCGGCTGATCCTTTTTCCTTATCCTCGAAAAATACCCGTTCATCACTTCCAGAAGAGCCTTCACCTCGTCTTCGTGCATTGTGATGCCCCTGCTCATGGTGTTGTGATCCGGCGCCCAGTCTCTGATGTCGTACTTAGCCGTCCCACCGTTCCATGAGATCATGTTTACTTCCTTCGTCCATCCGGAACTGTACTCAGCCAGGATCCCGATGCTCCTTACCACCTGATAATCGATGTCGTTTCCTCTTCTTCCGCTTCTTCTGTTTCTCTCTGCCATTTTGTGCTCCCTTTCTCACTCAACCGTGTATGTCAGAGTCTGCAAAAGCCTGCCTTGATCAAGTGTCTATAGGGTATATGGCCCCGGCCTTTGAAACAAACGGGATAATACCTTTATCGGGCGACTGCGTACTTTTATCCGGCGAAAAAAGCGCGTTTCGAGAGATCCTCTGCCGGTCTTGAAAAGCAGATGTTTCGAGGCATCGAAGGCTCCGGTAAGTCGACGGGATATACCGCCGTGACACAATGGCACAGTGACCCGGTGTCAAGCCGCGCATATAAAAACAGGACCGCCCCTTTCGGGACAGCCCTGCTGTA
>ERZ791922.994-NODE-994-length-12954-cov-4.041709_pt1 | contig 12954 bp, 10 predicted proteins | sample MGYA00510134_ERZ791922 | MGnify/ENA primary metagenome ERZ791922 (study PRJEB30046, sample SAMN00792101) | human gut metagenome | study: EMG produced TPA metagenomics assembly of the A metagenome-wide association study of gut microbiota in type 2...
TGGTCGGCGCGAAGGCGGACGGCTACACCATCGGCGGCGTGGACCTCCCCCATATCGTGCTCCAGCCCATGCTGCGCCCCGAAGGGCAGCCGGGCTACAAAACGGAACAGCTCAGCCCGCTTTGCGGCCTCGTTTACGACGCCGACGTGGTCATGGTTCCCGAAGACGGCCCTTATAAGACGCTTAAGGATCTCATTGAGTACGCCAAGGCCAATCCCGGCAAGGTGAAGGTGGCGACAGTGGGCAAGCTCACCGGCGATCATCTCTTCCTCATGCAGATTGAAAAGCTCACCGGCGCGAAGTTCACGCAAGTCCCCTATTCCGGCAGCGGCAAGGCCATCCCGGCTTTGCTCAGCGGCGAAGTGGACGCCTATTTTGGCTCGGGTTCCAGCTTCCTGCGCATGGAAAAGACCCGCGGGCTCGCCATCGGCAGCAAGGAACGCTATGAGCTGTGCCCCGACGTGCCCACGTTTATTGAACAGGGCTACGCCATTGAATCCGGCAAATATCGCGGGCTCGCCACGCCCCAGAACATTCCTGCCGAAGCACGGCAGTATTTGGAAACCAAGTTCGCGGAACTCTGCGCCAACCCTGAATACCAGAAGGCGGTCAAGAGCAGCGGCCTGATGCCTCAGTTCCAGACCGGCAAGGCCTTCGGTGAAATCATCCGTACGGAAGGCGAACAGGCCAAAAAAATCCTGGAGGCCTACGGTCTCCTCAAGTAGGTTCCGAGGGAGGGGGAAACCCCTCCCGCCATTGATGCTTCACCAATGAAACGAGCGAGATGAACATGTTTGATCCGTGGGTAGTCCTTTCCAATCTGTCCGACCCGGTCACGCTGCTGCTCATGACTCTGAGCGCCTGTTTCGGCATCATTATGGGGGCCGTCCCCGGATTGTCCGGCACGCTCGGCATCGCGCTGCTACTCCCTTTTACATTCGGGCTTGAATCGGCAACCGCGCTGCTGATGCTTGGTTCCGTGTATTGCGGCTCAGAGTACGGCGGGTCCATCCCTTCCATTCTCATCAATACTCCGGGAACGGCGGCGGCCCTCTGCACCACGTTCGACGGATACCCTATGGCCATGAAGGGGCAAGCGCAGAAAGCCCTTTTTACGGCGCTCATTTCGTCGGTGTTCGGAGGGATCTTCGGCGTTTCGGCGCTCCTGTTTCTGTCCGTGCCCCTCGCCAACGTGTCCATGAAATTCGGTGCGCCCGAACAATTCTGGCTGTGCGTGTTCGCACTGACGATCATCGCTTCCCTTTCTTCGGGCAATGTCCTCAAGGGCGTGATCGGTGCGCTTATCGGCCTCGTTCTTGCCTGCGTGGGCATGGACCCGGTCACCGGGTATCCCCGCTTTACCTTCAATACCATGGAACTCATGGGCGGGATCAACGTGGTCCCGGCGCTTATCGGGCTGTTCGCCATCCCTCAGGCCCTGTTGCTCCTGCGCCCCGCTGGGGAAAAGGGCGCCATGGCTCCCTATAATCCGGCCCCCGGTGTATTCTGGCAAACGTTGAAGGATTTCTTCCGTCGCATATGGGTCACGCTTGTAGCCGGTGTGATCGGGGTCATTGTCGGCATCATGCCGGGCGCGGGCGGCAACATAGCGACCTTCGTAGCCTATAATGAAACCAAGCGTTTTTCCAAGAAGCCCGAAGAATTCGGCACCGGGGTCATGGAAGGCATCATGGCTCCCGAAGTCTGCAACAACGCGGTTGTCGGCGGAGCGCAGATCCCCATGCTCACCCTTGGCATCCCCGGCAGCGCACCCGCCGCCGTGATGCTCGGCGCGCTGATGACCCACGGCCTGAAGCCGGGCTTCGATCTGTTCTCGGAGCAGGGCGACATCGTATTCACCTATACGTTCGGGCTGATCCTGTCGAACTTCATCATCCTGCTGCTCGGCCTCGTACTGGTGCGTATCTTCGTGCGGGCGCTGAAAATTCCGCAGCACTTTCTGGTTGTGGCGATCCTGGCGCTGTCGGTGGTTGGTTCCTACTCCATCAGCAGCTCGTTGATGGACGTCCTGTCCATGGCGGCTTGCGGCTTACTCGGTTACGTGCTTGTGCGGTATAAGTATGGGGTCGCTCCTATGGCGCTCGGGCTTATCCTCGGCACTACGATGGAGGAAGGATTCAAGCTGTCGCTTCATCTCGGAGCGGCGGAAGGCAATATCATGCTGTTCTTCTTCTCCCGCCCGCAGAGCCTTGCGCTTATCATCCTTACGCTGCTTTCGCTCGGGTATTCCATCTGGAAGGAATGCGGGGCCAAGAAGGTTTGATTTTTGGAACATATTGCCTTTACTGCACAATGGCGTATACGGCTCAATAAGAAAATGTTGGGATGCGGCGCAGCCCATCAGGAAGGATGCAGATGAAAGAACGTACCATAGATATTCTGACCGCTGTTTTTCTCATCGCCTTCAGCCTCGTCATGCGGAGCCAGCTTGAGGGCATCCCCCGCGAGGGCGTACTCTTCCCGCTGTGCGTGTTGTACCTGATCATGGCGAGCAGCGTGCTGTTGGCGCTCAGGGCCATCATGGCAGGCAAGGGAGAAATGTCATTCTTCGGAGACATTCCCCCACAGCGTTGGTGTCTTGTTACCGCGGTTTTCATCGCACAAGTGCTTGGCGCGATGTATGTTTCATTCAACATCTGCATGGCCGTCGGCATATTTGCTATGCTCATCGTGCTGACCCCAAAAAAAACCGGTAAGGCGCTGCTCGCCAATCTTGTGTTTACGGCGGCGTTTATCGTGTTTTTCCAGGTTTTTTTCACCAACATCATGCATATTTACTTTCCGGAGCCTTTCTTCGGATAATCCCCCTTTCCGAGAAAGCTTCCGGTTCCTCCGAACAGGCGGCACCGTGCCGTCTCATCAACGTACCGCCTGTTTCCCCTATAGACAAGGACGCCCCAACAACTGGGGCGTCCTTGTCTATGAACTGGCTGCCGCGTCTCCTTTTCGCCCAGCAAGGCGGCGGATGAAGCTTGGCGGGACCATGCCGTTCCATTATTCATGGATGTTCTGCTCAGGAGACTTTAAGCCTGATGGCACAGCAGTGCGCTAGGATGCTGTTATTCCTCGTCAAAGATGGCACTTGCCGGAGACATAAGCTGGGCCGCCTCGTTGTAGTGCATGGTGGTTTGGATATTCGCATGTCCGGCAAGGGCCTGAATGCTTTCAAGGCGGGCTCCACGGCTTGCGAGCTGTGTGAAACAACTATGGCGAAACCAGTGCGGCGAAACGTCGCCTCTGGAGATGACAAGGGAAGACCATTTCTTGACGAGAGCATACAGCCCGTGCCGCGAGATGGGGCGTCCTCGGTGGCGGAGGTTTTCAAAGATCGGATACTCCGGACGAGGCGAGGTGTGACGCCGCAGTTCTTCAAGCGCCGCTTGGGCTTTCTGGGGAAGATACACCCGCCGTGCCTTGCTGCCTTTACCCAGCACGTCAAGATACCAGCGCCCTTGCCAGTTGATCACATTCATCCATTTGAGAGATACCGCTTCTTCGGCGCGCAGTCCCGTCATGAACAAGATCCGGAAAAGGACAATATCACGAAACGGTGCGCCTACTTCCTCCATGCCGGCGAAAAGGCGCTCCAGTTCGTCACGCCCGAGGCTATGCGACAGATGGCCCGGCAAGGACCCCTTGCCGTCATTACGTTTTCGTTTCAAAAAAGCGGCGGGGTTGACTGTACAGACGCCTGAATCGACGAGATGCCGGAAAAAACTCCGGAGCGTGGCCGCCGCCGTGTTCCGAGAACTTGGTTTCAACCCTTTGTTTGTCAGATGCCGCAAATAGGCATCAATATCCCATGCTTTCAGATGGTTAAAGCTTTTCTTCGCATAATTGAAAAGTCCAATGATATACAGTGCATATAATTCTATTGTTTTTGTGGAGTTGGCATACACCGCATAGAGGAAAAAGAGGATGACGCGTTCGTCGGGCAGGAGATCCGACTGAAAAGAAATGTACTCTGCGATATTTTCATAATCGCGGCTGAGCATGAAATGTTCCAAGACACGCTTCCGATCAAGCGGTGTCCAATCAGGTATGGCTTCGGGAAGTTGTGTAGATGAGAGTGCCGGAAGGGGCATGAATAAAACCTCCATGAACAAGAGACAGCTACAGCCTATCGAACTTATGAGGGCACCGCAAGGCACATTCCCTTTGCATTTCATGAGATTGAGGGTATTGCGATGGGTCGGATATGTTGCCGGAGGCGGCTTTCAGGATAAAAGGCTTTTATGGTGTTGTTCGAAACCACCCCCAAAATGCCCTGATGTGAGAACAATGTTGGCAGCATAGAGCTTTTACAAATCTGGACCGGGATCGCGCTTTCAGGAGATCTGTTAAGCAAGTCAGGAAACTTTATTCCCGTAAATCGAGATATGGTCCGTATGACTCCAAAGAAAAAGTCTTGCAAAAATCGATTTTAAGGCGCTAAAATTTTTTTTACGATGTATGAATCGTAAAGTGCTTCAAAACGATTACAGCGCATTTTAAGGGCTTTTATTCTACTTTAAAAGTTTAGTTAACTTTATGACAGTAAAGTTAACTAAACTGAAAATGAACATTTTCCATATTTTTTTCTATACGGGCACCTCATTTTCATAATTTATCGTATAATTACAAATAGTTACATAAACAATACGGTAGTATGCGCCTTCTCTAAAGAAAATTTGCCATTCCACAAAAAAAAGACGCACGGAAAAACCGCGCGCCGCATATTCATCCTGACTACCAACTAGTGTACCGAAGCCGCCATGCTCGAAAAACAATTGAGTGTCCGAGAAATGGCAAACGGAGTATCCGCGATAAACTCAAGGCATGTTGGAGACAGTCGTTTTGCACCGGGAAGCATACAGAAAAGATCTGCATGGTAGGTCCGGACTGTGGAAACCTGTACGGAAAACGGCCCTGCAAGTTTCAACGGCTTGCATGAGACATTCCGCAGGGCCTTCTGGGCGGCCACGTGTAAGGCCTCATGGACCACCCCAATCGGCTGATGAACGGCCGCCCTCGTACTCAACGCCCGTTTCACAGTCACGATCTCCGCATTGGGGTAAACGGAAACAGCTTCTTCAGCGAGCCGGTCGTCACCGCTGATCAGACGGACGGGAACATCGTACTCCCCAGCCAACAATCCATTCAGATAATACTCACCTACAGGAGCACCGTTGATGCGGACCTCGGCGAACGCCGATCCGTTGATGGTGTGGGCCAGCACGCCATGAGCTCCGGCACGCGCGTGATATCCGATCAGAAACAATCCATCCCACGGACCGCAATCAAGGCCGCCCATCATACCAAACAGGCGCGGCTTTCCAGAGACCAGGCACGCACCCGGATGCAGCTCTTCCAACAGGATATTGTTGTATTGCCCATGCCCGTCAGCCACCCATATCTCGGTAGCTCCGCCTTCCAATGCACCTTCGACGGCGGCATTGACTTCTCGTGTCATGAGCAGCCGCGCCCGTTCGTACTCGCCAGATCCGGGGCTCGTCTGCTCCGGGCTCATAACCCCGCTGATACCTTCAATATCCGCAGAAATCAAAATGCGCATCGTTTTCTCCGTATTCCGAACCAGAGCTGTTGCGGTTTTTAGCTCCGTACGATATCACGCCATTCCGGCAAAACTTCCTGAATGGAGGGCCGTCTATGGCCATCGCGCCCGACAAACGGTTCCGCAAAAAACAGGGCTTTGAAAATAGCTTGTTCGGTCGCCTCGGCGGCAGCCTGAAACAGTCGGTCCATCCAGCCGTCCGGTGCATGAAGAAGCGGCACGGCGGATTCCGCCAACTGCGGGAGATGCTGGCTGGAAGAAAAGGCAATGGCTACGTCTCCGCTGCCATGTCCAAAAAGAGAGCCCGTCCGTGCAAGGCCATTCCCAGCCCGCCGGGCCAGCCGTCCGAGCTGCAATACATCCAGCGGCGCATCGGTCGCCAGCAGCATGATGATACTGCCCTTTTCCGGTGCAGCGGCGAGCGCGGCGGCTTCCGCACCGATACGGTCCAGCCGTTCCTGTAAAAGATGGCCCACGGGACGGCCAGCCAACAGGCAGTGTTCCGCTTTGCCGAAATTGGAGAGCACCAACGCGCCTACCGTAAAGGCCTGCCCACCGCACTCCGCTATTCGGGAGGCCGAACCAATGCCCCCCTTGAGATGGAAACAGGACATGCCCCGCCCGGCTCCAACACTTCCCTGCATGAATTCGCGTGAAGCCGAGGCGCAAGCTTCGATATAATGTTTTTCAGTTACGGCAAGAGCCTGGATATCGTTCAAATACCCATCGTTGCATTCAAGAACCAGCGGGTTGACCGTCGACCACTCCCGGCCTACTTCCGGATGCGCGGACACTGCCGCACGGATCTGCGCCGTGGCGATTGCCCCCACGGAAAATGTGTTGGTCAACGCCAGCGGCGTTTCGAGACAACCGAGTTCCGCCATCTGCATCAGACCGACACTTTTGCCGAAACCGTTGAATATACAACTGGCGGCAAGCGGCTTTTGCATGAGCGGATCGTCGTTGGGGAGCACCACAGTCACACCGGTATGAACATTTCCTTCATCCAGCGTACAATGCCCGACGCGGATATCGCCCACGTCCGTGATCGCATCCAACTGACCGCTCGGCAAAAACCCGACGCGGGGGAAATCCAATCCGTCCATGGCTATTCCTGATCGATCTTGGGATCAAGCGCGTCGCGCAGGCCATCACCGAAAAGGTTAAACATGAGCACCGTCAAAAAAATGGCGAGGCTCGGAAAAATCGCCACATGCGGGGCCACCACCATATCGGCGCGGGCCTCATTCAACATCGCTCCCCACTCAGGTGTGGGCGGCTGCGCGCCAAGACCGAGGAAGGACAAGCTGGCGGCGGTGATGATGGACGTGCCGATACGCATGGAAAAGTACACGACAATGGACGAGATCGTACCGGGGAAAATATGGCGCAGCATAATCGTCATCGGACCGGCGCCGAGACTGCGGGCCGCCTCGACAAATGTCTGGCGCTTGAGTGACAGCGTGTTGCCGCGCACCAAACGGGCGAATGCGGGAATGCTGAAGATCGCCACGGCGAGAATGACGTTCGCCATACCGCTTCCGAGAACCGCAACCACGCTGATGGCGAGGAGGATGCCGGGGAAAGCGAACAGCACGTCACAGACGCGCATGACCACACGGTCCCACCAGCCTTCAAAATACCCGGAGGTCAGGCCAAGCAGCGTCCCGACAACCGCGCCAACCAGCACGGAGGAAAAACCGGCAGTAAGCGAAATGCGCGCGCCCGCAAGGATGCGGCTGAAGATGTCGCGCCCGAGGGAGTCCACGCCGAACCAATGCTGGAGCGAGGGGCCAGCATTCAACATATCGTAGTCAAAGTAATTTTCAGGATCATAAGGCACAAGCCACGGCCAAAAGATGGCGATCAGAACCAACAGGCCAATGAAGCTGCCCGCAAACAGCGTCATGCGCTGCCGCTTGAACTTGCGCCAGAATTCGCTCCACGGAGTACGGACTTTTGTGGGGCCGGATGCGACTGATACGTTGTTTTGCATACTCATATCACTTGAAGCAGATTCGTGGGTTGATGACGGCATAGAGGATATCCACCAGCAGGTTGATCAGGATGAATTCGAGCGAAAACAGGAGCACTTCGGCCTGAAGAACCGGATAGTCCCGCATTTCCACGGCATCCACGAGCAGACGGCCAAGGCCGGGCCAGTTGAATACCTTCTCAACCACGATGGAACCGCCGAGCAGAAAACCGAACTGGAGGCCCATCATGGTCACGACAGGGATGAGCGCATTGCGCAGGCCGTGCTTGACGATGACCGCCCACTCGCTCAGGCCTTTGGCGCGGGCCGTACGGATATAGTCGTCCTGCAGGATCTCCACAAAAGACGCGCGAGTGAACCGGGCCATGACAGCGGCGACGCCCGCCCCCAGCGTGATGGACGGCAAAATATAGTGTTTCCACGAGTCCGCTCCGACAGTGGGCAGCCAGCCCAGCGAAACGGAAAAAATTTCCATGAGCAACAGCCCGAGCGCAAAGGTCGGGAAGGAAATCCCGGAAACGGCAAGCGCCATCCCCGCGTGATCCTGCCATTTGTTGCGCTTTGTGGCTGAAATCATGCCGATGATCAGCCCAAAGAAGACCGACCAGACCATGCTCCAGACGGTGAGCCAGAAGGTCGCCGCGAAACGCTCCCCGATTTCCACACTGACGGGGCGCTTGGTCCGCAGGGAGGTGCCGAAGTCGCCTTTGGTAATGATGTTGCCGAAATAGGTGATGAACTGTTCAGGAAGGGGCTTGTCCAGCCCAAGATCCTTACGCACCAGTTCCACGGTGACCTGATCCGCTTCCGGCCCGGCGGCAAGGCGCGCGGGATCGCCGGGAAGCATGTGCACAAACAGGAACACGATCACCGCGACCAGAAACAGTGTGGGCAGCAACCCGAGGAGGCGTTTGAGAAAATAGTGGAGCATCCGTTGAAACCTCGCCGAAGGGCGGAATGACGGGCCGGGCATGACGCCCGGCCCTGACACTGGAATTATTGCAGATCGATTTCTTCGAAGAAGTAGTTGGCGTCAGGCATGACGTACATGCCGGTCAGCTTCTTGCTGGTCGCGTAGAGCAGCTTTTCGGTCACGAGGAAGGCCCAGGGCGCATCCTTCCAGATTTCTTCCTGCACTTCGGTGTACAGCTTGGTCTTTTCGGCGCGGTCGGTGGTGCCGAGCGCCTTCATGATGTCCGCGTCCACAGTGGGGTTCTTGTAGTAGGAAATGTTGTACATGGAAGGCGGAGTCTTGTCTCCGGCGAACAGCGGGCGCAGGCCCCAGTCGGCTTCGCCGGTGGAGGAGGACCAGCCGGTGTAGTACAGGCGGACGGGCGCGGTGGCGGCATCCTGATGGCTTTCCACCTTTTCCACGCGCTGGCCTGCTTCCAGAGCCTGAACCTGAGCCTTGATGCCCACCTGAGCGAGCTGCTGCTGGATGAACTGGATCACCTTCTGGCCGGTGGTGTGGTTGTAAGCGGACCACAGCGTCGTCTCGAAACCATTGGGATATCCGGCTTCGGCAAGCAATTCCTTAGCCTTCTTGGGGTTGTACGGCCAAGGACCAAGCTTGACGGCATAGTCGACGCCCTGCGGCAGCGGGCCTTCCGAGGGGAAGGCGTAACCGCTGAAAGCCACCTTGGCGAGGGCTTCCTTATTGATGGCGTAGTTGATGGCCTGGCGCACACGGAGGTCGTCGAACGGCTTCTGGAGCATATTCATGTTCAGGTAACGCGTCACGATGGAAGGCGCGGCGACCAGCTTGAGGTGCTCGTCCTTTTCCAGAACGGCGGCCTGTTCATACGGCACGGGGAAGGTGAAGTGGGCTTCGCCGGTACGCATCATCGCGGAACGGGCGTTGTTGTCCACAACGGGCACCCAGGTGATGGTATCGATCTTGGGCAAGCCGGGGCGCCAGTAGTTCTCGTTCTTCGCACCCTTAAGATAATCGGTCTGCTTCCATTCCACGAACTTGTACGGACCGGTGCCCACGGGGTGGAACATGATGTCCTTGCCGTACTTCTTGAGCGCGGTGGGGGAAATCATGACCGCGGAGGGGTGCGCGAGCTGGTTGATGAAGGGCGAGAAGGGCGTCTTCAAGGTCACCTTGGCGGTGAGGTCGTCGACCACTTCGGTCTTGGCGATGTTGGAATACAGGCTGTAGCGCTTCAGTTTGTTTTCCGGGTTGGTAACGCGGTCGAAGTTGACCTTGACGGCTTCGGCGTTGAAGTCGGTACCGTCGTGGAATTTCACACCCTTGCGCAGATGGAAGGTGTACACGAGCCCGTCGGGGGACACGTCGTAACTTTCGGCGAGCACGGGACGCAACTCAAGCTTCTCGTTGAAGCCGAACAGCCCTTCATAGAAGGTTTTCGCGCAAGCGTGGGACAGCGTATCGTTGGCATCCCACGGGTCGGTGGTGGTCAGGGTCGAGGCGATGGCAAGCACCACGTCCTTGGACGCATGGGCCTGCGGAGCGCACAACGCTACAACCATCGTCGCGGCAATAAGCACTTTTTTCCATGTCTTACAAAAAAACATACATACTCCTCACTGATGCGCCTGAACGGCGGGTTGATGACGACGCCCTGCGCCATCGCGGAACGTCGGACAATCCTGAACGTGTTGAACGAACTCAGCGCTTCCGCTCCAACAGGCTCGAAAGGCACCCTTTATGCAGCCAAGCTCGCCATGAAAACGGAGTCCCGCCGAAAAACGTCTCCCTCGGCGAAGCACTCTTGAAGCGCGAAACGTTAGACGATCCTAAAACCAGTTCGCCACCTGCTCTTCAGATACGAAATGGCCAGGGCTCACTTCTTTCAGGGGGGCCACCACGGGCTCATAATCCGCTGAACGGACAGGGCTTGGGATTTCGCCAGTCAACAAGGTATGCGACATGGTGCGCCGCGAGGGATCCGGAATAGGCACGGCGGACATGAGTCGTTTGGTATAGGGATGCAACGGGTTTTCAAAGACGTCACGCCGGGAGCCAAGCTCCACGATCTGCCCGAGGTACATAACGGCCACCCGATGGCAGACGCGTTCTATGACGGCCATATCATGGGAAATAAAGAGGAAGGCAATGCGGAATTCTTTTTGGAGGGCCAGAAGGAGGTTGATGATCTGGGCACGTACAGATACGTCGAGGGCGGAAACGGATTCGTCGGCAATGATGATTTCCGGATTCATCGCCAAGGCGCGGGCGATACAGACGCGCTGGCGCTGCCCGCCGGAGAACTCATGCGGATAGCGGACAGCCATCGCGGGATCCAGATCGACGCGCTCCAGCAGTTCCCCAACCCGGCGTTCGGCCTCCTGCCGGGAACAGACCTTATGGATCAGCAAGGGCTCCATGATGGAAAAGCCGACCGTAAGGCGAGGGTCCAGAGCCGCATAGGGATCTTGGAATACATACTGGATATTACGCCGCAGCTTTTGCAGCTGAGAGCCGGATACCTGCGTAAGTTCTTGCCCGTTAAACACAATACTGCCCGAACGCGGGGTCTCAAGCCCAATCAGCGAACGACCGATAGTGGACTTTCCGCAGCCGGACTCACCCACCAGACCAAGGGTTTCGCCGGGATACAGATTGAAACTCACCTGCTCCACGGCATGGACGCGGCGTTTCACCTTGCCCCAGAAACCGGTTTCCACATCAAAGCGGGTGATCAGGTTATCCACACTGAGCACGGGTCCATCCGACACGGATGGCGCGGAAGCGGCAGGTTCGGGCATGTCGACGGGCGTTTCATCCATGTCGGCGGTGCCCAGCTGTTCGGCTTCGGGATCAGTAATACGCAGCAGTGGGAAGGGAGCGGGTTCGTCAGTCCCCCGCATGGACCCGAGGCGCGGGACAGCCGCCAGTAGGGATTGCGTGTAGGGGTGGCGCGGGTTGTGGAAAATCTGCTCACAGGTGCCCTCTTCCACCGCTTCCCCGTGGTACATGACGAGTACCCGGTCAGCGACCTCCGCCACCACGCCCATGTCGTGGGTGATGAAGATGACCGCCATGCCCATCTCTTCCTGCAGCTGCCGGATGAGCTGGAGGATCTGCGCCTGAATGGTCACGTCGAGCGCTGTCGTCGGTTCGTCGGCGATAAGCAGGGAAGGCTTGCAGGACAAGGCCATCGCGATCATGACGCGCTGGCGCATCCCCCCGGAAAGCTGGTGCGGATACCGCTTGAGGATCTGCTTGGCTTCAGGGATACGGACAAGCTCAAGCATCCTGAGAGCTTCAGCCTCGGCCTCCGCGTGGCTGAGCCCCTGATGGAGCATGACCGCCTCCGCTACCTGTGTCCCCACGGAAAACACGGGGTTCAGGGAGGTCATGGGCTCCTGAAAAATCATTGAAATTTCGCCGCCCCGGATAGTGCGCATGACACTGTCGGCGGCCTTGGCCAGATCGAGTTTTCCACCGTTCCTGCGGGTGAAGGAGATCTTCCCCGAGGCAATGGTTCCCCCGCCATGCTCAATGAGGCGCATCACGGACAATGACGTAACGGATTTCCCAGAACCCGATTCACCCACGATGGCCAGAACTTCCCCGGCCCGCACGTGAAACCCCAGATCCTTTACGGCAACAACGCTTCGTTCGGACGTATCGAAGCGGACGGTCAATCCCTGGACTTCCAGGACGTTTCTGTCACTCGGCCCCATTCCCTTCTCCAATTCCCAACCTAACGGTACTCCGCCCCTTCCGGAACGGTTTCCAGAGACGGACGCGGACAAGCCAACAACTTTAGCGGAACAAATTCGAGGCTGGGGATTTCACAGGGCCTTGCTGAACCGGCAAAACCACGTTGGGAAAATCCCGCAGCCTTCGTTTTCGTTCGAGAATATCCATTAGAAGCCTAAACAACCCTGTTCTGTCAATAGAAAAAAAGCACTCCCCCTCTACAAAAAAGGGCTGAATGCCTTTTTTCTCTTTATCGTGAAAAACAGAACAAAATCACCGACCTCGCTCATCTTCACGAATAAATGCAAACAACAGGCGGAAACGACATACAGAATGAGCTCACCACCTGTTTTTTCTACGCTCAACAGCCTTCTTCCTGTCCATAAATGGCCACGAGCGGAGCCTCCGCCCCCCTGACACATCCCCGGTACATGCCTTCGGAGATGAACGGCAGCGTCACATGCCCCTTTTTATCCACGGCAATGAGCCCGCCCGTGCCTCCAAGCTCTCCTACCCGGGCCAGCACGGCGCGTACGGCGTCCTCAAGGCTCGCCCCCTGATAGCGCACGCGGGCCGCTACGTCGTGCCCCACCACCAGCCGGATGAAATATTCGCCGGAACCGGTGCAGGAAACCGCCACGCCATCATCGGCATAGCAACCCGCGCCGACGATGGGCGTATCCCCTACCCGTCCGGGAAGCTTGTTGG
>ERZ791922.1000-NODE-1000-length-12889-cov-3.280427_pt1 | contig 12889 bp, 7 predicted proteins | sample MGYA00510134_ERZ791922 | MGnify/ENA primary metagenome ERZ791922 (study PRJEB30046, sample SAMN00792101) | human gut metagenome | study: EMG produced TPA metagenomics assembly of the A metagenome-wide association study of gut microbiota in type 2...
CCTTGTTTTGGATTATTATAATTTATAGTTGAAATTTTCATCGCAAGTTAATTTTAACATAAAAGAGGACCTTTCGTTCATTTTGAACGAAAAGTCCTCTTTTTCCGTAGAGGCTGTTATTTCACAGCCCCTTTTTATGATTTATATACGGCGCCAGCCGTCAGCGAGCTGAAAGCACAGCTTGTACAAGCGTCAGAATCTAAACACATTTCTTAATTCTGAAAATACATTTCAAAGTAGAAAATCATACTAAATATCACGTTTTAAACACCGATTATCACAAATGCTTGAATATGAAGATGAAAAAAAGTATTTTAACAGAAAAAGGGGGGATACAAATGGCGAGTGTCGCGACATATATTGTAGAAATCTTGATAAGAGAAAAAATTGTTCAGAGAGAAGAACAGGAAATATATTGTTATGGAATGGAGTTATTGTTATACACATGTCTAAATGTAAGTCTCATATTATTATTGGGATTTATATTTCAAGACGTATTTGCAGGAGTGTTATATTTTTTAGTTTTGGCAACAGTGAGAACTCAGACGGGGGGATATCACGCATCATCATATATGAATTGTGGAATTTTGTATTGTACAGTATTCATTTTAGTATTTTACATATCTGAATTACTAAAGAAAACAGAAATATCGACTGTATTTTATGTGATGCTATTAATATTGAATTTATTCATTATGTGGAAAAATGCACCGGTATTGCACAAAAAGATTCTTAGTGAGAGTGAAAAGAAACAAGCGGTGAAACGAGTTGGAATCAGAGGAATAGGATGGATTATAGCAGTTTGTGGATTTAGCCTTTTTAATGAAAGCGGAATGTTTATCATTGGAAATTCTATGTTAATGATTACCGCTTTTATGATAATAGGAAAATATGCGGAGAAAAGAGGTGAAAAAGAATGAAACATGAGGAATGGAAAAAGAAGGCATTAGAGCAAACCGCAAAAGTAATAAATGTGGCAGCATGGGGTGGAGGCGGACTTCCTACATGGTTCGGATTTTATGAACCGGAATTGCCGGAAAAGATGAAGAAACAAAGAAATAATAATCAGAAATAGGAAAAGGAAAACGTTTATGAAAACGAAGAGAAAACGAACTTTAAGAACAGTTTTAAGTCTCTTTATGGCAGTGATTATTGCGGGGCAGGGAACTGCCCCACTCTTTGTATATGCCAAAGAGATAAGTGGAAATACACCAAGGGTGGTAGAGTTTGAACAACCGGATGCAATAGAAAGGGTGCAAGATGTTTTGAGCCCAGAAGAGATGATCGGAACCGGGGAACCAATGCCGCAGGAAAGTAACCATCATGAAATCTCGGAATTGCATGATTCAGGAAATATCGATGATGAGGATGTAGCTAAAGAACCAGAAACTGAGGATTTGACAGAGAAAGTAGAACAAACAGCGACAGAAGATTCAGAAATTGGATTGAGGGAACCAGAAGTATATTATCCCTTGCCGGAAGAACCAACAGGAACTTTAGTCGAATATGATGAAACGTTCAAATCTTATAAGCAGGAAGATGGTTCTTATATTACACAATATGGTGGCTATATGGGGGTGTATAAGGATGAGAACGGAGAAATCCAAAAGGTTGAAAATAAATTGGTAGAGCCGAGAGTGCGTTCAGCAGCAGGAGCATATGTAAATAAGGCAAATGATTACCAAATCATATTGCCAAAACAGATTACGGAATATGCAGGGATTGTATTGGAAAAAGAGGGGAAACGTTTGGAAATCATTCCGATATCCGGGGACTATTCCAAAGCGGTAGTAAAGGATAATGCAGTTTTATACAATCAAGTTTATGATGGAATAGATGTGCAATATACTGTTGTAGATAATAATGTGAAAGAAGATATTGTTCTGCACAAGCCAACTGAACATAAGGAATTTAAGTATGAACTTATACACGATGGAATGATTGCGGAAGAAAAAGACGGTATTGTATATCTTTATGAGCAAGATAAATCATCGAAGGATTCGATTTATATTTTAGAAGCACCTATAATGATTGATGCAGCGCAGCAAACTTCCATGAATATCCGACTGACTTTGCAGGAGGAAGAAGGTAAGACTTACCTTGTAGTGACTCCGGATCAGGAATGGCTCAATAATGAAGAACGTCAATATCCAGTTCGGATAGATCCGACCACAGTAACTGTAACCCGCGAAGCATTTAGTATGATAGGTGTGGAGCAGGGGGCGCCGGACACCTATATCGGTGATAACTCATACCCTTATGTGGGATATGATGATGGGATTAAGTCTGGTAATCTGCAGAATTTTGGGCAATTACATATGATTTGCCGTACATATGTGAAGGTATATAGTGATTTTAGCGCAATACCAAAAGATTCCAAGATAGACAGAGCTACATTTTCTGTAAGCCAGCGAACCAATTATAGTGGCGGAGCATCTCAATTTGGCTTGTACAGAGTAGATACAGAATGGGGAGAGTATGCCACATGGATAGACCAGCCGGCGGTTCATACATTTATTGATGTTCAAAATTCTAAGGCAAATGCCAATGAATATATCAATTACAATGTGAAAGATATGGTAAATGACTGGATTCAGGGGACATACGCAAATTATGGAATGGTGCTGAAAGCAATTGATGAAGCAAATGGATTGGATGCATCAATGCAGTGTGAAGTACTTAATAATAAAGGATCCGTATATGGTCCGATGCTGACAATTCAGTGGTCGCCATCAGAAGATCCATATCTACGGGATATGCCGATTGAAGATCTGTCAATACAGGTTCGACCGATGACAGAGAAGAGCGTACAGGGAAAACTTCAGTTTGATGCAATCTTTCCGGATGGGATTTCAAAGAGCAAGTCTGTTGTAGAGTATTATCTTTCACCGGATGAAGAAACGAAGGAAAAACATCATGCAGCAGAGGCGCAGGGAAATTACAAATACCCGGATAATACAGAATATCTTACGGAGTTTCCGGAAGCAACAAAATATAAAAGCAAAGATTCTAATTGGCAGGGAGCCATGTATTCGGGACTTGAATTGGACAAGTTGTATCAGTTTAAGGCAACAGCGGAAAAAGATGGAAAGAGCAGTGGGGAAAAAACAAGTGACAGTTTTGTGATTTATAAAATAAAACAGTTTGATACTTTCCCGAAGATAGCAAAGTATTATGGAATTCCATTGGCTGATATTATGAAAGATAATCATGTACAGGATGCATTGGTTATAGAAAATAATACAATTTTTATCCGTAACCCTAAGACAAATATACCATATTCACCGGAGCCGTTGACAGAAACAGATAAACGGAGAATAGACGGTGCGTTGATGGGACGCGGATTACACTGTGAATTTGGATTTGAACCGGTGAATTTAAATACCGGTAACTTTTTCATGGAACAGTCAGATGCGGTACTTCCGGAATTAAACGGTGAGTTTTCAATTTTGCGTAGTTATAATTCAAAAGGAACAGATCAAAATTCCATGTTTGGAAGAGGATGGTCGTTTACATATGATCAGTCATTAAGCAAAACAGAGGATGGAAGTGTTGTATTTACAAGAGGAGATGGAAGTTATCTTTATCTGACACCGAATGGAGATGGAACGTATCAGGCGCCTAAGGGATATGATTATGAATTGAAAGAAGTAGTATATGAGAATACGGATCATGACTATATCGGATATGAATTGACAGACACAGAGAAAACGGTGTGGGCATTTGATAAGTATGGTGTTTTACGATATTTTATAGATTATCAAGGATTCAAGACTACTTTAGATTATGACGAGGATTATAATCTCAGGAGTATTACAACACCTTCCGGAAAGGTGTTTGGAATCGGACAGAACGAACAGGGGTACATTACGTCGGTAACATTACCGGATGGTTCCGTTGTAACTTATGAATACAATGATACAAATAATCTGATAAAAGTTACAAATGCAAATGGAACAAGTAGGACATATGCGTACGATGATAAAAACCGGATAGTGTCATGGCAGGATGAAAACGGAAACACTGTTGTGACAAATGAATATGATGATAAGAACCGAGTTGTGATACAGACAGATGCAAAGGGAGGAAAAGCGACTTTTGTATATGAAGACGGAAAGACAACTACAACAGATAATGAAGGTCATACAACGGTATATCATTATGATGATCAGTATCGGACAACTTCTATAGAATATCCGGATGGTACAGTGGAAAGTAATGTATATGAAGGGAATATGCTTGTCAGTACAACAACGGCAGCAGGTACGACATCTTATACATATGATACAGCAGGAAATATACTGACTGAAACGAGAGCAGATGGTGCAGTTCGTAGTTATACATATAATGAATGTAATCTGCCGACATCCGTTACAGATTATGATGGTTCTATGACTGTTATGCAGTATGATGAATCAGGCAATCTTATATCTGTGACAGATCCGAATGGAGCAGTAACAACCTATGTGTATGATGAACTCCATCGTATGATTTCCCAGATAAATGCGAATGGAGTAACAACTTCGTATGGTTATGATGGGGTTAATCTGGTGTCCTATATCGATGGAAATGGAAATACCTGGACATATGATTATGATGCAATGAATCGCCGTACAGGAACAACTGACCCGTTAGGTTATACGACGGCAACAGCATATGATGCAGTTGGAAATATAATTTCAGAAACTGCTGGTGATGGCGGCGTGACAGCTTATGAGTTGGATGCTGTCGGTAATATTCTTGCCGTTACAGATCCTGTTGGAAATCGTACAGAATTTGAATACGATGCAATGGACAATCAGATAAAGAGTATTCTTCCGGACGACGGAGAAATCTGTTACGAATATGATAAAAATTATCGTGAAGTTAAACAGACAGATCCGAACGGAAATGTTATATCTACCGAATATGACGCTATGGGAAGAGTAGTCAGCAAGAGCAGTGAAGATGCAGGAACAATACGATTTGGGTATGATGGAGCAGGCAACTTGATTAGCGTAGCAGATGGCAGAGGAAATGAAACGGTTTCAGAATACAATGCACTGGGATTACAGACCACAACAACCGATGCAGAAGGAAATGTTCTGACCAATGCATATAATGCTGCAGGACTTGTTACAGAAATAGTATATCCGGACGGTGGAAGAGAAACATTTACATATGACGGAGCCGGAAATCTGGTGTCGGATACGGATGTGCTGGGAGTGACAACAACTTACACATATGACGGTGTCGGACAGTTACTAAGCGCAACAGATCAGGATGGAAGAACCATTTCATATACATATGACAATAATGGAAATCTGCTATCAGTTACGAATCCGGATAATGGAGTCATCAGTTATGCGTATGATGCCGCAAATCGTCGGATCAGTGTTACAGATGAAGAAGGAAGAACAGAGCGTTATGAATATGACGGTGAAGATCGGATTGTCCGGCTGACAGATGCTGCCGGATATACGAATGCATTTACATATAATGGAAATGGGGATATACTCAGCAGCACAGATGGTAACGGAAATATCTATCAGTTTACTTATGATGCACAGAGTCATATGACGTCAATGACGGATGCGGAGGGGCATGTAAATGCAATGAAATACGATTCCGCAGGAAATCTGAAAGAAACAATCGATCCGTTAAATGGAGTGACTGTATATGAACATGATTCCAGAGGCAACGTCATTAAAATGGTTGACGCACTGGAACAGGTGTATACATATGCATATGATAAAACAGGTAATCAGAAGACAGTGACACTTCCGAACGGAGATACAATGTCTATGAAATATGACAAAGTAAATCGTCTGAAGGAAGTGACGGATGCACAAGGACTTACGATTACTTACACATATGATAGTATGGGAAGGCTTGCGAAAGCAGAGGACAGTGAAGGGCATTCCATGGAATATACCTATGATGCAGCGGGAAATATGACAAGCCAGACAGACAATCTAGGGAGAAAAGCCGAATATGTATATGATGTACATGGAAGACTGGTGACTGTAACAACAGCGGACGGAAGTGTTACATCTTATGAGTATGATGTGTTAGATCAGATGACTGCGGTGACAGATGCGGAAGGTCATCGAACAACCTTTACCTATGATAAAGCGGGAAACAGATTGTCCTTGAGTAAATCTGATGCTGTAGTATATCAGTATGCTTATGATCAGAGAAACCGGATAGTATCTGAGACAGATCCGCTTGGAGCCGCAACGATATTTGCCTATGACGGAAATGACAATCTGACGTCGGTAACAGATGCAAACGGAAATACAATTACTTATACATATGACAGCAATAATAATCTGATTCAGGAAAAAGATGGGCGTGAAAGTATCATATCTTATGAGTATGATGCGGCAGATCACATGATTCGGGAAACATCACCGGAAGGCGCAGTAAAAGAATATGTCTATGATGCACTAGGAAATCTTACAAAATATAAAGATCCAATGAAATTGATTACAGAATATCAATATGACAGTGTTGGAAATATGATAAAGGAGATCTCACCGAAAGGTGCAGAGACGGGTTATACATATGATAAACATGGATATGTTACACAGGTGATGGATCCGCTTGGAAATGTTACTGGATATGAATTGGATGCACTGGGTAATGTTATCACGATGACACAGGCGAACGGAGGACAGTATCATTATCAATACGATGGTGCGGGAAGGCTTGAAAAGATAACAACACCTCTGGGATATGTGAAAAATTTTGCCTATGATAAAGCGGATAATCTGTTGCAGGAGACAGACAGTTTGAAACAGACGACTGTTTATACATATGACAGACTTCACAATCTGCTTACGAAAACCGATGCCAGTGGTGCAGTTAGCGCTTTTGGATATGATGAAAGAGGTAATCTGATTACAGAGACAGATCCGCTTGGAAGAACGAGACAGTATACATATGATGTGGCAGACCGGATGATACAGGAGGCAGATCCGCAAGGTAAGCTAACAGAATATCAATACGATCCGGTGGGAAATCTGACCGGTTTAACAAAACCGGGAGACCGTACAACAAAACTTGATTATGACAGCAATTATAATGTAATCAGTGTAACAGACCCGATGGGATATGTTACCACATCGTCATATGATAAAGATAACCGTTTACTGCGTATAACAGATGCTTTGAAACAGAGTGAAGAGTATAGTTATGATGCAGACAGCAGAGTGACTGCAGTGACAGACAGGGAAGGCGGTACAGAGAAATATGAATACGATCCACATGGAAATATTACAACAATAGTAGATAAGACCGGAGTGAAAACACATCTGTCATATGATGAGAATGACAATTTGATTCAAGTGGAAGATCCGCTTGGAGGAAAAACGATATATGCCTATGATGCTATGAACCAGATGTCAGTTTATACAGATGCACTTGGAAGAAAGACGGAGTATACATACGATTTAGAAGGAAATCTTACAAGTCAGACAGATGGCGCGGGAAGAACAGATACCATGACATATGATGAAATGGGGAGAATGATATCTTATGTATCACCGGGCGGTAAAGTTACCAATTATGATTATGATAAATTGAATCGATTGGTAGAGAAATCATATGAAGATTCCGAAGGAACGAAAACGGATGCTGCTGTCAGGTATACATATAATGGCGCGGGCGAACGGATATCCATGCAGGATGCAACCGGGACAAGTGATTATGAGTACGATGAACTGGGAAGAATTATAAAAACAACCAATGGTTCCGGAAAGACCATACAGTATGAGTATAATGAAGCAGACAACCTGCAGGCGGTGATCTATCCGAATGGAAGTAAGGTGTCTTATGAATATGATCTGAATGATAATCTGATTAAGGTAACAGACAGAAATGGCGGTGTGACAGAATATACATTTGATGCATTGAACCGGATGACAGGGCTGATACGACCAAATGGAACCAAAACAAATCTGTTATATGATGCTGAGAATCATGTGACGAAGATTGTTAACAGTTGCAGCGTATGTGATACGGAAATCTCTTCTTATGAGTATACATATAATGCACAGGGATTCATTGTCAGTGAATCAGCTTCAGAGTTAGAAGCAGGAACAAGAAAGGCTCCGGGCTGGGATGAGTGGTATAGTCAATTAAGTGCAAATGAAAAAGATAAAGAAAGCGCATGCTGCCACAAAGAAAAGACTGTCAAGACAACTCGAAAATATGAATATGATGAGAATTGGCAATTGACCCGTTGTACAGAGAAGACTGTCGGAGGAAAAACAGTTGTTTATAATTATACTTATGATAAGGTGGGAAATCGTACAGTTTATGAGCGGATTGAAAACGGTGTATCAAAGGAAAAATATCGATATGAGTATAATGAAGCGAACCAGCTTGTGAAGAGAAAGAATACAAAGATCTGGGGCGATAAAGGAACGACATACACCTATGACGGAGACGGCAACCTGATCAGAGAAAAAGGGAACGAGTATGAAAGCTCTGTACTTTATGAATATACGGCGGAAAATCGCCTGGGTGTAGTGAAACAGGGAGATGCTGTATTGATAGCGGCTCTTTATGATGGGGATAATAACCGGGTATTTCAGATTGACAATACCTATAAATGGGAAGACTGCTATGGTGAGGAAGTTTTGATCCCAGAGAGTCAGAGAACAGAAGATGGCAACAGTCCACAGGAGCAGTTGGCAGAGCTTTTCCCAAAAGGAGCCGACTCAAAAGGGTATACGCTGACCGAGTATATTAATGATATTAATCAGGAAAATACAGAAGTTCTTGCTGAATATACCGCAGGAGATACTATGCGGCAGGCTTATATCTATGGTGCAGAGAGCGCCATAAGCGGTGAACAGATTCGACAGGGAGTTGATAAGGAGGGGGAAACAGGGGATTATTATCTATATGATGGTCGTGAAAGCGTGACCGGCATTCAACAGAATATATCGTTGACAAACAGTTATAGATATGATCCTTATGGAAATCTACTATCCGGAACTACCGATGCAATTAATTACTATGGTTATAATGCGGAATCTACTAATGTGAAAACCGCATTACAGTATCTGCGCGCAAGATATTACGATACGGGAACCGGAAGATTCACAAGTGAAGATACAGAGACGGGGGAAAAAGAGAAGCCTCTGAGTAGAAATAAGTATCTGTATGTGTTGAATAATCCACTGAATTATGCGGATCCAAGGGGGAGGTTCTTTAAAGAACTGTGGAATACTGCCAAGAAGGGATTCAAAAAAGCAGCAAATTGGGTCAATAATCATATTGTACAGCCTGTAAAGAGGGCGTTCAAAAAGGCTGCGAACTGGGCATCAGATAAAGTCTCTTCAGTGTGCAATGCTGTTTCCGATTGGTGGGATGGTGTGACAAATCCAGCGCCGGCTGCGTATGCGGGATATAATGCATATACTTACGGTTATTCTACATATACAGGCGGAACAAGAGGAAATGCATCGTATGTTCCAATCCAACAAAGAGCGGCATATATGAGTGATGCTGAAATAGGACAGTTGAGCAGCGGGTACGGGTTGTCAGGAGAACAATTGGTTCGGTATCAGAAACAACGCTCCGAGGTAATCCGTAAGCAGATGGAGAAGAAAGTCTGTACGGCGGATCAGGAAAAGGCGAAAGCAGACTGGAAACGAATCGGAGAAGGCGCTTTAAAGATTATCGGTGGTCTTGCTTTTGCAGGAACTGTAGGAGCGCTTGTTGTTGGTACAGGTGGAATTGGTGGAGTAATTGTTATAGGAACAGTGGCAGCATTTGGAGCAGCGGATGTTCTGGAAGGCGGTCAGGATATAGCATATGGAGTAACCGGTTCGGATGAAGAAGCATGGAATCCAATAAAAGACACGATATTCCAAGGAAACGATACATATTATTATGCAGCAGAAGGCGCTTTGGGATTGGGTGTATCTCTGATGAATCCTGCAAATACAGCAAATCAGATAAAGCCAGTACAAAATCTGACGGAGCGGGCGAAAGCTGGAACGGTGAACGATAAGGGAGCCGGTGGAGCTGGTGGAATTAAGAAAACAGTTGAGGTTAATGGGAAACGTGTTACAATAGATAATGATACGCTTGATCCTAATCTAACAGATAAGTTAGGTAGAACTAATACACAAAGAATGGAACAAGGCTTAGCTCCAATAGGAAAAGATGGAAAGTCGGTTAATATTCATCATATAGACCAGACAGACACAGGACCAGTAATGGAGATTACTGCAACTGAACATCAACAGAATTATGCTGAACTACATTCAAATACAGGACAGAGTCCATCTCAAATAGACAGAAATGCTTTTAATAGTTGGAGAAAAGATTATTGGAAATGGCGAGGAAACAATTTAGAATAATCAAGGAGGTTTCATAATGAGTTATCAAAACTTCGAAAAGGCAATGTCATTAGCACCAAATTGCAAATTTTATACCACTGCAGGTGGAAAATCACAAGAAGAAATTTTGAAATCCGAAGATATGTTAGGTGTAAAATTTTCAAAACAATGTTTTGAGTTTTATGAGAAGTTGGGGTATTTATCATTTTGGGGTACAGAGATATTTGGAATTGACCCAGATGATGATTCGGGAATTTTGGAAGGTAACTCTGTTGCATATGCATTGAATGATAGAGAAGAATATGATTTACCATTAAATTGGATTCCAGTTTATAATTATGAAGATGGTAATATGGCATATTTAGATTACTCCAACAAAAATGCCGAGGGAGAACCAAGAGTAATAATGTGCATGTACACAGGAAAAGAATATGAAATTATAGAAATAATTGCAGAAGATTTTGGAGATTTTCTATTGGGTTTAGTAGAACAGCAGCTAAACAAGTAACAAATATTAAGAATAGTAATTATGTAAGAAGAACAAGGAAATTTGTATTATTTTCCTTACATCCGATTGCCTACCAAATACATGAATTGGTATAAAATAAGCAAGTTAAAACTATCCCTGAAGAGCCTCTAAAAGACAGAAAAATAGTTATCTTTTATTTGCAACCGATTTCTCAGGAAACGCTTGGTTCAGCGGGGAACTGCATCATGAATGATAGTGACATAGTACAATTAAGCGGTGTCTGAGGTTTATTAAGAAAACAATTGGTTCGTACCAGAAATAATGTTTCGAGGGAATATGTAAGCAGCAGATAATAAAACAAGAATACATAGATGTTGCTTTTTGTTGAAAGTGAACTGGGATTAATTGAAAAAATGGGTAAGGGATGGGTTAAAATGCAAAGAGAGATAACTACATCTGATGGAAGAAAAATTACATTTCATTTTAACTATAATAAAGTTACAGGGGCGTTTGATGATTTTAAATATAAGTAAAGTGAGGTTGAAGATGGATAACAATAATTTGATCTTTGAAAAAGTATGGCAGGATGAAGAGTTATGTGAATTAAAAATCACAGCATTCTCTCAATATGTGAATGCGTATCAACTTTGTTATGTAGAAAAAAATTTTTTGCAAGAGATTTCTGAAATTATTTTGAATTATATAAAAAACTATAGTAAGGAGTGTTATATTGAATTAGGAAAAAAAGAAGGGGATTTTACACCAGCATTTTCTATGAAATTTTTACCAGCAGACATTTATGGGCATGTAAAAATTGAAGTGGATTTAGAAATAGCAGATAATGAAACAAGGATACATAGATGTTGCTTTTTTGTTGAAAGTGAACTGGGATTAATTGAAAAAATAGGTAAGAGGTTTCTTATATTGGAAGATAGTGATTTGGGGAGTGTATGTGCTCTGAATGAACAGAAATTAGATTGTAATGACTAGGATATGGGGAGTAATCCCCACTCCTATTCAAAGAGAGAATGATGAAGAATAAATAATAAAATTTGAAGACTTTTCTATATTTAAAATTTCACATGAAGAAAAATGGGGGATGGGAACATATATATGTTCGTCATCTGTTGAAAGCGATGCTGAGAATTTGGGGTATAGTGTAGAAATTGAATTGAATTCGGGTGATTTAATTCAGATTAAATGTCACAAAATTGTGTGATGATGTGTGTATAAATAAGGTGGTGATGTATATGAAAAAATATATTGGCATAATAGTTATTTTTCTATTTTGTACTTTGTATTTTACTGCATGTGGCAAAGAGTTGAATCCCGCGGGATATCTGCAAAGTTTTCTCGACAGTTTTTATCATGAAGATTATGAAACATTTGCAGGATATGAAGAGGTTTCTGTGGAAGAAGTCAAGGATATGATGCGGGGAGAGATGGAAAAGGCTTGGATCGAAGAGTTTAAATCGGAAGAAATCATTTCCGATGAAGCTGCTGACAGGTATGTGGACATGCTGTTTCAAATCAGAGATCTTGCGAAGTATGAAGTGAAGACGGCGGAGCAGATTGATTCTGATACGTATAGTGTGACAGTCGGTATGGAACCGGCAGACGTTTATCTCAAGATGGAACAGGCGGTAAATAGAGTAATAGAAGAACTGATGGCAACAGAACTGGCGCTTGATGATATGGAAGTTGCAGAGGAGGCAATCCTGAAAGCGATGCAGCGGGCAATTGATACAAACTCCTATGGGACAGCAGAAGACATACAGGTAGAGGTTGAAATCATCAGTGGACAATATTATGATATTCCGGCAGAAGATGTGGAAAAGATGGAAGCCACATTATTTCCCAAAGGTGAGTAATATGATGTAAAAACTTACAAGAGGTGATGGAAGAAAGGGAGCGTGAGAAATTCATGCTCTTTTTCTTATATCTAGCGGAGAAACATGCCAAGTTGATCTTGGTACAATAAAAAGTGATGAAAAACCATAAAATCAACGCCGATGGTATTTGTTCAACGGTAAGTAGGTAATCACTCGTACCTTGATTTTTCAAAAAAGCCACCTGTTTTACC
>ERZ791922.1002-NODE-1002-length-12861-cov-2.219350_pt1 | contig 12861 bp, 8 predicted proteins | sample MGYA00510134_ERZ791922 | MGnify/ENA primary metagenome ERZ791922 (study PRJEB30046, sample SAMN00792101) | human gut metagenome | study: EMG produced TPA metagenomics assembly of the A metagenome-wide association study of gut microbiota in type 2...
CGCCACCGCCGCGATGACCGTCGTCCTGCAGCGCCATGATCTTTTCCATCTCGGACACCCTGTCCACAAGCAGCTCCGGATCCTGATCCTCCCGGAAGCTCAGCCGCCCTGAGAGGGCGACGATGGCGTCCTGGCCGAGAAAATACCTGTATTTTTCAAACACCGAAGGGAACACTATGGCGCTCATAACCCCCTCGTAGTCCTCGAACTCCATGCGGGCCATCTCCTGGGCCTTTTTCGTGTACATCGTCCTGAAGCTGGTGATCTGCCCCGCCATCACCACGCGGTCGCCGTCCTTGTAACGGTGGTACTCGCCGCCTTCGTCGGCGCTGGCCAGCACCTCGCCGGTGGTCGTGGAAACGTATTTGCGGATCAGCTCCCGGTAGTCGTCGAGCGGGTGTCCGGAAAGATAGACACCGAGGACTTCCTTTTCCAGGGAGAGCTTCTCCCGCTGGTTGAAGGGAGCGATGTCCGGCATGTTTTTGTGGATGCGGACCTCTTCCATGACCTCCTGGTCCATCTGGAAAAAAGAGATCTGGCTGCTCCCCGCAGCTTTCGACCTGCGCTGGGCGGTCTGGAGGGCGTCGTCACACACCGTGAGGAGCATCGCCCTGTTTTCATCGATGCAATCGAAGGCGCCGGCCTTGATCAGGCACTCTATGGCCTTCTTGTTCAGCATGGAGGCGTCCATCTCCTCCAGGAACTCGTAGATGTTGTCAGGAGTCTCCTTGAAGTTTTTCCTTCCTTCTATTATGGCCTGCACCACGCCGATCCCCACGTGCTTCACACCCTTGAGGCCGAAGCGGATGCATCCGTTTTCCACGGTGAAGTCCTCGCCGCTCTTCATCACCGACGGAGGCAGGACCTTGATCCCCATCTCCGTGCAGTTCCTTATGTATGCGGCCGTGTGCCTCTCGTCTCCCATCATGGATGTGAGAAGGGCGGCCATGAACTCCACCGGGTAGTGTAGCTTCAGGTAGCCTGTCTCATAGCTGACCACCGCGTAGGCCGCGGCGTGGGATTTGTTGAAGGCGTACTGGGCGAAGCTGGTCATGTCATCGAATATGGCCTCCGCCGCCTTTTCCGGAACGCCCCGGGCGATGCACCCCTCGATGGCCTCACTGCCGTCATCTGCCGCCTTACCGTAGATGAAGTACTGCTTTTCCTCGAGCATGACCTTCATCTTTTTCTTGGACATGGCCCTCCGCACGAGGTCCGACCGGCCGTAGGAATAACCTCCCAGGTCGCGGACGATCTGCATGACCTGCTCCTGGTAGACGATGCAGCCGTAGGTGACGTCCAGGATGTGGGCAAGATGCGGATCCACATAGGAGATGTTCTCCGGATGCTTCTTGTTGTCTATGTAGCGAGGTATGGAGTCCATAGGACCCGGTCTGTAGAGGGCGATGCCGGCCACGATGTCTTCGAAGCAGCTCGGCTTCAGGTTCTTCATGAACTCGGTCATGCCGTTGCTCTCTAGCTGGAAAACTCCCTGGGTGTTGCCGCTTGATATCATCTTGTACACTCCCGGGTCGTCGTATTCCATGGAGGAAAAGTCAAGCTCCACTCCGTGGTCTTCTTTTATCATGTCCAGGGCGTTGCGGATCACCGTCAGGTTTCGCAGGCCCAGGAAGTCCATTTTCAAAAGCCCCAGTTCCTCTATGGTGGTCATATTGAACTGGGTCGCAGGCCCCTTGTCCGAATTGTAGAGAGGCACGTACTCGTCCAGCGGCCGCTTGGAGATCACTATGCCCGCGGCGTGGGTCGAAGCGTGACGCGGCAGCCCCTCGAGAGCCATGGACATGTCGAGGATCTCGCGGACCTTTTCCTCGTTCTCGTATCTTTCCTTTAGCTCCGGATTCATCTCCAGGGCCTTCGCGATGGTCATACCCAGATCGGCCGGTATGGCCTTTGCGATGGCATCACCCTCGGCGTAGGTCGCATTGAGTGCCCTCGCCACGTCACGGACGACGGCCTTTGCTTTTAACGTCCCGAAGGTGATGATCTGGGACACCTTGTCTTTTCCGTATTTCCTGACTACGTAGTCGATGACTTCCTGCCTGCGCTCAAAGCAGAAATCCACGTCGATATCCGGCATGCTCACCCTCTCCGGGTTGAGGAAACGCTCGAAGATCAGGTTGTATTTGATCGGGTCGATCTCTGTGATGTCGAGAGAATACGCCACGATGCTACCCGCGGCGGAACCTCTCCCCGGCCCCACTGGTATGCCGTGGCTCTTGGCGTAGTGGATGAAGTCCCACACGATGAGGAAGTACTCCACGTACCCCATGCCCTTTATGACGCCCAGCTCCTTGTCAAGGCGCTGGCGGTACTGGCTCTCCGGCTCCAGGGCCTCCCGGCCGTAGCGCTGCTCCAGCCCCTGGAGGCAGAGCTTGTCCAGGTATTCCTCGTTTGTGAGGCCCTCCGGTGGGATGTACTCAGGCAGATGGTACTGCCCGAACGTGAATTCCATGTGGCACCTGTCTGCGATCTTCTGGGTGTTGTCGCAGGCCTCGGGTATATAGGAAAAGAGCTCCCGCATCTCTTCCTCTGATTTTATGTAAAACTCGTCGGTCTCGAAGCGCAGGCGCTTTTCGTCGTCCAGCGTCGTCGCCGTCTGGATGGCAAGCAGGACCTCGTGGGCCCTGGCGTCTTCTTTTTTCATGTAGTGGGCGTCGTTGGTGGCAACGAGGGGTATGCCCGTCTCACCTGAGAGCTTCATGAGCCCCTGGATCACCGGCTTGTCCTCACGGAGACCGTGGTCCTGAACTTCCAGGAAAAAGTTGTTCTCCCCGAAGATCTCCCGCAGCTCAAGTGCCTCTTTTTTCGCCCCGTCATAATCGCCGTTCATCAGGCGGTGCTGGACGTTCCCCGCCAGGCACCCGGAAAGGCAGATGATCCCCTTGCTGTATTTCCTCAGCAGGTCCTTGTCCACCCTCGGCTTGAAGTAAAACCCGTCTATGTACGCCTCTGAGTCTATCTTCACCAGGTTGCTGTATCCCTCCTGGGTCTCCGCCAGCAGGATCAGGTGGCCGCTCCCCCTGTCCTTCTCCGGATCCTTCTGGTACATGGATCTTGCCGCGGTGTAGACCTCACAGCCGATCACCGGGTGTATCCCCGCCTTCTTGCACGCCTTGTAAAAGTCCACCACTCCGAACATCGCCCCGTGGTCGGTTATGGCCAGAGAGTCCATCCCCAGGCTCTTGACGTATTCCGCCACCTCGCTTATCCGGGTCATGCCGTCCAGCAGACTGTATTCAGTATGTACGTGAAGGTGTGTAAATGCCATTTATCGCTCCTGGAAAAAAAGAAATATCGCGTGCCGGGGTCCGCGAGCGTGCGCCGGATGGATCCCATTTAGTGTAATTTTACTAGCATGGGGGACAGTACGCAAATGAGGTATTAGTGAAGGCCGCCGAGCGGTGGCTGATGGTAATTCCGGATACCATTTGCCAAGGGAATTGAAAAAACATCCCCGGAGTCGTGCCCGCACTTCACTCCGGGGATGTTCATACCTTTAACTATTGAGTTTCTGAAATACAGATCGTCATTCAGTCACGGTCTTATCTTTTACCTCTGCTGTTTTCTCCTCTTCTCGAAGACTACCACAGCCGCAAGCGCGATCACCGCTGCCATGAACATGAACACCGGTGTCCAGCTGAAGCTGTCTCCAGTTTTTACTACGGAAACCTTTGTTACAGTGGTACCCGTGAGGCTGTGACCTGCTCCGGTCCCTGCACCCTCGGCTGCTGCTGCTTTTACCGTGAAGTTGACAGATACAGGGTCTCCGTCCATGAAGTACGCGGTGAGCGTGTGTGATCCCGCTCCCAGCGTCTCCATGTACTCAGGCCTGATCTCTGTGATCACGCTGCCCGCCTTGGCAACGTAATCCTTGTCTCTGACGAGATCCTTTCCGTCGATGGAAATGCCAATGAAATTGTCTATGGTCTCGTCGTTCTTAGTCGGGTCGGTGTTCTCGAACTTCGCGATGTAAGGTGTCTTGCCTCCCTTGTTCCATACGGCGCCGTGACCCATAACATCGGTGTACTTTCCGAGAGAATCGTAGTACTGGATGACCACGTTGTTAACGCCGATGCTGTCCGCCTTGAAGGTGACAGGGTCTCCCGCCTTCGTCTGCTTGAAGCTGAGGGCCTTGAGCTTGCCGTCACTGCTCAGCATGTAAACGGCCTTTACCTTCACGCCAGCACGTGTCTTCTCCGTTACCGTGAAGTCTCCTGCAGCAAGCTTGGATACCTCGCTCCTGTGAGGGTTCATTGCCTCGATGTCATAAACATCGTATGTGCCATCGGAAAGGCCGCTGACCTTGGTGTCCATCTTCTTCTCGACACAGTAAAGGTCTTTGAAGTTCATTCCGGAGATGGTCGTGTCTCCGCTCACGGATGTAATGGTCTTGTCGTTCTCGCGCTCCGTGCCCTTGTCAACAAGCTGGATCGGAGTGATCACTCCATTGTACCTCGGGCCTACTCCCTGGCAGTCGGAATGGTCATAGGCATATTTACCCATTCTGTACTCAGACTTGTCCTTAACTGCAAGCGGAAATGCCTCCACAGCGTACTTGTCGCTTTCCACGCTCACCATGTAGTTCACGTCTTCAAGCAAATCTGCCTTCAGGATGCCATTCTCATCGGTCGTGGCTTCAAGAGTCTCCACCGGGCTCACAAGCCTGAACTTGATGCCAGACATGGCCTTTCCGTTATATTCAACCGGAATTGCAGTAGTATACCTGCTGTAGTTGCTGGTCGTGGACTGAGTCGATTTTACGACTGTAAGGTTGTTTATCGGTGCATAGTTATAAACCGGCTTCGTCTCATCCTGAGGGTCCGGATAAACATCCTTGATATTTCTCAGCTGACCGTCGTGTACCCAGACGTACTTGTTCTGCATGAAGTATTCATTTGAATCGCAATAGATCAGATAGTTGTGATCTCGCTTCAGTTTCAGATCCTTGATAAAGCCATTAGAATCCGTGGTGACGGTGATCTTGTCATCTGGATCCTGTGTCGTAACATCATAGAACACGAAATTAAGATCCGGAACCATGTCGTCCCCACAAGAAACATCTATCCAAGGGATGTTCTCTGTAGCCGTTTCCCAGATGTCCTTCGGCTGGTTGGCCGGAAGGTCGTTCATCACGGGCCAGTCCACCTTCTTCTTTACTTTGACTGGCACTATGGCCTTGATTTCTGGGTTCTTGTTATATGAAACCGTGACTTCAGTGACATCAGACGTAAGTGGACCACTAGGGCTGATCGTTATATCTGGAGAATTCAGTTTTTTTGTAGTCTGGTCGTCGTACTCTATAATTGCATTGCCCTTCAGTTTGAAAGTTTCGCCCTCGAGATACTCGTCTCTTGCAGACTCGGCCGTAAGTCCCTTGATCTTCTTCGCCTCGTAAACTGCCTTGATGGAAACGTCAGATGCTGGCATGGTGAATGTGGTCTTTTTTGCATTTGCGTCCGTAAAAGTCACAGAGCCGCTGGTCACAGACCAATTCTTGAAAGCATGGCCTTCCTTGTCAGCGGCAGTGAGACTTACTACAGTACTCTCTGCAGCTTTCGTAACGGCCTTGCCATTTACAGTTGCCGTGCCGCCAGTAACTGAAATATTATAAGTTTTCTCTGCATTTTGTTTTACAACATTCAGAGTGACAGTCTCACCAGTGTACTCTTCGTCATTGACATATGCAAAATAAGGATCATCATCATCTTCCAGACGCGCCGTTACCGGATCATTGCACTTATAGGCCTTTGTATCCACCGGGTCGATTGAATAATCCATTTGAGTATACAAAGAATCATCGGTAATAGTATATGTTGCGATCCCGTTTTCATTAGCAGAGAATTTGGGACCGTATTCGAACTGCAGCTGGATATTTGGAACAGGATCACCATTTTGATCTATTACTTTGATCGTTAGCGTCTTTGGCCCATCATCTGCCGCAAAGGTCATATTAAACGCCCCGCAGGTCATAATCATCATCATCGCCAGGAGGAGGACGGTCCCCCGCTTCAGAATGTTCTTCAAAATCGCGCTCCTTTCGCTGAAAACTCATGTCACAGTTTTCACTTATCAGGTCATAACTTTTTTGACATATGATTGTTAGCATATTGCATTATAGGCGGTCAATAGATTGCGCCTACTATCGAAGTTTTCTATACTTTTTCAGTCAATTTCGGGATGTATTTGTGACGAGTGACAACCTTAAGAATCCTTTCTTTGTGAAAAAAATATGTCGCCTCTGCGTTGTGCTGCGGCACAACGATGCTTTTGTATTTTTTGAAAGCCTTGCAACGACTGGCACATAACGATTTTCTAGCTGGAATGTATATTATGCGCTTTTGTTCATAAATTCATCATATTAGTTTGACAGAAAATGAACAGGTTGGTATAATTCACCTATCTGAAAGGGGACTTCGGGGGTGTTCTCTTTCACGCAATCATTCCTTTTTTTAAACCTGGAGGTTATATTATGAGTGCTGAAATAATTTTGAAGGCATTGTGCGTAGTAGGCTTCATATTTGCAGGGGTACTGGTATACAGACAAATCAAGAAAAACAGAGCTACTCCTGAGGGCGAGGCTGAGTGGCAGAAAGAGATGAAGCACTGGAAATGGAACGCCGGCGTTGGTGTTCTGGCCAACTTCGGAGACACCCTGGGAATCGGATCCTTCGCTGGTTCTTCCGCAGCTTTCAAGCTGAAGAAGTCCGTTGAAGACATCAACATCCCTGGTACTCTGAACGTAGGAGACACATTCCCAGTACTGATGGAGGCATTCCTGTTCTTCGGATTCGTAGACCTGGATCCTCTCACACTTATCTCGATGCTGGCAGCTGCTACTGTAGGAGCTTTCGTTGGAGCTTCCTTCGTTACCAAGTGGGACCTGAGGACCGTTCGTCTCGGAATGGGCATCGGCCTGCTGCTCCTGGGACTCATCATGGCATGCAGATCCCTGGGCGTTGGACCTTTCGGAACAACTGGTGACGCTCTCGAGCTGAGAGGCGCTAAGCTGGTTATCGGAATCGTTGTTAACTTCTTCCTGGGCGCTCTCATGGATCTGGGCTGCGGACTCTATGCTCCGTGCATGGCTCTGGTTTCCCTGCTTGGCATGAACGTAGGAGCTGCATTCCCTATCATGATGGGATCCTGCGCATACCTGATGGCTTTCGGAAACACTCCTCAGTTCGTAAGAGAGAACAGATTCGACATGGTCGCTACAGTTTGCCAGGGTGTTTTCGGAGTTATCGGAGTACTCATCGCTTACTTCTTCGTAAAGAGCATCCCGCTGACAGTTCTTACATGGATCGTTACCGGAGTTGTAATCTTCACATCCATCATGTTCTTCAAGGATGGAGTTAAGACTCCAAAGGGAACAACTCACTAGTTGATAGTAAATTGATATATCTTCTAGATACCATAAGAGGGAACGGCAATGCCGCTCCCTCTTTTAATTTGCATTTTCTTCATTATGGTTCAGGTCTGTATGCGCAGCCCTCTATGCAGCGATCACGTTTCACCCTCCTGTCTGCTTAAGCTATCTGGACATTCCCGTCCTGATCACTGTCTCCCTGAGTCGTCTGATCTCATCGACTACCGGTTCGATGTTTTTCCTGTCAACTCCGTCGTATCCCTCATCCATTCTGGTCCTGATGATGCAGCTCTCATCGTCTGTCAATCCGTCGAACATCTTGTCTCCAAAGGCCTTCAGCATGGTCTTTTCGGACATATGGAGGTCCTTCCGATGATACCTGCCTGGGAGGTGAAAATAGTGGTCTCTTGGCAGCTTTTCGATATAGTTGAACTGGCGGATCTTCGTGATGTAATCCTCGTCCTCCGGATCCCCGAGGCCTACGCCGAACACGTAGAAATTTTTTCCCGCCATGTTGAAGTTCTCGTAATTGTTGAGCACCAGGTTCAGGCCAACGATCTCCGAGGCGCGCATCCATCCCCCGTAGACGATGTTCTGGTATACGGAAATGAGACCAAGTCTGTTTTTTACAAAGGGCATGACGTCGCAGGACAGCTCCTGGGCCATCCAGTTTGCGTATTCCATAGTGGAACCGTTTTTCGAGTTGTAGATTATCAGGGTATCAGGCCGTTCCGGATCCTTATCCAATGCCCTGCGCCTTTCCGCCTGTCTGTTGGGATTTCTCATTTTGTTTCCTTCATCATATAGTATTCTGGCCAGATCACATTCTTCTGGCCTGCTCTGACATTTTACAAAAAGAAACACCCCCAGTAAACCCGGGGATGCAGCCTTATTACGCAAGGTGATGCCGCCGTAAAAAGGGATTTTACCACCCCTCTACTCCGACTTCATCTCCTTCTCTCTCATCTTGATCTTGAGCTGAATGAGTGCCTTTTTTACGTCCTCAGGGGACACATTGTTCTCTCCGACAATGTTGGACTCCACTCCCTCGGGATTCTTCGCGATATCGATGATGTTTTTCCCGATATACTCGGACTCCGTGACGAACTGTGCCATGGAACCGCTGAAGTTCAGCCCGCTCATCGGGATGCCTCTGTCGCCGAGCTCCTGGATGCAGTTCACGTAGTCGACGTCGCTGTTTCCCCAGCCGTCGGAGGAGACGATCACTCCGTCAGCCCTCATGCACTCCGCGATCTTTGCGGCCATGGTGCTGTTGCGGATCTTGTCCACGTTGTCGTCTGCAGTACCGAAGACCAGTACCCCCATGAGATCGATCCCCGCATCACTCCCCACGATCTCCACCAGCGGATCTCTGAAGTGATGGAGGCTTGTTTCCTTAGTAGATGGACCTATTCCCATTTTACGCCTCCTTTGCTACTGCATTGAACGGATAGCACCGTCTCTGTATTCGTTTGGTGTGAGCATGATCGGCACATTGCCCATGTCGATTATGGACTTGCCGCCTTCAACGCCGGATGGCTCGTCCGGGAAAAGCCATGTATCGTACATCGCACCCTGTCCGGCCACCTGACGGATGATCAGGACGCGCTTCTGTCCCGGCCTGATGGTATCGTGGTACTCGTGGCGCTCTGTGCACTTGCTGCCATCGAACTTCTTCAGCTTGTTTCTGTATACCTGCATGAAGTCATCGGCTGCGGCATGGCCCTGGATACAGCCCTTTCTCTCCTGACCCTGACCCTTCTTGAAGAGGATGTCGAAGGAGATTATGTAATCATCGTCTCCCGGAGTACCTGCCTTGTTGAGTCTCAGCATCTCCTTAAGGTTGCCCTCGGATGAGCCGAACTCATGGGCCTGCTCTCCGTCAACGTCAACGCCTGTGAGCATGACGTAAACGCCTGTAATGGTGTGGGTGATACCGTCACCGCATTTCCCAAGGACCTTAGTCGAGATAGGCACGATATCCATTATGGTGTTCGTGAATCTGTCGTGGTCTCCAGGAGCTATCAGGTTGATGTCTATGTCCTGGATGGTATCGTATTTCTCCAGAAGTGAAGGTATGATCTCCTTGCCTACCGTAAACTCTCCGTTCATCTTTACGTCGCAGGCATCCCCCATCTTCACGTCATTCATGTGGAAGGCCTTTATCACCAGCCTTCTGAGATCGATCTCTTTCATAGTTGACCTCTCATTATAAACAAAGTGTGAAAGAAATTTGCCAGGAGAACAACGGAAGATGTACTCCCGACCCCGGTCCCCCCGGTCTCGCCTATAATCAGTGTCCCGATCCCTGAGCAAGATCCTGGCCTGTCCCGAAGCGCCAGAGCCGGAAATTGTTCAGAGATCCGTACGCATCACTAACATAAATTATAAACCATCCTGTTATTTTTTCAACAGTATTCGATGATAAAAAACGTTGAAAAATCAAGGTTTGCAGGGCATTCTTCCCCTATCCCTGAGACACTGGAACAGCCCTGTCAAAGGAATATCACAGGCTTATTTTTTCAAAAACCGAAACCGCGCCCCGACTGTGTCGGAACGCGGTCTCTTATTATGATCTGCGTTTAGCAAGCGATCAAGCTGTTTTCATTTTCAGGAAACAGATTAGATCATTGCGTGATACTCGAATGGCAGCGGAACGATCTTTCCAGGTGTCTCGATATCCTCGAGTGCCTGCAGAGCGCCCTTTACGATGCCAGTCTGCATCTCAACGTTGTGTGGCTCACCAGCGTTAGCACCCATTGGTACCAGTGGAGCAACGGCACGTGGAGTACCTGCCTGTCTTACTACTGGAGGCAGTGCTGCGATGATGATTGTAGGGATTCCGATCTCCTCAATTGCTCTCTGCACGATTGTTGCAGAGCGGTGGCAAGTTCCTCATCCAGCCGTCATGAGAACGCCGTCAACGTTTTCTGACTTCAGCAGCTTAGCGATCGCCGGACCTGTCTCATGAGTGAACTTCTCGATGTTTCCGCCGCCGCCCATGAATCCAACGTGGGTAGGAGCAGTTCCCTTAATGAATCCCTCTTTAGCAAGCTCGTGGAGCCTTGTGATAGGGAACATGCAGTTGATGTCCTTGTTTACATCGGAGTTGTCGTAACCACCGTGGGATACCATCAGCATGTCTTCTGGTGTGTCATCTGGAATCTTTCTCCAAGTGAAGTCTCCGGCCAGGTTGAACCTCTTGTCATCCTTACGGTGTACTCCTGCTGCAGTTGCCAGTGCGATAGTCATCTCTTTCAGTGGCTTTGTGCAAGGAGTGAAGATCGACTTTGGTGTAACAGGAACGAAGATCTCAGATTGCAGTCCTTTAACAACTGTCAAACTCATTTTAATCCTCCTCTTTATCTTTCTTCTTTGCAGCTATATCTCTGCGTTTCTGGGTGTAAATATTCAGTCTGCTCACATACTTCTCATCGACTTCAGGTCCCTCCTGTTCGATGAAACTCATGTTCCAGGCTACCGTCTGTCCAACTTCGAAAGGATAATCGCTGATGACCATCCTCACCGGTACCTCCAGATATCCAAGCCGGCCCTTAAGGTCGATGCCAATGGCTCCGTCGTGTACCTCTACGATGACGCCCTCAACTCTGATTATCTTATCTCCGTATTTCATAAGTATGTTCTCTCCTGATAATTTATTCTAATCAGACTACTTTCCGATTAGTCGTACTTCTCTTTTCTCTTCTCAGACATTGGCAGAGACTGCTCGTTCTCAACTGTCTCGATCTTCTTGCCAGTTGCCTTCTCGATGAGCTCAATGTTGTTGGTCTTAACATTGACATTGTACTTTCTCTCAGGTGCCTTGATCTCCTCGCCGGCCATCTCAGCCTTGAGCATTGCAACTCCACGAACAGCATCCTCTGGGCAGAGCGTGTTGCACTCCAGAACCTCGTTCTCGATACCGGACATGGACTTGTTGTTGTCGATCATAGCGTTGCAGTACTTGTTACCAACTACCAGAGCACCCTGTGCTGCGCAGAAGGAGAATCCAACTACTGGAATTCCTCTCTTACCGATATTCTCGATATGAGTTACGAAGTCAACGTGGTTGTTTCCGAATCCCTCAGTTGTAACGAATGCACCGTCAACGTCGAGCAGCTCGACCATCTGGCCCAGTCTTCTGGAAACGTAGAACTTCTCGGAGTTAGCCTGTGGGGAACCAACGAAGATAACGCCGCAGAGGTCCAGTTCAGGATCATGCAGTGCCTCGAGTACCAGTGGCTCTCTCCAGTAGTGCCTGGACATCTCCTTGGAAGCAGGTCCGATGCATGTCAGAGCGTGGATGCAGCCATCCAGAACCTCCAGTGGGGAAGCAGCGATAGGAACGTTACCCATATCTACGTTAGGCTTAGCTCCCAGTGTTCCAACTGGCTCTACAGGGAACAGGAAGTTATCGTGCATAGCGCCCTGGCCCATGATCTCCTTGATTACAACTACCTTCTTCTTTCCAGGTCTTCTTACCTGCTTGAACTCCTCAAGGTCAGCCTCGAACTCGGACTCGTCGACCTTCTTCAGAGCCTTACGGATAGCATCTGTGATGACATCTGTAGCCTTGTGAGCTGCGATAGGACCAGGTCTCTCCATGTTCTTTCCAGCGTCGATCACTACCTCTGTCTTGATCAGAGTCTCGCCCTTGTCAGCTGCACCAGGTCTGCCCCACATCATGTTCTCATCGATGTATCCCTCGGATGAACCGAACTCACCGATCTGAACGCCGTTAGCATCTGTTCCGGATACTACCATCAGAACGCCATCCAGTACTCTGGTAACGCCCTCGCCCAGCTCAGCTTCGCCTTCCTTTGTAGCGATAGGCTGGATATCCATGATGGTCTCGGAATATGTGTGATATTTATCTGGTGTGATGACATCGATCTTCAGGGACTGAACCAGCTTCTCGCTCTCAACAGCCTTATCCTCGATGCCATCTTCGATGTACAGTACGTGGTTCTCGATCTTTGTCTCAGGACCTCTCTCTACCTTATCGATCCTCAGGTGTCTTCTGGACAGAGTCCTTACGACCTTCTCCTCCTGCTCTGCTGGAGCTGCTGCCTCAGCTGCGCCTGCTGCTACTGGAGCTGCTGGTGCTGCTACTGCGCCGCCGCCGAGTCCTGCAGGGAGCTCGATGTCGATGTTCTTTCCTTCTCCGATGTGGAGCTTGATTGTTCCACCAACAACTGGAGCTAGTGTAGCCGCAGGTGCTGCAACAGGAGCCTCCTCTGCAGGAGCTGCCTCCTCAGCAGGTGCCTCTTCCTCTCCCTCCAGCTCATCATACTTGTCAATGATGTCTGGTGTGATTGGAGTCAGGGAATCAACGGTCTTGGTCAGCTTGGAGCCGTTGAGAACCTGTCCCAGCTTCAGTGCGCCATCTGTGTTCAGAAGTCCAGAATCAATGAGGTCTGGGAAAATAGCAGGGTCCTCAAAGTTGGATGGAGCCAGTACGGTTCCTTCTTCTG
>ERZ791922.1003-NODE-1003-length-12853-cov-4.372871_pt1 | contig 12853 bp, 6 predicted proteins | sample MGYA00510134_ERZ791922 | MGnify/ENA primary metagenome ERZ791922 (study PRJEB30046, sample SAMN00792101) | human gut metagenome | study: EMG produced TPA metagenomics assembly of the A metagenome-wide association study of gut microbiota in type 2...
AATTGGGGCGGGATTTTAACAAATCCCACCCCAACTATTGACAAAGAGCCTAAATTCAAAACCGCCAGTGGAATTCGCATGCTTGTTGTAAAACTCCAAATTATATTTTATTGGTTCCAAAAGTCCTCCACACAATCTAAGATTTCACTCGCAGGTAATATAGTCGCTTCTGCAATGCTTTTCCCTGTTTTGTTCAAATAATGCTTAACCAAATGATAGCCGCAAGCATAGCCTGCGCAGTAAGGTAAACCAACAGGAGCGTAATTTTGCAAAGCAGCCATTTCATCGCCATACAAATAGGCATTGAGGTTTTCAAGACCTTGAACATCTAAACCATCGTGAATGATTGGCTTAATATACTCATTTAAGGTTACCATATCGGTTTTAGTAACCCAAGGCCCCGCTTTATCCTCACCATACATTTGAGTTGCAAAGTTTTCAGCTAATCCTTCACTGACCATCATTTCACCGAGTGTAATGTCATTTTTCCACTTGATAAATTGAAACCGCACATTATGGTTTGTTTCATGTGCTAAAGCAACATGAAGATGATTTAATGTGTATTCATTTGGAGTTAGCCAAACAAAAATATATCCCGGAATACCTCCATCTCCGCAATAGCCATCATTTAACACAGTGTATGGGCTTTCTGGATTTGCAAGCAAAATGGTAAACATATACTCTTGAACAGGTAATTTTACTCCATGCTCAATAAAGCAGTTTAATGAGTTTTGAATTGACAATTCACATCTTTTCCAAAGCGCATTGTCTGAAATCAGTTCAATATTATGCTTTTGCTTTTCATCAACAGCGGTTGGCGCCATATGTCCAAGCATTCCGCTTGCCATAATGACATCATAGCCATTACGTGCTGCAGCTTTCATTGGCACACTGTAACAAGCCCACTTTTTTTCAAAAGGCTTCATCAGTTCATAACGGTAGATATCATTTTTCCTGTCAAAAGGTGCGCTCATAATTTTTGAATAAACACCATCTGAACGGACAGAAACAATTCTCATATATTTAATTCCTTTCATTTTTCTTCATCATACACTATGACGCAGCGTAAAAGTCAAGAAGAAACAATGCAGCAAATTGAATATAGCATTTACTCATCATTCGTGTATCCGTCTCTTTGATGATGTGTTGTTCCGCCCGATAAATTCCAATTTGTTTTTACTTAATAATAGATTTTAGTTGATTAAAAATGTTATCAGTGTTTTTGATTCCTAACATGGGAATATTCAAGTTGAGCGCATTGATTCTATTACTAAGTTCGCTCATAAATACCCCTTTCCCGCTTATCTCTTTATTAAAATCTGATGTAGTTTCCACACCACAATTTGGCGAACGATTTGCACCAATGATTCCGGTTATCTCAAAGCCATAGGCATTGTATTCTGTTATCTGTTTCATTACATAATCAACTTGGGCCATTAATAATTTATGAGCTTCATCTTTTTGCATTTCCTTACGAATGCGGGTATTTTCAATGACAACAGGATCATCTGCGCCATTGTTATTACCTCTATTAAGTCCCAAACAGCAAAGTTCAGGACATGGCATTTGAACAATGCCAATATCAGCATCAAGAAGAATTTTTATGACCTCCTTAAAAGCTGCCGGAAAAACGGCTGTCCCGTCAGATATTGAATTTTGATTTAATATACAATGTGCTATAAAAACAACTTTTTTGCTTCGACCATCTGCAAACATAAATTTTTCCTCTTTGTTTTCTGCTCTGCTATTCTGCCTACCTGCAAATTATAACAAAAACGATTACATTCCAACTGTCTTTTTAACAGTATTTGCCGTTCTTATCGTTAATTTGCTGCTGATAGCTGCACTTGCTGTCTTAGACCACCAATTTGTTTTTTGATAATCTTTTCGGCTGAAAGACCAAAATATCACTTCTTTGTATTCCTTTATTTTTTCTAATTCCGCTCTAGGCTCTCCAATCTCACTATATACCTCTGCGAATGTGGCCGGCGGAATAATGAAAATGAGATTGTCATAAATTTCATTATTTCCGTTCCCCCACCAGTCCGGTGCATTATGCAAGATGTTCTCAAGTTTTTCTTTTGCTATGACAAAAACAGGAATATCCAAGCCAAACCGTTTTTTTATCATTACCTCAATCTGATTTGTAAACGTTTCATCCTCATCTTCGTCACCTGAAAAAATCACATTTCCGCTGTTCAAATATGTCTTAACATCTCCAAAATCAAGTTTTTCAAAACCTTCTTTTAACTCTGCCATGGACACTTTATTTTTGCCGCTTATATTGATACCACGCAAAAATGCAATATATTGTTTCATTTGCTCCGACACCTCCCACGTATAATATATCCCTATGAAAACCTTACAGGAAAATGGACATTTTAATGATTCAAAAGTTTCGTTAAGTCCTCCACGGAAGCGTCCATTTTCACAGCGATTTCTTCCATATTCATACCGGAAGCAAGAAAACGTTTTATCACCATTTTCATATCCTCGCCAACTTCTATGATATGTCCGTCTAAATCATAAAACCGAATCACCCGCTGGCCCCAGCTATGCTCGAGCACTTCTCCCAAATACTCAATGTCAGGATATTCTTTCAACTTATTCAGAAAACCATCAAAATCCTGTTCTTCAAAGACGATTTCTGCATTGTTGGATTTATTTAATACCTTTTCTTTCGGCAGGTTCACCAGCCAGTCAAAATCCTGCTGCAATGCCAGGCCGCAGGTAAAAGCAATGTTTCTTCCGTAATCCTGAAATACTTCCAATCTGAACAAATCCTCATAAAAATTTCTCGCGGCATTAATGTCGGCTACCGATATAAGCATACACGTGTACTTCATATGAATTTACCTTTCATTTTTGCTATTCTCAATCCCTTTTTATTTTGGTTTGTCACTGACAAAAAATGAGAGCTTCCTATCACCGCTTTTTTTTGTGCAGTTTCAGATCAATCCCTCTATTAGATGCTGTATCTTGAAGCAGTCCTGCAACAAAAGCACTTTTTTCTTTGAGTGTCAACATCTTTATGTCAGGTCTATTATCAATCTCTCTAAGTACTTCTTGCAGCTCTTGTAATTCCAAAAGATTTACAGCTACACAAAAGAGTGTCTTTTTCCGTCCGTCATTGTATCCGGACAGGAGAATATCCAGTATTCTTACCTTCTCTTGTTGTTCCTTATTATAAGCTTCCACTCCTGACAGCTTGGCCTTTTTTAAATCAGCCTTTCGTTGGCGGTGCGTTATAAAGGAATCAAAATCGTCAATATGCTCATATTTTTCACAAGGGTATTCACCGCACTGAAAGCAGTATTCTACTCCATCATGCTCAATGCTGCATCTTGCAATTTTGCATGTCTGGTTTCCTTCACCGCCCCCGCAGCCGGGGCAGTTTTTATTCAAAAACATGGGACAAAGTCCACAATTCAATCCACAGAGAGAAAATAACTGATTCTGTCGTTTAAATCCTTTCATGATGCCTCCTTAACTCTATACCCAATCCGGCTTATACACTTCACGTTCCATGATTCTTATCTCCTCTAACATTATAATAAATCTTTTGAATTATTGTATTATTGAATGCTAAAGAATTTATTAATCATTTCCTAATGTGCAGGTAAATTCTTCTGGTGATTTAATCGCTATGAATGATTGTTTTTGCTGTTGTTGTTACTCAGTTTCTCCAAACTATTTTCTGACACTGGGTATCATTCTTCCTTAGCGAACTGCACTTTTCAGTTTAGCAAGATTGTCAATTTCCCAGCCTAAACCGCTTCTCTTCATCCTGCACAATCTCCCCTGTCTTCCTTCCATACTTCATCCCCTTTTCAGCAGCCTCCACTAAGGAAGTACTGCTTCGGGCATACCCCATCGTCCGGATCACATTTTTCATAAGACTCCCCTTTTCCTTAAGTGTGATGCAGACAGCATTCTTCAGTTCCTGCTGACAGATTTCATCTGCCGATCTCTTATCCCCGGAATCCACATCTCTTTGCGCCAATAAAACCTCAATCCACAGGCTCTTACGAGCCTGACCAAGAAAAGCTGTGTGTTTATGAAAGTTTACGGAACGTTTCGATCCACAGGCTCTTACGAGCCTGACCCTATAGTAGCGAGAACACTATTTCTGTAGCAGTGTTTCGATCCACAGGCTCTTACGAGCCTGACCTGTGATACCCAAACCAACTATTATTATTATCTCAGGTTTCGATCCACAGGCTCTTACGAGCCTGACCGATATCCTGGAAGGCATTTTTCTGGATGCAGCGGGTTTCGATCCACAGGCTCTTACGAGCCTGACCTGCAGACATGGTATTTTGGTTACACCATTAAACAGTTTCGATCCACAGGCTCTTACGAGCCTGACCATAGGAAGAAGTTCATTTACACATTTCTGTACCTGTTTCGATCCACAGGCTCTTACGAGCCTGACCTTTGATTTCTACCTTTATCCTTGCCATATAACAAAAGTTTCGATCCACAGGCTCTTACGAGCCTGACCTGCAGAAGGATTTGTTGATTACAATAAGGGAACTGTTTCGATCCACAGGCTCTTACGAGCCTGACCGCCGCAGAAATCAATCCTGTTCTTCAATACGACCGTTTCGATCCACAGGCTCTTACGAGCCTGACCGCAGCGGAGAGATTTTCGCAACGCGAAAAACCGGTTTCGATCCACAGGCTCTTACGAGCCTGACCGTGTGCAAACCCTGTTATTACTTCAGGGCAGCAGGAGTTTCGATCCACAGGCTCTTACGAGCCTGACCTACTATGAACTAACTTTTAACGGGGATAGGAACGTTTCGATCCACAGGCTCTTACGAGCCTGACCAATTATCGGACTTACAATCATGAAATAAATTAAAGGTTTCGATCCACAGGCTCTTACGAGCCTGACCGAACTTGCACTGGTCGATCTCCTTTACAGCTCAGGTTTCGATCCACAGGCTCTTACGAGCCTGACCAGGACAGAAAGAACGTGCGTGCAAAGCAATCGAGGTTTCGATCCACAGGCTCTTACGAGCCTGACCGCTGCCCATCCGCAGCAGGAAGAAAACCTTCATGGTTTCGATCCACAGGCTCTTACGAGCCTGACCGTATTCAATATGGAAATTATAGCACAGTAAAAAGTTTCGATCCACAGGCTCTTACGAGCCTGACCCCTAGTGTTTGTGCATATTTTCTAGGCCTAGAAGGTGTTTCGATCCACAGGCTCTTACGAGCCTGACCATTACAAAACTTACATTTTAATCGGTCGAACAGATGTTTCGATCCACAGGCTCTTACGAGCCTGACCAAAACCGTTAATTTCTCGCCAACCGCGAAACTTAGTTTCGATCCACAGGCTCTTACGAGCCTGACCTAAAAGCCCCTCAACCGCTTTTTATAAGCAGAAGTTTCGATCCACAGGCTCTTACGAGCCTGACCCTTCTCTTATCGATGCAATCGCCAAAGGCAAGGTGGTTTCGATCCACAGGCTCTTACGAGCCTGACCAAAGCTTTTCCTTCCTGCTCCCTTCGGCATATCAGTTTCGATCCACAGGCTCTTACGAGCCTGACCATTACGATTAATTTTGTTCCGCGTGATTTTGACGGTTTCGATCCACAGGCTCTTACGAGCCTGACCTTTGAACAGTGTACTGGTATTAAGATAAATTAATTGTTTCGATCCACAGGCTCTTACGAGCCTGACCCTGTGCAATCGGGATAAATTCACCTTCGTCCTCAGTTTCGATCCACAGGCTCTTACGAGCCTGACCAACCTCCTTCCTGATATCTCTACAATATCAAAAAAGTTTCGATCCACAGGCTCTTACGAGCCTGACCTTAGACAGAAGACTTATGTAGAACATATCACGCATGTTTCGATCCACAGGCTCTTACGAGCCTGACCTATCACTGTTTCGCCCTGACTATTTAACATACAAGTTTCGATCCACAGGCTCTTACGAGCCTGACCTTGAATCGTTTGCATTAATAGAAACTTGTTCATCGTTTCGATCCACAGGCTCTTACGAGCCTGACCTGTTGATGCCATGTACACAGGTGCAAACTATGACGTTTCGATCCACAGGCTCTTACGAGCCTGACCGTATTACAGGAAGTATCCCGGTTAATTCCATGAAGTTTCGATCCACAGGCTCTTACGAGCCTGACCCTGTACTGCTTGCTAACTTTCCATATAGGTTATTGTTTCGATCCACAGGCTCTTACGAGCCTGACCAATTTTATGACGGGAAGCGATTATTGTCGATGAGTTTCGATCCACAGGCTCTTACGAGCCTGACCCATAACCTCAAGTAAAAGCTGTTGCATCCATGGACGTTTCGATCCACAGGCTCTTACGAGCCTGACCCGAATACCAGTGTGGATGTGCTGAACGTAATCAGGGTTTCGATCCACAGGCTCTTACGAGCCTGACCAATTCTTCCGGACGTGATTCTGATGGAAAATGTAGTTTCGATCCACAGGCTCTTACGAGCCTGACCGATGAATTATGAGATTGGTCAAATGAAGTTATTGTTTCGATCCACAGGCTCTTACGAGCCTGACCAACTCAGATACTACAGGAAATATCAATGAAAGCAGTTTCGATCCACAGGCTCTTACGAGCCTGACCGGCATTGCTTCTGGAAACAGTGCAGCAGCAGAGTGTTTCGATCCACAGGCTCTTACGAGCCTGACCGAAAGGGTATTACCTAGATAAAGGCAGTATTGCGGTTTCGATCCACAGGCTCTTACGAGCCTGACCGAAGATTTAAGTGATGATGCAGTAACTTTCATCGTTTCGATCCACAGGCTCTTACGAGCCTGACCCCCGAAAGCTACGCCCAACGCTGATTCAATCAGAGTTTCGATCCACAGGCTCTTACGAGCCTGACCATTATGTTATACTTATTATAGAACAAATGGAAAGGTTTCGATCCACAGGCTCTTACGAGCCTGACCCACAGGTGTAGCCGCTGTTGCTAGCATTGCAGCAGTTTCGATCCACAGGCTCTTACGAGCCTGACCGAGCAACAACTGAGCGAACGAATTGAACGGAGAGTGTTTCGATCCACAGGCTCTTACGAGCCTGACCCAAATGACCCGACTTTCCGTGAGCCTTCAACTAGTGTTTCGATCCACAGGCTCTTACGAGCCTGACCGTGGACGTAGTCCGCGCGGAGCGGAGCGTAAACGTTTCGATCCACAGGCTCTTACGAGCCTGACCATCACAAAATGCCACTTAAGCGAACCCTTGAGAGTTTCGATCCACAGGCTCTTACGAGCCTGACCGCCGCCGGTTTGGGGGGCAAGTAGTCTGTAATTGTTTCGATCCACAGGCTCTTACGAGCCTGACCAAAGACATTTTTCTTCGCATGTTAAAACCAGAAGTTTCGATCCACAGGCTCTTACGAGCCTGACCGACAAGGGGCGTATTTCTTTTACCCAATTTTAAGGTTTCGATCCACAGGCTCTTACGAGCCTGACCGACCGATATTTTGCTTCTGATAATGATATGTCAGTTTCGATCCACAGGCTCTTACGAGCCTGACCTTTACGAACCTGATATCCGGAAAGAAGGGTTCCGGTTTCGATCCACAGGCTCTTACGAGCCTGACCTGGTACCGGCCAGCGGGAACTGCATCCAGATTAACGTTTCGATCCACAGGCTCTTACGAGCCTGACCAATTCCATATGTCTGATTTTGATATTGATCTCCGGTTTCGATCCACAGGCTCTTACGAGCCTGACCCAGATTGGCCAGCGTATCTGAAACAGGGATTTGACGTTTCGATCCACAGGCTCTTACGAGCCTGACCATAGTTCAAATATAAATAAAAACTATCAAAGTGGTTTCGATCCACAGGCTCTTACGAGCCTGACCCGACGGTTCCAGCACCAACGCCAGCAGTTTAAAGGTTTCGATCCACAGGCTCTTACGAGCCTGACCGCAGATATCCGGGGAGCCAGGGGCTGGCATCTAGTTTCGATCCACAGGCTCTTACGAGCCTGACCGTCGATAATGACCAGGTTGATGCCGCAGGCTTTGGTTTCGATCCACAGGCTCTTACGAGCCTGACCTCTGACCAGCCTGAATGCCCAGCGTATCGCAGGCGAGTTTCGATCCACAGGCTCTTACGAGCCTGACCGCATTTCCTGCGAATGGTCGCAGATGCAAAAAAGGTTTCGATCCACAGGCTCTTACGAGCCTGACCAATGTTGCGGATTCTAGCGGCCCGCAGTTTCCAGTTTCGATCCACAGGCTCTTACGAGCCTGACCAATTTAGATATTAAAGGGATTCAAGCAATTAACAGTTTCGATCCACAGGCTCTTACGAGCCTGACCTGGGCATATGTACCCAACAACTATCCCGGAAGTTGTTTCGATCCACAGGCTCTTACGAGCCTGACCAATAATGGCTACTATTCCTAAAATTAAAACCCTGTTTCGATCCACAGGCTCTTACGAGCCTGACCTTTATTGCCTATCTATCGTCATGACAAAGAAAAGAGTTTCGATCCACAGGCTCTTACGAGCCTGACCTGGTTGGAATGTTTGCAATTCGGTTTCCGGATGGTTTCGATCCACAGGCTCTTACGAGCCTGACCGGGAGAAGATTTGTGGAGCATTTACAGGAAATGGTTTCGATCCACAGGCTCTTACGAGCCTGACCGAATCATTACCGACGTCTGCTTAAAACGAAAAATGTTTCGATCCACAGGCTCTTACGAGCCTGACCAGGAGGGAAGTAATTGACAATCATAGATTTTATGTTTCGATCCACAGGCTCTTACGAGCCTGACCCAATAGACTGCGTCACCACTGCATAGTCCTTCTGTTTCGATCCACAGGCTCTTACGAGCCTGACCCAATCCAGATTATTACAATCTGCTCCTGGGCGAAGGTTTCGATCCACAGGCTCTTACGAGCCTGACCACCACACTGGTCTTAAGTTCATCCAGCGTTTGACGTTTCGATCCACAGGCTCTTACGAGCCTGACCAACGGATCCGGACGGATTTATGGAAGTAGATTATGTTTCGATCCACAGGCTCTTACGAGCCTGACCCTCCCTATCAGCAGTGACGTGCTGAAATACGAAAGTTTCGATCCACAGGCTCTTACGAGCCTGACCAGGCAATGGCAATGAGCTGCCTTCTGCTGGCGGATGTTTCGATCCACAGGCTCTTACGAGCCTGACCTAAACTGGAAATGGGGGAAGCAGTGGTTTATACGGTTTCGATCCACAGGCTCTTACGAGCCTGACCAAAATATTTCCTTTGCCCGGATAAAGGAGTAAATGTTTCGATCCACAGGCTCTTACGAGCCTGACCATCACAGGAGTGGCCGCTGTTGCCAATATTGCGGCAGTTTCGATCCACAGGCTCTTACGAGCCTGACCGGGGTAACGTTGTTAGGGTTTGGCAGATATGCGGTGTTTCGATCCACAGGCTCTTACGAGCCTGACCGGTGTAGCAAACTTTGTGATTGAATGGTAAATATTGTTTCGATCCACAGGCTCTTACGAGCCTGACCTGGACATATGTACCCAACAACTATTCCAGAAGTCGTTTCGATCCACAGGCTCTTACGAGCCTGACCCATATTAAGGTATCTCCATATGTCAATTCCAGCGTTTCGATCCACAGGCTCTTACGAGCCTGACCTTTACAATAACAATAAAAAATGGTTTAAATAAGTTTCGATCCACAGGCTCTTACGAGCCTGACCTTTGCTTGGAATGAAAAACTCAATATATGGACAAGTTTCGATCCACAGGCTCTTACGAGCCTGACCCAGGAAAGAATCCATTAGCAATTACTAACACTTCTGTTTCGATCCACAGGCTCTTACGAGCCTGACCCTCCGGCAGTTGCAAGTATTAACTTCGGTTGGTGGTTTCGATCCACAGGCTCTTACGAGCCTGACCGGTTCATGATTTTTGATAACTTCTACAACTTTACAGTTTCGATCCACAGGCTCTTACGAGCCTGACCAGTTACAGCTACCAGTACATTTGATAATAAAAAGTTTCGATCCACAGGCTCTTACGAGCCTGACCTTGCTGTGCATGTCATAACTATGTCTCCTTTACATCGTTTCGATCCACAGGCTCTTACGAGCCTGACCTTTTATAATATTTTTCTTAGGGCTTGCACTGTAGTTTCGATCCACAGGCTCTTACGAGCCTGACCGGTAATCCAGTCACTATCATTAACCCCTATTACATAGTTTCGATCCACAGGCTCTTACGAGCCTGACCTTTCTCCTTTTTCAGACATTCTATCTGCCCATATGTTTCGATCCACAGGCTCTTACGAGCCTGACCGATGGATACACATTAAACGCAGATGGTTATCTTGTTTCGATCCACAGGCTCTTACGAGCCTGACCAATATAAGAGTAGTAAGGAAATGGAAATAAAAGGGTTTCGATCCACAGGCTCTTACGAGCCTGACCGGCTTCTATAAATAGACTTAAAAAGATAACATCTGTTTCGATCCACAGGCTCTTACGAGCCTGACCAGGGGATACAAATAATTGGATGGATGCAAAAGTAGTTTCGATCCACAGGCTCTTACGAGCCTGACCTCATTGCAAATAACAGATATGCCAGCAGTAAGAAGTTTCGATCCACAGGCTCTTACGAGCCTGACCACGATACGGTGCAGAATGTGAATCAGGCTGCGGAGGTTTCGATCCACAGGCTCTTACGAGCCTGACCGGGTACATCAAAAATATGGCTACTCCGTGCCACGGTTTCGATCCACAGGCTCTTACGAGCCTGACCGACAGAGACGACGTAAACAGTGCTTACATCGAAGTTTCGATCCACAGGCTCTTACGAGCCTGACCTCGGTTTGACCATAGGCAGACCGCACACTTTTATGTTTCGATCCACAGGCTCTTACGAGCCTGACCGTTAAGCTGTATAATCTCTGATACTCGGCCACCTGTTTCGATCCACAGGCTCTTACGAGCCTGACCTTTAAGTGGGGCTATGCAAAGGAAATTCCGATTGTTTCGATCCACAGGCTCTTACGAGCCTGACCCGGGATTAGCTGCGGAATCAATGCAACTAATAGTTTCGATCCACAGGCTCTTACGAGCCTGACCAAAACCGCTGGGCTGTCGGCAAATGATTATATGCAGTTTCGATCCACAGGCTCTTACGAGCCTGACCGAACTGGGTGCAGCGTATTTTCTTTCCAGCAAAACGTTTCGATCCACAGGCTCTTACGAGCCTGACCTAAATTCGCGGCATATGGATAGCAATATAGCATTGTTTCGATCCACAGGCTCTTACGAGCCTGACCTTGCATCCATGGACGGGCCGATATGGTTTCTCCGGTTTCGATCCACAGGCTCTTACGAGCCTGACCATCTTCGTTGTACCAGTTACATCTATTTCTAGTGTTTCGATCCACAGGCTCTTACGAGCCTGACCGGGGACGGATTCCCACGGTTACAGGTCATCGACGGTTTCGATCCACAGGCTCTTACGAGCCTGACCGCTAAAAGTAACTGTGAAAATAGCTTATCACCTAGTTTCGATCCACAGGCTCTTACGAGCCTGACCAGTAAAAGTCCTGATTATCCGCGGCTTTACATCCGTTTCGATCCACAGGCTCTTACGAGCCTGACCAAGCAATCACTACAGCGATTAAGGGCGTATCCAATGTTTCGATCCACAGGCTCTTACGAGCCTGACCTTAGGAATCTCTAACGTAAGTACTGATAAAAAAGTTTCGATCCACAGGCTCTTACGAGCCTGACCTCTACACGTTTAGTTAACAGAAATGTTGTAAAATGTTTCGATCCACAGGCTCTTACGAGCCTGACCTTAAAGGGTATCTCCACATGTCAATTTCAGTGAGGGTTTCGATCCACAGGCTCTTACGAGCCTGACCGTCAGGCAGTTATAGTGATATGATATTAAGATTCAGTTTCGATCCACAGGCTCTTACGAGCCTGACCGATGATTACGTCCAAGATGTATGATAATCCGTGGTTTCGATCCACAGGCTCTTACGAGCCTGACCTAATGCGTTTTCTCAGGTGGCGGCGAATGGGATTGTTTCGATCCACAGGCTCTTACGAGCCTGACCTGATTTCTACCTGTATCCTTGCCACATCACAAAGGTTTCGATCCACAGGCTCTTACGAGCCTGACCGAAAATGGGCTTCACAAAATATCCTGCCACTGTAGTTTCGATCCACAGGCTCTTACGAGCCTGACCGGTTCTTGCTTCTGCATTCAATATGGATAAGGCTGTTTCGATCCACAGGCTCTTACGAGCCTGACCCTTTTACAGCTTTAAGTAATGCTTCATCTGTTTTGTAGTTTCGATCCACAGGCTCTTACGAGCCTGACCGGTCTTCTCCGTTCCCGAACTGTCCAGCTATAACGTTTCGATCCACAGGCTCTTACGAGCCTGACCCACAATCATAATCAAGATAAACAATGCGTTTATCGTTTCGATCCACAGGCTCTTACGAGCCTGACCGATACAACGGAACTAACTATGGAATCCGTGAATATCTTGTTTCGATCCACAGGCTCTTACGAGCCTGACCGAAGAATTGTTCTTTCAGTTATGGGATTGATAGGTTTCGATCCACAGGCTCTTACGAGCCTGACCGTAAATTCTCTTACAACTAACGTTAAATTTATAGTTTCGATCCACAGGCTCTTACGAGCCTGACCTATTTTGGGTACACTATTCAGAATAGTTTTGTTGTTTCGATCCACAGGCTCTTACGAGCCTGACCCGGGTTGGTGAATTTAACGCTTAATGCAAAGATGTTTCGATCCACAGGCTCTTACGAGCCTGACCATTGATTATTACCTCCTTCAAATATT
>ERZ791922.1007-NODE-1007-length-12823-cov-2.132597_pt1 | contig 12823 bp, 12 predicted proteins | sample MGYA00510134_ERZ791922 | MGnify/ENA primary metagenome ERZ791922 (study PRJEB30046, sample SAMN00792101) | human gut metagenome | study: EMG produced TPA metagenomics assembly of the A metagenome-wide association study of gut microbiota in type 2...
GATGATGGAGGAGACGGGCTGCGACCTGGTAATGGTGGCCCGCGGAGCACAGGGAAACCCCTGGATCTTCAGAGAGCTGATGGCTGCCTGGAGAGGGGATCCGGTGCCTCCGAGACCTGACCAGAAAGAGATCTCCGCCATGATGACAGAACATCTGGATCAGCTCATCCAGCTGAAGGGCGAGTACTCGGCAGTGCGGGAGATGAGAAAACACATCGCCTGGTACACGAAAGGCCAGAGAAACGGCTCGGCAATGAGGAGGGCTGTGAATCAGATCGAGAGCGCCGCCCAGATGAGAGAGGCCATAAAGTTTGAAGAATAGATACAGAAACAGAAAATTCAAAATACTTTTCCTGGGAGTAATGCTGGTGACCGTCGCCGTTTTCATGTCCGGCTGCACCACCTTCGACAATTTCAGGAGGACCTTCATTTCAAAGGATGTGGAGAAGGACGCAGAGACCATCTACATCGGCGTCTACGAGCCGCAGACCGGAGACCAGAGCGAGGTCGGCAAGAACGAGATCAAGGGCATAGAGCTGGCGCACAGCATGTACGACAACGTGGCCGGCGCCAACGTCGAGCTGGTCTACGCGGACACGCAGTCCAACACCAACACGGCGAAGACAGCGATACAGACCCTCATCAAGATGAAGCCGGTGGTCATAATCGGCGGGGCAGGAGAGGCTTCGTCCATGATCGCCGGGCCGTACATCCAGAAGGCCCAGATCCCTACCATCACGCCTTCCGCAAGCAACCCTCTGATCACAGAGGGGAACCCTTATTATTTCAGGGTGTGCATGACCAGCTACCAGACCGGTGCGGGCATGGCGGAGTACGCCGTCAGCGCGGACGGCCTCGGTTCACAGCACGTGGGCATCGTGAGCATACAGAACGACAGCTCCGTTGCAGCTGCAGTAAAAGGCTTCAGAGAAAAGACTGACGAGCTTGACGGGGACGATAACTATGTCGTGATGAACACCACTGTCTCCGCCGAAAAGCCACAGATAAGCAAGCTGATCAAGAAGATAAAAAAGTCCAAGGTGGACGTGGTATATCTGCCGGTTGGAGCTGCGGCCGCAGACCGTCTGTTCACGCAGATCGAGAAGGAGGGGATGACGAACATCACGTTCCTGGGGAACAGGGACTGGTCATCCCAGGATTTCATCGCCATGATGAAAAAGCATCCCGACATCAGGATCGCCTTCCCTTCAGATACTGTGGTGCAGGCCAACAACTCCACCACGGGTACTGTAACTGCCGAGACGCAGAAGTTCCTCATCGAGTACGCCAGCAAATACGGCGACGACGATATCCCGACAGATGAGGCGGCCGAGGGTTACGATGCCTACCTGCTGGCGATGAACGCTATCAATGCTTCCAGGAGCATGAAGGGCAAGGACGTAAGAGATGCCCTGGCATCCCTGGACAACGTGCGCTGTGCCACCGGAGTATTCACATTTGACGAGAACGGCAACCCTGTGAGGAGGGTGAACGTCTGCACAATAAAGAACGGGCAGATAGTATCCGCCTACGTTACGGACACCACCACACAGGCTCAGAACATTCAGAAGATAGGCTGATCTTTTCAGGAAAAACATATTCATATTAATTCATCGTTCCGATTGAAACGCCGGTAAGGGTTATGCCGACGGGTCAATATAAAGGTTATTGCTGGTTGGGAAGGCTGTATACGCCTTCGGTGTGCATTGCACGCATTTCTATTAGGAGGATGTATGGATTATTTAGAAGTGCTTGACGGTATGAAAGGAGAAATGCTTGAGACCCTTCAGGATCTCATCCGCATCGACAGCGTCCAGACCCCGGAAGTCAAGGGCGAGGACGGGGCTGTCTACCCTTTCGGAAAAGGTATTCAGAACGCTTACGAGTATACTTTGAAGGCCGGCAGGGACATGGGCTTTGAGACCGTGAACTACGACAACTATGGCGGTCACATCGAATTGAAGGGCGAGGATCCTGAACACTCGGAGACTTTCGGCATAACCGTCCACCTGGACGAAGTGCCTGTAGGAGAAGGCTGGGAGACAGATCCTTTTGATCCTATCGTCAAGGACGGATGGATCTACGGCAGAGGTACCTCGGACGACAAGGGCCCAACAGTTGCTGCTCTCTACGCCATGAAGGCTATCAAGGAGTCCGGACTGCCTCTTAAGAAAAACGTGAGGATGATCGTCGGCCTTGACGAGGAGACCGAGAAGAACGGAATGATATATTACAAGGAGCACGCAGACAAGCTCCCTGAGCTGGGCATCACCCCGGACGGAGATTTCCCGGTAGTACAGGGAGAGATGGGCATCCTTGTATTCGATATAGTGAGAAAGCTCTCCGGCGGCAGGAAGTATGATGGCCTGGCTCTCAAGAGCCTCAAGTCCGGAGTTGCGTACAACCTGGTATCCCCTGAGGCAAAGGCCGTGCTCCACAGCGACAGCGCCGCAGAGTACGACGCCATCATCAAGAAGGCCGAGGAGTTCTCCGAAAAGACTGGATATAAGGTAGAGGCGAAGAAGTCCGGGAAGAACCTAAATGTTGTCAGCAGAGGAGTTCAGGCTCACGGAGCAAGGCCTCACGAAGGACTGAACGCCATCAGCATCATCATGGAGTTCTTCGGAGGACTGGAATTCGCAGATCCTGGAGTAAACGAGTTCGTAGAGTACTACAACAAGTACATCGGATTCGACCTGAAGGGCGGAAAGATGGGGCCTGTCCTAACCGACGAGCCGTCCGGTGACCTGATCTTCAACGTGGGACTGGCGAGTGCTGACGAGGAGGTGATCTCCGTCACCGTGAACGTGCGTTACCCTGTTACCCGCAAGGGCGAGGATTTCTACGACGTGGTGGAGAAGACCATGGATGGCACCGAGCTCGGCATAGTAAAGGTAATGGAGGAGAACCCTGTATATCTGCCGGATGATTCCCCGCTGGTGATCAATCTGATGGAGTCATACGTTGAGGAGACCGGAGACGACAAGACGAAGCCTCTGGTACTGGGAGGCGGCACGTACGCCAAGCTGATCCCAGGCACTCTGGCATTTGGAGCGATGTTCCCGGGCAGAGAGGACAGGATGCACCAGGCCAACGAGAGGATGCTCCTCGAGGACTTCTACAAGGCAGCCAGGATCTACGCAAGAGCCATTTACAAGATCTGCTGTCAGTAGTCTTGACGTGGTACAGGTGAAGTAGTATCATCTTTCCGACAAGTAAATCTGTTTCAGGGCGTGGTGCAAGTCCACACCGGCGGTGATAGGTGAGAAGCCTTAAGTCCGCGAGCATTTGCAGAACCAGTGAGAATCTGGTACCGACGGTAACAGTCCGGATGAAAGAAACATTTACAAATTATGTATTTTGATTTGTAGAGACGGCCTTGTATTTTATGCGAGGCCGTTTGTTAATGCCTGACAGATTCCAACTGCGATGAGCTGTGGCCGGGTCGCCGGTTGCGCAGCGAGAAAAACTTTTTTCCAGGAGGAATATGTTATGAGAAGAAGTAATTTCAACACGAGCACATTGGTCAAGATGGCACTGATGACAGCCCTTTCGCTGGTGATGCTGCTAATCAGGATCCCGTTCCCGCCGGCACCTTTCCTGGTGTACGATCCGGCGGACATCCCGATCTACATCACGGCCTTCGCCTTCGGCCCTGTGGCCGGCCTGGCTGTGACCTTCGTGGTCAGCTTCATCCAGGCCTTCCTGATGGGAGGAGACGGGATCTACGGGTTCCTGATGCACTTCATTGCGACGGGAGCCTTTGCGGTGATAGCCGGAGCTATCTACAAGAGGAACAAGACCAGGAAGACCGCCATCGTTTCCATCATAGTGGGCATCCTGGTGATGACGGCCATCATGTGCGCCATGAACCTGGTGATCACGCCGATATATATGGGGGCTCCGAGATCAGCCGTGGCGGCAATGATCGTTCCGATCGTGCTTCCGTTCAACCTGCTCAAGGGTGGCCTGAACGGTGCGGTGACCTTCGTGCTGTACAAGAGAATTTCGGGAATTTTACACAGTGAGGGAAGAGGACGCAAAGCAGAGAGTTCTGAGAGCTCAAAATGAAGAAGACACTAAGCGCATTGCAATGGACATCGCCGGCAGACTTCATGCCGGCGATGTTGTTGCGCTTATAGGAGACCTGGGAACAGGGAAGACCACATTTACGAAGTATCTCGCGCAGGGCCTTGGTATCACGGAAAATATCAGCAGCCCTACTTTTAATATAGTGAAAGAGCACTACGGGGGACGCCTTCCTCTGTACCATTTTGATGTGTATCGCCTGGGCAGCGGCCAGGAGCTCATCGACATCGGTGCAGAGGATTATTTTTACGGCGACGGCGTGTCCGTGGTGGAGTGGGCAGACCTGGTGATGGACTGCCTGCCGGAGGACGCCATCATCATCGAGATATCCTATGGTGAACGGGAAGGAGAGAGGATCTACAGATGCGCATTCTGACCTACGAGACGACAGGGAAAAAAGGCTCAGCTGCGGTGGCGGCAGATGACGGCAGGATATGCTGGAGCGCTTCCCATGAGGAAATGGATCACCTTAAGGACATAACCGTCCTGGCCCGCCAGTCGCTGGGGGAGATGGACGTTGATGTGTCTCAGGTCACCTGCGTGGCGGCTTCCATCGGCCCGGGATCTTTTACCGGGATCCGCATCGGTGTGACAACGGCGAGGACAGTCAGTCAGATGCTGGGAGTGCCATGCATAGCGGTGCCGACGCTGGAGGGCATGGCCAGGCTCGGGCAGATGTACCTTGATACGCTCCCGGACGACGGGAAAAAGCCTGAATACATCCTCACAGTAATAAACGCCAGGAGGCGTCAGGCGTACGGTGCGCTGTGGAAAGACTGCAGCGGACTCCCGGAAGAGGTGATGGAGCAGAAGCAGTACATCATCGACGACATGGTTCCGGAGATAGACAGTTCAATATCTGAGGACAGCAGGATACTGGTGGTGGGAGATGGCTTCGATGCGTATGATGAGGCCACATACGGTCTGACCAACGGGGATAACAGGATCGTGCCAGCACCGGAGAATTTCAGATATCAGAGGGCGGATGCGGTGGCATCTGTTGCCCTTGAAAAAGCAAAAAAAGGCGAATTTACTGATTACAGTCACCTTCTCCCGGACTACATGAGGAAGAGCGAGGCGGAGATGCGCCTGGAGAACGGGACACTCAGCAAGAGGATCAAATCTCCGGATACCATCACCATAAGGCGCGCTCTCCCGGGAGACCTGGACAGGATCGCCGAGCTGGAAAAGAAAACTTTTCCGGATCCCTGGACGAAGGACGACCTGGCGAAGGACATAAACTCCCCTGATGCCGTGGTGCTCACGGCTCAGTGGGGCACTGTTTTTGCAGGATACATCGACGTGTGGAGGGTCGCCGGCGAAGGGCAACTGAACCGGATCGCCGTAGACCGCAGCTACAGAGGAAGGAAGATAGGGCTCCGGCTCATGAAGGAGATGATCTCCATTTTGAAAAGCCAGGGAGACCAGGAGATGAACCTGGAGGTCAGGGCGGGGAACAGACCCGCAAGGAGCTTATACAGTAAGCTGGGGTTCCGGGAACTCGGAGTTCGCCCGGATTATTACCAGGACAACGGCGAGGATGCCGTGATCATGAAGAAGGAACTGAAGGACAATGATTAATGGAAGCCATATAACGCTGGGACTGGAGAGCAGCTGCGATGAGACCGCCGTTGGCATAGTGCAGGACGGAAGGAAGATCCTGAGCAATGTCATCTCCTCCCAGATAGACATACACACCAGATTCGGAGGTGTGGTGCCGGAGATCGCATCCCGGAAGCACCTGGAGTGCGTGAACAGTGTCATCGACCTTTCACTCAAGGAGGCGGGTGTCACCATGGATCAGGTGGATCTCATCGGCGTGACCTACGGGCCGGGCCTCGTGGGGTCGCTCCTGGTGGGAGTGGCCGCGGCGAAGGCCATGGCTTTTGCCTGCGGAAAGCCTCTCGTGGGCGTGAACCACATGCAGGGGCACATCGCTTCGAATTACCTCGAGTACCCGGAGCTGGAGCCGCCTTTCATGGCTCTGGTGGTGTCGGGTGGTCATACGAACATTGTGAACGTGGTCGACTACAACCGCTGCGAGACGTTGGGGAGCACCAGGGACGATGCCGCGGGAGAGGCCTTCGACAAGATAGCCAGAGTCATAGGACTGGGATATCCTGGTGGCCCGAAGGTGGACAAGGCCGCCAGGAATGGAGACCCTGAAGCGATCCACTTCAAGAGAGTGTATCTGGAGCCGGGGAGTTACGACTTCAGCTTCAGCGGCCTGAAGACACAGGCTCTCAACTACCTGAACTCGGAGAGACAGGCGGGGAGGGAGATATCTGTTCCCGACGTCGCCGCCAGCTTTCAGGAAGCGGTGGTGGACGTGATAGCCGACAAGGCTGTAGCCGCCGCCAGGGAGTACGGCAGGGACAGGATCGTCATGGCGGGGGGCGTAGCCTCCAACTCCAGGCTGAGAAAAGTCCTCGGAGAGAGGGCGGCCGAATACGGCATTGAGATACTCAAGCCCGCGCCCGTGCTGTGCACTGACAACGGCGTGATGATCGCCTGCAGCGCGTACTACGAAGGGAAAAAAGGAAATTTTGCCGGGCCGGAGCTCTACGCGGTTCCCGGCCTCGAATTCTGATCCGGGGATGTCAGTGCCACGGAGGATAGCTTTTTACAGGAGAACAGCATGCTGGTAATGTCAGCAAAAAACTTGAACAAATCATACGGGACCGATGTGATACTGGAGGACGTTAGTTTTTCGGTGAACAGAGGAGACAGGATCGGCATAGTCGGGCCTAACGGCGCCGGCAAGACCACGCTGCTCCGCATGATAACCGGAGACCTGGAACCCACGTCAGGAGACCTTTTCATAAAGAGCGGGTACACCATAGGGTACCTGAAGCAGAAGGATAACTTCGATTCTGAAGGGACTCTGATCCAGGAGGTAAAAAAGAGCTTTCAGCGCTTTTACAAGATGGAGGCGGAGCTGGAGAGGCTCCAGGAGCTCATCTCGGACCACAAGAGGAGCGGCTTCGAACAGGACCTGGCGGCGTACACGGACCTTCTGGAAAAGTACAAGGACGCAGGCGGATACACCTACGAGAGCGAGATGAAGTCCGTCTTGAGCAACATGGGCTTCCAGCCGGATTCCTACGACAAGGAGATCGGCGCTCTTTCCGGGGGAGAGAGGACGCGGCTCGCCCTGGCGGCACTGCTGCTCAAGGCTCCTGAGATACTTCTGCTGGACGAGCCTACGAACCACCTGGACCTCCACATGATGGAGTGGCTGGAGAAATACCTCGGCGGATACAACGGGACAGTGATAGTGGTGTCCCACGACAGGTTTTTCCTGGACCGCCTTGTAAACAGGGTCTTTGAGGTGAGGAACACCCATCTCTACGCCTATAAGGGGAACTACACGGAGTTCATCAGCAAGAGAGCTGAACGCCTGGAGGCCGAGGAAAAGGCCTGGGAGAACCAGCAGCGCGAGATCCGGCGCCAGGAGGAGATGATCCGCAAGATGAAGGAGCGCGGGACCGAACATCTGGTGAAGCGGGCCCAGTCCAGGGAGAAGCGTCTGGCGCAGGTGGATGTGCTGGACCGGCCAGAGACCCTGGAACAGCACATGAAGCTGGAGTTTCATGTCGAATACAAGAGCGGAAAGGAAGTCGTGAGCGCCGAGGGCCTGGAGAAGAGTTTCGGCCGGCAGCACCTGTTCAGCAACGTGACCTTCGACATACGAAAGGGCGAAAAGATCTGCATCATAGGTGACAACGGTACCGGCAAGACCACCCTCCTCAAGATCATACTGGGCCAGATAAAACAGGACTCCGGATATCTGAAGATCGGCCACAACGTGAACTTCGGATACTACGACCAGGGTCAGCTCCTGCTGGACGACCGGGAGACCGTAATAGGAGAGCTGAAGAACACCTACCACCTCTACACGGACACGGAGATGCGCTCACTGCTGGGACGCTTCCTTTTCCGTGGAGACGACGTGTTCCGCAGGATCGGCGACATCTCCGGCGGCGAAAAGGCCCGCATCGCACTTCTCAAGCTCATGCTATCCGGTGCAAACACACTTGTACTGGATGAGCCCACAAACCACCTGGACATCCAGTCCAAGGAGGTGGTGGAGGAGGCCATCATGGGCTTCGACGGCACGGTCATCATCGTGTCCCACGACAGGTATCTGTTGTCAAAGGTGCCGGACAGGATCCTGGAACTCACGCCTGACGGCATGATCGAATATAAGGGCAAATACGATTATTACCTGGAAAAGGCAGAGGAACGCCGGTCGCTCCTGTCCGGCGGGTCCGCTGAAAATGCGGCAGGTGCCGCAGAAAGTCCCGTATCCTCATCAGCGTCAGGAGAAAAAGAGGGCGCTGAGATATCCGCGGAGGATGCGCGGCGGCTCCGTAAGGAAAAGGAGGCCGAGGAGAGGCGACTTTCCAGGCAGGTCAAGGGCCTGGAGGAAGAGATCCACGATCTGGAGGAGAAGATATCCAACCTGGAGGAGGAACTCTGCAAGGAAGAGCACCTGTCTGACATACAATTCCTCAGCGAGCAGGGGCAGGTCCTGGAGAAGATGAAGAAGGAGCTGGACGAGAAATATGACAGCTGGCTCGCCCTTCAGGCTTGAAATGCGCACAAAAACGTGGTAAAGTATCTCAGATTTTTTCAGTCGAGAGAACAAAACAGGGCCGCGCAGATTGTTAAAAAACTTGCAAGGCTATAATCCGTATTTTATAATTGTTATTGGAGGATATTATGGTTTTTGATAAGGTAAAGGGTTTCGTAGTTGATCAGCTGGGTGTCGATCCAGATCAGGTAGAGATGGATACAAATCTGATGAAGGACCTGGAGGCAGACTCTCTGGATGCAGTGGAGATCATCCTGGCGGTAGAGGATGAGTACGGTCTGGATATTCCGGACGAGACTGCCGAGAAGTTCGAGACGGTCAGAGACCTGGTCGAGTATGTGGAGGCTCACAAGGAGTAGTCTACAGGGCACTGCGGGATCCCGGCATGGTATGATGGACAGAGGCGTGTATGAAGGATAGTAATGCAAAAATTTCAAATGCGATAGTTCGCAGGCTTCCCAGGTACAGAAGGTATCTGGCAGAACTGAAGAGACAGGGGGTAGAGAAGATCTCCTCCAACGAGCTCAGCAGTCTGATCGGATATACCGCATCACAGATCAGACAGGATCTTAATACTTTTGGCGGCTTCGGCCAGCAGGGCTACGGCTACAGCGTGGACTACCTGTACGAGGAGATCAACAAGATCCTCGGACTGGACAGGGAGTACAAGACCGTTGTCGTAGGCGTGGGTAACCTGGGTCAGGCCATCACAAACTACACTTATTACTACAAGATCGGCTTTAATATCGTGGGACTTTTTGACGTGAACCCAAGGCTCATCGGACTGCAGTTCAACGGAGTGACCGTTCAGGACTCCGCAGTTCTCGGGGACTACGTGAGGGACAACGATATAGACATCGGCATCATCTGCGTGAACAGAGAGCATGCGCAGGACGTTGCGGATACTCTTGTTGAAGGCGGAGTCGAGGGCATCTGGAACTTTGCTCCAGTGGATCTCAAGATCCCGGAGGATGTTGCCATCGAGAACGTTCATCTGAGCGAGAGCCTGCACACATTGGCTTTCAAGATCAAGAACAACTCGAAGAACGTCGAATATTAGGAGATGGGACCTGGATCGGTCTCAGCACCTGAAAGCCGGGGATTAATAGCTGCAAAATAAATGCAAAATGAAATAAGATCCGCATGGCCGTCCCGCGGGGCGGCTTTTTCAGTGGAACGCCTGCGGACTGTCGTACCCCAGGCAACGGTCGCGGGCTGTCGCATGACGGGAGTCTTTTTTCGGGAAAAGAAGGCCCGGACGCATCACGTATAACGGCGCTGCAGAGCACAAAAAAAGAAAAACCGCAGCCGAAGCCGCGGTTCGTCGAGCTATTTTGCAAAATGCTTCGATATATCTTATATCGACTATGCCTCAGCAGGTGCTCCTACTGGACATACACCAGCGCAAGCGCCGCAATCGATGCATGTATCCTCATCGATAACGTATGGTGTTCCCTCGGAAATAGCCTCTACTGGACATCCGGCTGCACAAGCGCCGCATCCGATGCAATCATCACTGATTCTGTATGCCATTGGTCTTTACCTCCTTGTGTTATTTTAAGACAACAGGATTATAACAGCGGATTTTCACTTTGTAAAGTTAAAACAGGGCGGCTGGCCTTTACTTCAATTTCACTTTAACAAACCCACACGGGAGTGACACAGGATGTCGCAGGTGTGGTATCATCACCACATGGAGATCATATCATTTACAGGAAAGAGCGGTACGGGAAAAAGTTACCAGGCGGTGCGCCTCAGCCGGCAGCTGCGGGCGGACGCCATCATCGACGACGGCCTGCTGATATACAAGGGCCGGGTGGTGGCGGGAAAATCGGCGAAGAGGTGCAAGTCGAAGGCGGCGGCCATGAGGACGGCGCTTTTTAACTACGAAGAAAACAGGAAGGACGTGAGGGAGAAGCTGCTTGAGCTTGATCCGGACAGGCTCCTCATCCTCGGGACCTCCGATCGCATGGTGGACTGGATCACCGACGCCCTGGAGCTGCCCCGGGCCAGCAGGCGGATCTACATAGAAGACGTCTCGTCAGAGGCGGACCGCGAAAAAGCTGCCTTTTACAGGAACGAGAGAGGAGAGCACGTCATCCCGGCGCCGTACATGGAGATACGGAAGGACTTCGCGGGATACTTTCTGGACCCGATAAGGAGGTTCCGGAACGTTTCGATGCCGAACGGCCCCGCCCAGTCGGTGAGCACAGTGGTACGGCCGGCGTACAGCTACGCCGGGCAGTTCCAGATAGCGCCAGCCGTGCTGTCCGATATAGTGCACATCACGGCCGAAGACAGTTTCCACAGGCACCTCAGGGTTATAGATGCGTACTCCAACCGTAAACCGGATTCACTGGATTTGGTGGTCGTAATAACGATCTTCTGGCGCGATGGCATAATGAGCTACGTCCGGCAGTTCCAGAAGGTGGTCAAGGAGAAGATAGAGGAGATGACCGCCTTTTCCGTGAGGAACGTCAACGTGCAGATAAGGAACGTGGTGGTGAAGAGAGAGGCGGAGATGGCGGCCAGGAGGCGCGAGGCCCTGATGCCTGTCACGAGGAAGATAAGCGGGATCCAGAACGGCGGATCACTGGGAGATCATGGAGATCGGCAGGAAAAAAATTCGTCACGCGGCCCGCAGGCGAAAGCGATAGAGATAGAAAAGGGACGAGGGGAGATCAGGTCAGAACATGAGCGATCCAATGAATGAAATAGTTTTTGAAAATGTGAGGGATATTGATCTGGAGCACGTCTTTCAGTGCGGCCAGTGCTTCCGGTGGACGCCGGTCAATGGCGGAGCAGGAGGATATGCTGGAAATGTGCAGGAATACCAGGGAGCTGCCGGGCAGTGGTATTGCCGGGCGAGGCTCGATAGAGATCCGGCGGTGGAAAACGCCGGGACTCTGGTGCTGGACGTATCGGGCGGCTCCAGGGATTTCTGGGAAAACTACTTCGACCTGAAGAAGAACTACGGCGAAATAAAGACCCGGCTGGTCCGGGAAGAGCCTGAGATCGTCAGGGCCACCGAGGCCGGCGGCGGGATCAGGATCCTGAACCAGGATTTCTGGGAGGTCCTCATATCCTTCATAGTCTCTCAGAACAACAACATCCCGAGGATCACGAAGTGCATCCGCGGCCTGTGCGAGAAGTTCGGGGATCCCGTATTCGCCGACGAGAACGGGGAGGAGTGGTACGGTTTCCCGTCTCCTGAGAGCCTGGCTTCAGCCACGACAGAGGATCTCGCGGAAATAAAACTGGGCTACAGGGACGAGTACATCATACGGGCTGCCAGGAGGTTCCTGGAGCTGGGAGAGCCTTCAGGTACAATGGAGGAAAAGAGAACAGAGCTCCTCGGGTACCACGGCATAGGCCCGAAGGTGGCCGACTGCATCATGCTGTTCGGCTGCAGAGAGTTCAGAGCTTTTCCCATAGATACCTGGGTGAAGACCATCATGAACGACATGTACGGATTCGACAGGAAAGACGTGAAGGGCATGCAGGCCTTCGCCCGCGAAAAATTCGGAGACCTCAGGGGCTACGCCCAGCAGTATCTCTTCTACCTGTACAGAGACAAAAAATAGCACGATCCCGGACGCTCGGGACTGACTCTTTGAGCGATCTATCTCAAATTCCCATGATATGGAGCTTTCTGCGCATATCATGGGAATTTTCATCTTAAAATTCCCATGGCATAGAGATTTCTGCACATATCATTGACATCGATGATGGAGATGTCCCCAGGATGGGGCCGTCATCTGACACCTTCGATCATGTGATCGCTGCCCGCGATCCCGTAGACCCATTTCTATAAAGCAAACCTTTTCCTGCGGACACCTGTCCGCGAATCTGCACCTTTTGACTAAAGAATAACAAGATGAATAAATAATATATAGCCTATTCATTATAATTATAAGCAAAACAGAATGCAGAAGAGGTCGCCAGGGACTCGCTGTATAACGTGCACGATGCGGTACGCATTGGACTTTGTGCACCTAAAGCTCAGTGATTGCAAGGCTTTTAAAAATTTTTAAAATTTTTTTCACCTTGCGATAAAAGGCTTACAGCGGAAAACCGACCTCAAACGGCTGTGTGTAGAATTGACATAAAAATAACAGAATGTATAATCTTCACATA
>ERZ791922.1011-NODE-1011-length-12646-cov-2.828687_pt1 | contig 12646 bp, 13 predicted proteins | sample MGYA00510134_ERZ791922 | MGnify/ENA primary metagenome ERZ791922 (study PRJEB30046, sample SAMN00792101) | human gut metagenome | study: EMG produced TPA metagenomics assembly of the A metagenome-wide association study of gut microbiota in type 2...
GCACTCCCCGTGCCTGTTCTGTCAGCGAAGCGGGACAGCAGAAAGGCATTGTCATGGTGGAACTGGGAGAAAAAGGAGACAGGAAGACAGCGGTCCTTCCCCTGGAACCGCTCCGGCAGGTGCGGGTGATCCGGGGAGAGCTGGAGGAAGTGCTGAAACAAGGATGCGGGGATTATGTGACCGTGATCCTGACGGACAGGGTGGATCTGGATGTCTTTGACATGCAGGATAAGATCCGCAGCGCGTTCCCTAATCTTTTGGAGATCCGCCGGGAGACGCTGCGCAGGACAGACTATGGGAGAGCGTATGCAGTTCAGGAGGAGCTTGACCCCTTTGAATTGTGCTGCGCCTTTTTAAATGAGCCGGATGAAGAGGAAAAAGCGCTTCTTCGGGATGTGATCAATACTGTCCGGGAGGTGATGCAGGAATGAAACCGCTCAGACTGACTATGCAGGCCTTCGGGTCCTACGGGAAACGGACGGTCATTGATTTTGAACAGACAAACCAGAATCTTTTCCTGATCACCGGGGACACGGGAGCAGGAAAGACGACCATATTCGACGCCATTGTATTTGCCCTCTACGGAGAGGCAAGCTCCGGAATGAATAAAAAGAACGGCACGGAGCTTCAGAGCCAGTATGTTGATCCCGGGGTAGAACCCTTTGTGGAGCTGGTCTTCTCAGAGGCGGCGGGAGATGGCAGGGAAGAATACACAGTCCGCCGGGTGCCAAGGCATGTCCGGCCGCTGAAGCGCGGGACCGGGGTGAAGGAAGAGAGCGAGAGCGTGGCGCTCACTATGCCTGACGGCTCAGAGTACCCTCAGAAAGAGACGGACAGAAAACTGGAGGAGATCGTGGGACTGACAAAGAGCCAGTTCATGCAGGTCGCCATGATCGCCCAGGGGGAGTTCATGGAGCTTCTGCGTGCAAAATCAGACGACAAAAAGATGATCTTCCGGAAGCTCTTCCACACAGAGCTGTATGCAAAGATCGTGGAAGAGCTTGGAAAGAGGAGAAAGGGAAAGCAGCAGGAGATGGCGCAGATCCGCACAGTGTGCCAGACCGAAGTCTCCCATGTGGATGTGCCGGAAGACTATGAGCAGGCGGAAAAGCTCACAGAATTGAAGAAACGCATTGTCTCCTCAGACCGGCTTTCCGTGGTGGATATGGAGCGGCTGCTGGAAGATCTGGCACGTCTCTGCGGCATTTTAAAAGAACGCTGTGATCAGGCTCGGAAGGAATACGATGCGGCAGACCGAAATCATCTGGAAAAGCGGGATGCCTATACTGCCGGAGTGCAGCTTTTGAAACGATTCGATGAACTGGAACAGGCAGAACAGGAGCTGGCAGCCTGCGTCTCTGAGGAGGATAAGATCCGAGAGACCGAAGAAAAGATTCAGCGGATCAGCGGGGCGTATGAGATCCAGGCGGTATTCCAAAGGTACATGGATGCCGTCCGGACTGCGGAGAGCACAAGAAAAAATCTTTCAGAACAGGAGACAGCGATTCCTGCTCTTATCGAGACAGGCAAAGAGGCGGAGAGAGAGGCAGAGGCGGCAAAAGAACGGCTCAGCCTGGAAATCCGGAACTTTACCCAGATATCCGAGAGAGTGCAGAATTCTCTGGAAATTTTCAGTAAGATCCGGCAGGCGAAAGAACAAGCTTCCCTCGCACTGGAAGAATGCCGCCGCACAGAGCAGGAAGCGAAAGACGCGCAGAAAAAAATGCAGGCGCTTGAGGAAAACGAACGTCTGTGGCGCAGTCAGGCGGAAGCCCTTTCCCAGGCAGAGATCAACCATGAGCGCTGGCAGGCAGAATGTGCAAAAGCTGAGGAAATCGGGAAGGATATCACAGCGGCGAAAACTTCCGCAAAGGAGGTGCAGACGCAGAGAAATACAGCGGATCAGGCGAAGCAGGCTTTTGCCGAAGCAAGCGGTATATATGAGACCAGAAATCAGGAATATGAGACAAGGAGGAGGATCTTTCTCAATGAGCAGGCCGGACTGATCGCAAGAGAGCAGCTCCGTCCGGGAAAACCGTGTCCGGTCTGCGGTTCTCTGGAGCATCCTCATCCCTGTGAGATAAAAGATGAGCACAGGGATCTCAGCAGGGAAGCATTGGATGCGGCGGAACAGGAAGTGGGGAGCTTGAGAAAGAGGCAGGAAAAGGCAGCGTCAGCCGCGCAGGCAGCATCAACACTTCTGGAAGAAAAGGAGAAAAGCCTAAAAGAAGAACTGCTCAGACTGCGTCAGAAGCTGAGTGAAAATTTCACCTCTCATGAAGAAGTTAAGACGCTGGGACAGGCAGAAGAAACGCTGGGATCATGGAAAGAGTCTCTGCGCCGGGAAGGCGGTCGTCTGGCAGAGGATTTACAGATCCTGAAGAAGCTTCGAGGATATCTGCTTGGGATCGAAGAGAAAAAGACAGCGCTGAAAACGGCGGCGGAACAGTCGTCTCAGAGGGCCGTTGAGGCAAAGACCGCATTTGCCGCAAAGCAGGCAGAGCTGGAGCATCTGGAATCGTCCCGTGATTACCAGAGTGAGAAAGAGGCACAGGCAGCGCTTGCCAGGGCAGAAGAAGGGCGCAACAATGTGGAAACGATTTCCCGGACCGCGGAATTAAAGGAACAGCAGGCCAAGTCCGCCATAACAAAGGCGGATGCCCTGATCAGCCGTTATAAGTCAGAACTCCCGGCTCAGGATGAGGAATGCCGCCGAAGGAAAGACAGCTATGACAAATTCATGGGAGAGAAGGGACTTTCAGAGACAGAGTGGAAAGCGCTGACAGAAAAATATACCCGGGGAGACGCAGCGGCATTTCAGGAGCGGGCAGAGGCATGGCAGAAAAGAAAGACAGCCGCCATGAGCAGACGGGATTCCGCGAAAGACGCGATCGGAGGACAGGACCGCCCTGTACCGGATGAATTGAAAAACGCGGCTGAAACAGCAGAGAAAGAGCTGAAGAGTGCACAGGCACGTTTAGAAGATGCAAAGGGCTGTTACAAGACAAATGCATCGGTGTATGATTCACTGAAACCGGTTATGGAAGAGCGAGGAAAGATCATGGAAGAACACAGGCGGCTGGATGATCTGTATAATCTGCTCTCGGGAAATGTGACCGGCAGCCGGATGGATATCGAGACTTATGTCCAGCGCTGCTATCTGGAGCGGATCCTCTATGCGGCAAACCGGCGCTTTGAGGAAATGTCGGCAGGGCAGTTTGAACTGAGGATGTTTGACATTGATAAGGCAGGAAAGGGAAAGAACCGGGGGCTTGACCTGATGGTCTACTCCACAGTGACCGGAAAGGAACGGGAGGTCCGCACGCTCTCCGGCGGAGAGTCATTTATGGCGGCGCTGTGCCTGGCGCTTGGCATGGCGGACCAGATCCAGGAGAGCGCGGCGTCTGTCAATCTGGACATGATGTTTATCGACGAAGGCTTCGGCTCTCTGGATGAACATTCCAGGGACAAGGCGGTCCGGGTGCTCCAGGAGATGGCGGGAGGTTCCAGGCTGATCGGAATCATTTCTCACGTAACGGAGCTGAAGCAGGAGATCGAGGATCAGCTTATTGTGACAAAGGATGAAGAGGGAAGCCATGTGAGATGGCAGATCAGTTAAAGGAAAAACAAAATGACGGAAGAAAAATTTATAACTGTTTCAGGATAAAATTCAGTAAAACGGGAGAAGGGAAAGGCTTTCGTGCCATTCTTTCTCCCGTTTTTCGGCTGCGGGGTCAGAACTTTTTTTCAATAAACCTCTTGCTTGTGACGCTGCGTCATGAATTATAATAGGCACAAAGGAGGTATCCATCATGAAGAAAAATCAGTCTGTATCGGATGAATATATGACAGTCGGGGAGCTTGCCAGGAAGATGGGCACGACTGTACGTACGCTGCAGTATTATGACAAAGAGCATCTCCTGCCGCCCTCAGCCGAGAGTGAGGGCGGTCGGAGACTGTACACTTATAAAGATATGATCCGGCTTCACCAGATCCAGTCCTTAAAATCCCTTGGTTTTTCGCTGGATGATATCAGAAACCGCCTGATCCCGCTCAATACGCCTGAAGAGGTGGCAGATATGCTGACCCATCAGGGAGCGGTCATCAGAGAGAAGATCGATCAGCTCACGGATGCATTGGAAGCGGTCGAGGCGCTGAAGCAGGAGGTCCTTCAGATGCAGAGCGTTGATTTCAAAAAGTATGCGGATATTATCGTGAATCTTCGGATGAAGAACGAATATTACTGGCTGATCAAACATTTTGACGACGATACTCTGGACCATATCCGACGACGGTTCGACAAGGAAAGCGGGATTGCATTCATGGAGCGGTTTGAGGATCTGAATGAGCAGATCCTGTGGCTGAAAGAAAAGGGAATCTCTCCGGAAGACAGCCGTGTGCAGGAGGCTGCGGAAGAGTTCTGGAACCTGGTCATGGAATTTACCGGCGGGGATATGAGCCTCCTGCCAAAGCTTATAGAGTTTGGCAGTATGATCGCAAATTTTCCGGACAGCGATAAAGAGAGCAGTCCGGATGGAAATGATTCCGGAAATGCGGCGGATGAAACCGAGAAGAAAAAAGCTGAATGGACCAGCCGCCAGACAGAGATCCAGGAATATCTCCAGCCGGCGCTGGAACTGTATTTTCAGCGATCCGGTAATCCTTTCGGGGAGGAATGAGTATGAAGTATGCAATACAGATCTCAGGGCTGCGCAAAAACTATGGCAGTACAGAAGTATTAAAAGGAATTGATTTTCAGGTGAAGAAGGGAGAAATTTTCGGAATACTCGGAGTCAACGGGGCAGGAAAAACGACGACTTTGGAATGTATCGAGGGATTCCGAGGATATGATTCCGGGGAGATCAGAGTGGATGGGAAAATCGGAATACAGCTCCAGTCCGCCTCTCTGCCGGCATACATCAAGGCAGGGGAGGCTGTGCGTCTGTTTGCAAAGTGGAATCACGCCAAGCCGGAACCGGCCAGGCTGTCGGCGCTGGGAATATCGGAGCTGGAGAAGAAAAGATATATGGAATTATCTACGGGACAGAAGCGCCGCCTGCATCTGGCGCTGGCTTTGACCGGAGATCCTGATATCCTTTTTCTGGATGAGCCCACAGCCGGACTGGATGTGGAAGGGAGAGTATCCCTCCACAAAGAGATTTTCAGACTGAAGGAACAGGGGCGGACGATCGTCATGGCAAGCCATGATATGACCGAAGTAGAGAATCTGTGCAGCCGTATCGCTATCCTGAATGGCGGAAAAATCGTGTTCTGCGGTACAACAGAGGAACTGGCAGAGAAGATGGGCAGACATTACGATATCAGGGTTATAACAGAACAAGGGGAGGATGCATACTGTGTGGAGGATATCGGAGAAGAGCTGACAAAAATCCTGGAAGAATATAAGGAGAAGAAAATGAAAGTCCTTGATCTGAAAGTAAACAGAGGAACACTGGAACAGCATTTTATCAGACTGGCAAAGGGGGTGTAATACATGGGAGCTTTTTTATATGGGATCAGCCTTCAGTTTAAAATGGATATCCGGAGCAGATCCCTCCTGGTTACCTGCTATCTTGTGCCGCTTTTGTTCTTCGCGGTCATGGGTGGAATTTTTACATCCATTATGCCGGGTTCAGAGAAAACACTGATCCAGTCTATGACGGTTATGGGCGTCTCCATGGGGGCTCTGATCGGAGTGCCGCCTTCTCTGGCTGAGATATACGGGACAGATGTGAGAAAAATGTATCAGGCAAACGGGGCGCCTCTGTGGTATGGTCTCATTACGCTGACTGTATCAGCCTTCATCCACCTTTTGATCATGAGCGGGATTATCCTGGCTGCGGCGCCGGTCATGTTTCACGCAGAGGTTCCATCAGGACTGCTGCTCTACTTTGTGAAATTGTCACTGTTTATCATTGCTTCTCTTGGAATTGCAGGCGTGCTGGGAATGCTGGAAAAGAACCAGGCAAAGCTGACGATGCTGTGTCAGGCTGCGTTCCTGCCGTCGATCCTGCTGTCAGGGATCATGTTTCCGTCAAGCCTGCTGCCGGGGATACTGGAAAAGCTCGGAAAATTGTTTCCTGCGGCATGGGGATATCTGCTGCTTACGGAAAACGAGTCAGGCATGGGAGAAGTCTTTCCGCTGGGTATTATTTTCGGAGCGGCAGTCCTGGCATGCTGGATTCTGATGAGAAGAATGGGCGGCATTTTTTCACGATGACAGAATTTCTGTAATTTCGATTTACTCTCCCCTAAGGTCATGCTCTATACTGAGATCAGATCATGATCAGAAAGTGCGGAAAGGAGAACATGTATGTATACAATCGGCGAGTTTTCAAAGATCTGCCAAGTGAGCGTGAAAACCCTGCATCACTATGACCGGATCGGGCTTCTCACTCCGTTCCGGGTGGACAGTTTTACAGGATACAGATATTATACAAAGGATCAGGTGCAGCAGATGCTCCTGATCGGACGCCTGAAGCGATATGGCTTCTCACTGGAGGAAATACGAACCCTGATCGAATGTACTGACAGCCGGGTACTCCTTTCAAAGCTGCGGCAGCAAAAGAAAAAACTAGAAGCGCAGAAACGGCAGACAGAGCTTGTGATCGAAGAACTGTCTGCGCATTTGCAGAGTTTTGAAAGGACGGGTGATATTATGGAATACCAGAAACAATATGAGATCCGGCTGGTGGAGACACCGGAGCGATTCGTGCTCTCCACACGGCAGAAGATGGGGGTGGATGAGTTTGGAAAATATTACGGTCTGCTGTTCGAGCGGATCGCAAAGGAGCAGATATCTCCAGACGGATTGGTGGGCGCTGTTTACCATGACCAGGAATTCAACCGGGAGTGCTCGGATGTAGAACTGATCGTAGGAGTGACAGAGAAAGAGAAGGCAGATCAGGTTATGGGAGGGCATCTCTGTGCAATGACAGTCCATCGGGGAGGCTATTCCTCCCTGCCGGACGCTTACGGAGCGCTGACTGCATGGATCGAAGAGAACGGATACGAGTGGGGTGGGGCGCCATATGACATTTATACAAAGTCATTTCTCCATAATCTTACGCCGGGGGAGTGGGAAACAGAAGTATACTTTCCGGTGAGGAAGAAAGAGACAGACGGATAAAGGAATTAAAAAGGGCAGGATATCACCCGGTAAAAGGGAGAATATCCTGCCCGTTTCTTCGTAAAAATGAAAATCGTCCCCATTCATTGCCTGTCAGGATAGAAAGATTCCTGACGGCATGTTATGATAAACCATATGGAACCCCGCCAGATCCGAGAATTGATCGGAATCCAGGAAGGGATCATTGATGCTGAGAATGAAAAGAAAGAGGAGAAAGTGAGAATGATTTTATGAAAGAGATGTCTTTCATGACAAGAGATAAAAGCGGTCAGTATATCATTCGGAATATCCGCAAAAGTGAGATTGGTCTGCTGAAGGATTTTCTCTATGAAGCGGTCTTTGTGCCGGAAGGAGTGGAGTCTCCTCCAAGGGATATTGTAGAACGTCCGGAGCTGCGGGTGTATACGGATGATTTTGGCACGCGTGAGGGCGATAACTGCCTGGTCGCTGAGCTCGGGGGCAGGGTGGTCGGTTCTGTTTCCTGCGCTGTTTCACTGTATAAGGAATACCGAGGTCAGGGGATTGGCTCACAGCTTATGATGAAAATGCTTGATAGTCAATCTGGAGTCAAAAAACAAAATCAATACTATTGTACAGCGGCTGATCCAAGAAGAACAGATTGAGGCTGTGATTCTTGGATGTACAGAGCTGCCGCTGATGTACGCTGATGATAAGCTTCCGATTTCTGTTTTCGATACTTTACAGTACCATATTGCAGGAATCATAGATTATATGTTCAAGGAGTGACAATGTATCCGATTCAAAGATTCGAAAAGAAATATACAGAAAAACTGATTTCTTTTCTGCGGCGCTGCCTTCCTGAGTCAGGGAGAAAGCTGGATTTAGACCAAAAGCATAAGAGTTATCTGGACGTACAGCACTGTTTTGATGCATTCTGGATCATGCTGGACGGAGAAGAGATCATCGGCACAGCAGCATTAAAAAGAATGGATGAGCGCCGCTGTGAGTTGAAGTCTCTTTATCTCTACAAGAGGTTCCAGGAAAGAGGGCTTGGGAGAATGCTTCTGAAAACTGTGATCGAGGAAGCGTCACGATCCGGTTACCGGGAGATGTACCTCGATACGTTATCGACCAGCGCAAGAGCGCTCACCCTGTATGAAAAGGCCGGTTTTGTCCGGACCGAGCGGTATAATGAGAATTATGACGCAGATATTTTTATGGTTTTAGAAATCGGTCAATAGAGATGGAAAAACAATCCTATTGACCTACAAACGTTTGTTCGCCATAATGAATGTAAGGGAGGCGAACGTAAGTTTGGAAAAGAGAAAACGAGTGATTTTTCACATTGATGTTAATTCAGCATACTTAAGCTGGGAAGCAGCGTACCGCCTGCACCATCTGGGCGGCCGCCAGGATCTTCGGGAACAGGTCTCTGCGGTGGGCGGGGACACGGCGTTGCGGCACGGGATCATCCTGGCGAAATCCATCCCGGCAAAGCGGTATGGCATTCAGACAGGTGAAACGATCGTGGAGGCGCTGCGGAAATATCCGGATCTGATCCTGGTCCCGCCCAATTACGGGCTGTATGAGAAATGTTCGGCTGCATTCATGGACATTCTGAGGCAGTACTCGCCGGACGTGGAGCAGTATTCCGTGGACGAGGCATTCGTGGACATGAGCGGTACAGAAGGACTGTGGGGCGGCGCCGAGAGAGCCGCAGAGCGGATCAGGGATCAGATCCGGGATACGCTGGGATTTACGGTCAATATCGGAATCGCGGAAAATAAGCTGCTGGCAAAGATGGCGTCCGACTTCCAGAAGCCGGACCGGGTACACACCCTTTGGAAGGACGAGATACAGGAGAAAATGTGGAGACTGCCCGTCAGCGACCTGTTTTTCGTGGGCAGAGCGACTGCAAAGAAACTGTTCAATCTCGGTATCCGGACTGTGGGAGAGCTGGCGCATGTGGATCCGGTGCTTCTTAAGCTGCATCTGAAGAAGCACGGCGAGGTGATCTGGGCGTTCGCAAACGGGATGGATGTCTCGGTCGTGCAGTCCGAGCCTCCGGCAAATAAGGGCAACAACCATTGCCTTCGACGTGACAGACGCCTCCCTGGCAAAGCTGGTCCTCCTTGCGCTTGCAGAGACTGTAGGGACCAGGCTGCGGGAGGCGAAGGTGAGGGCGGAAGTGATTGCCGTGGGGATCAAGAGTGCTGACTTCAGTTACAGGAGCCATCAGATGACTTTGAAAAATGCCACGAACATTACGTCGGAAATCCATAAGTATGCCTGCCGGCTCTTCGATGAGCTGTGGGACGGCGCTCCCATCCGGCATCTCGGGATCCACACAAGCCGCATCCGGGACGGTATGGACATGAGACAGATGGATCTGTTCGATGACACAGACTATGAGAAGCTGGAGCTGAGAGACGCCGCCGTGGACCGGATCCGAGGAAGGTACGGCATCGATTCCGTGAAGCGGGCGGCATTTATCGAAAGTCCCATCGATCATATGAGCGGCGGGATCTCCCGGGAAAAGCGGTCGGTAGATTATACAAAGATCAGGGTGTCATAGCAGTGTTGGCGCGAAAATTCAGACTGTACAGAGGTGACCAGAAATGAGCATGGGGATCGGGACAAATGCCCGGAAGCCGGATGAAGGAAAACTGAAGAGAGATAGTCTGTGTGAGATCGCCTGCGGAGTGTGGTTTACGAGCACCGGGACGGCAATGCCAAAGATGATCAAATATCAGGACGACGAGGGAATGATCCACAGCATCGAACAGATCCATGTGCAGACGCGGGAGAAGAAGTATTACTGCGGCATCCCTATCCATGAGTACCGGTGCAGCACTGTGGCGCAGGGGCAGGAATATCTCTTCCGGCTGTACTACTATGCAGAAGAAAACCGGTGGAAATTAAGCTGGGAAAGCAGATCATGAGTAACAGATCTGTCATCCGGGGAAGAATAAGAAAAGCGGGATAAAACAAAAACGGGAGGAAAACGGAGAAGACAATGTGCGGACGATATTATGTGGATGATGAAACTGCAAGAGAAATCAGACGTCTGGTGCTGAAGCTGGATCAGAGGTTTCAGGGGAAATCGGACCGAAAATCGGACCAGAATATGGAGCAGGAAGCGGTGCAGAAGGCGGATGCAGGATCACTTCATGGACCGGCAGCCGGATTTATAGCTGTCTTTCCTTCCCAGAAAGCCATGGTGATAATGGGAAAGGAACATCATCTGGAGGCGGAGCAGATGATATGGGGATTTCCACGGTTTGATGGAAAAGGGCTTCTCATCAACGCCAGGGCAGAAACGGCTGTGGAGCGGCGCACTTTCAGGGAGAGTGTCCTGCACAGAAGATGCGTGATCCCGGCAAAAGGATTCTGGGAGTGGAATAAGTCTAAAGAGAAATTTTCTTTTGAGCGGCAGGATTCCCAGGTCATGTTCATGGCGGGATGCTACGACTGCTTTGACGGACAGGACCGGTTCGTGATCCTGACAACTGAGGCAAATTCCTCCGTAAAGTCAGTCCACGACCGGATGCCGCTGATCCTGGAGCAAAACGAGCTGGAAGACTGGGTGACAGACGACAGCGCCGCGGAATATTTTCTTCACAAAACGCCGGCACTGCTGGAGAGAGAAGCAGAATATGAGCAGATGAGCCTGTTTTAGCTTTGTATCTCCGGCATTTTATGGTAAACTGGTACAGTGAGCAGCGGGCATGATCCGCTGTACCTGAAGAAATTTACTGAATGACATACGAAGGAGTTAGATTATGCCAGTTTATGATTTTAATAATGCACCGTCAGGTTCCAGGGAGCCTGTCTGCACCTACACGATCTTCTATACAAATGAGTCTGAGCCGTCCGCGGAACATCCGCTTCTTGTCCTGGACAACGGCGCCGGACAGCTGAAGCATCACTCCAACGGCGTTTTCACCAACCCGATCCGGCGGACCGCCTTTGAGTTCCAGGGAGAGGACGGCACTGTCAGCGCAGATATCCTGCGGATCGACGCGCGGTTCGTAAGCCTTCTGAAATGGATGGGAGAGAATCACATCAATGTGCGCCTCTCCGGCGTGGCACAGAACGGCGAGTACGCTGTATATAAGATCCGTGAGATCGCTTTCGGAGGCGGAGTGAAGCTCTCTGCAGAAGACGGCTTCCTCCAGTTCATGATCGAGCGTCTCCTTTCCAGCGACGCACCCTCTGAGGAGGTGCCGGATGAGGACGAGGAGGAGAACGGCGACAGCATGAAGCTGACCAGCATCCAGAGCATTACGGACTTCATGACATGCGCAGGGAGAACACTGCCGGACAATATCCGCCTCTGGGCGAGGAGAAACCTGGCGGTGGCGCGCTCCCATGAGGTGTCCGCAGAAGAGCGCCGTCATGCCCAGCGTGCACTGTCGATCATGATGAATATCCAGTGGAAGGGAAATTATTTCCCGCCGGTGGATCCTGATGAGGCGCGATGGATCCTGGACGAAGAGCTGTACGGCATGGAATCTGTGAAGCAGAGGATCATCGAGACTATCATCCAGATCAACCGGACTCATACACTGCCTGCCTACGGGCTTCTCCTGATCGGCCCTGCCGGCACCGGAAAATCTCAGATCGCCTACGCAGTGGCGCGGATACTGAAACTGCCATGGACCACGCTGGACATGAGCTCTATCAACGACCCGGAGCAGCTCACCGGAAGCTCGCGGATCTATGCAAACGCAAAGCCGGGCATCATTATGGAGGCATTCTCCATGGCGGGAGAATCCAACCTGGTGTTTATTATCAATGAGCTGGATAAGGCTGCCGCGGGAAAAGGAAACGGCAATCCGGCGGACGTTCTTCTGACCCTGCTGGACAACCTTGGATTCACAGACAATTACATTGAGTGTATGATCCCGACAGTGGGCGTATACCCGATCGCCACTGCAAACGACAAAGATCAGATCAGCGCGCCGCTCATGTCGAGATTCGCGGTGATCGAGATCCCGGACTACACTGCAGAGGAAAAGAAGGTCATCTTCTCGAAGTACGCGCTCCCGAAGGTGCTGAAACGGATCGGCATGCAGGAGAGAGAATGCACCCTGACGCCGGACGGACTGGATGCGGTCATTGATCTACATAAAGATACGAGCGGAATCCGCGACCTGGAGCAGGCGGCAGAGCACATCGCGGCGAACGCGCTGTACCAGATCGAGGTAGATCATGTGGAGTCCGTGACATTTGACGGGGCGATGGTGAGAGAGCTTCTTTCCTGATAGAATTTCTGAAATATTTCTGAAACGATTTCCGAAATGCTTTTTAAGGATTTCCGAAATATTTTTAAAGGGGTTCAGAAAGGGTTATCGACGGGACTTTTTGCGATGAGAGGTGTGACGAAATGAGCAGGATCAGAATTATAAAGAAAAACGACGAGTACAGCTCCGAGTATGAGATCGGAGATATTTTCGAGATCCAGGGGACATGGTACGGCGGTGTCCATATCACAGGAAAATCCGGTGTGCCGATCTCTCTGGACAAAGAGGAATATCAGGAACTGGACACAGA